>Ga0299913_10001287_pt1 | contig 18278 bp, 24 predicted proteins | sample RVTome_9_FD_201360 | JGI IMG/M metagenome (GOLD analysis project Ga0299913, IMG submission 201360) | Soil microbial communities from uranium-contaminated site in the Upper Colorado River Basin, Wyoming, United States - RVT155D38 (version 2) ... | reverse complement strand
CCCCTCAGCCGCGATCGGATACCGAGGTTGATCGCCTCGATATCCAGGTTGCCGGGATGACGTGCGCCCATTGCGCTGGGCGCATTACCCAAGCCCTACAAGAAGTGGCCGGGGTCCGCCAAGCCAATGTGAACCACAGCACGGGCGTGGCCAGCGTGGTCTACGAACCGGCTCATGTCGGGCCGTCTGATCTGCTCACCCTGATTCGCGAGGCGGGCTATACCCCCGGTAGTGCCCGGACGCGCCTGGCAATTAAGGGCATGACCTGCGCCTCTTGTGTCAGCGCGGTCGAGCAGGCCTTGCGCACCACGCCGGGAGTCGTGACGGCCGAGGTCAATCCGGCGTCGGCTCAGGCAGATGTGGAGTACCTGCCGCAGACGGTCTCGTTTCAGGGGCTTCAGGAGGCGGTGGCGGACAGTGGCTACGAGGCGGTAGTGCCGCCCCCGGCGAGCGAGGAAGGTATGAGCCAGGAAGAATCCGAGCGGCAGCAGGAATACCGAACCCTGATGCGCAAATTCTGGTTTGCCGCCATCGTCTCCATTCCCGTGATTGTCTTTAGTTATCCCGATTTCTTCCCGGGTCTGCGGGAGTGGATGCCGATGGGCAGCCTGGAACGCAGTATCGTCTGGAGTCTCCTGGGTGTGCTGACCCTGCCGGTGATGCTGTGGTCGGGCTCTCAGTTCTACACTGGGATGTGGTCGGCGTTAAAACACCGCTCAGCCAATATGCACACCCTGATTGCCTTTGGCATCTCCGCCGCCTTTCTCTATTCCGGTGTGGCGGTGGCGTTTCCTCAGTGGTTTCCCGAGCAGGCGCTGGCCGAGGTGTTTTGGGATGTGACCGCGGTGGTGGTCGCCCTGGTCGTGCTCGGCATGGCCTTGGAGGTGAAGGCCAAAGGTAAAACCTCGGAAGCCATTAAAAAACTCATCGGTTTACAAGCCAAAACCGCTCGCGTGATCCGGGAGGGGCAGGAAGTGGACCTGCCGGTGGAAGAAGTTCTCGCCGGTGATGTGGTGGTGGTGCGCCCGGGCGAAAAAGTGCCGGTGGACGGGACGGTGCTCGACGGCAGCAGTGCGGTAGATGAGTCGATGATCACCGGTGAGTCTCTGCCGGTTGAAAAAGGTCCCGGGGCTGAGGTGATTGGCGCCACCTTGAACAAAACGGGAAGCTTTCGCTTCCGCGCCACCAAAGTGGGCAAAGACACCGCACTCGCAAATATCATCCGCATGGTGCAAGACGCGCAAGGCTCCAAGGCGCCGATTCAGCGCGTGGTGGATGCAGTGGCTGGCTACTTTGTGCCGGCCGTGATGATTCTGGCCCTACTGGCCTTTGTGGCGTGGTACGACGTGGGACCGGAGCCGCGATTGATCTACGCCACCATCGTGTTTGTCACTACCCTGATTATTGCCTGTCCCTGTGCCTTGGGCCTGGCCACGCCCACGTCGCTCACGGTGGGTATCGGCAAGGGGGCTGAGAATGGCATCCTCATCCGCTCGGGTGACGCCTTGCAGACCGCCAAGCGGATTGACGCCATTGTGCTCGATAAAACCGGCACCATTACCCAAGGGGAGCCGGCGTTGACCGATGTCGTGCCTACGGCGGATTTCGCCGAGGCGGAGGTATTGCGGCTTGCGGCCACCCTGGAGCGCGGCTCTGAACACCCATTGGGCGAAGCCATCGTCCAGGGAGCTGCCGCGCGGGAGCTGCCTCTGGAAGAGACGGTGGACTTTGCCGCCATCCCAGGCCATGGGGTCAGTGGGCAGGTCGGGTCCAAGCACGTGCTGCTCGGCAATACCCGACTCATGCAAGACCGCCGTATCGACATTTCGTCGCTGGCGACGGCCTGGGAGCGCCTGGCAGAGGACGGGAAAACTCCGATGTATCTCGCCGTGGACGAACAAGCGGCCGGACTGGTGGCCGTGGCCGATACGCTCAAGCCCGATTCCAAGGCCGCCATTGCGGCGCTGCGCCAGTTGGGCCTCGAAGTGATCATGCTCACCGGTGACAACCAGCGAACGGCTCAGGCGATCGCCCGGCAAGTCGGCGTCGACCGGGTCCTCGCCGAAGTCCTGCCTCAAGACAAAGTGCACGAGGTGCAGAAACTCCAACTGGAGGGCAAGGTCGTGGCCATGGTGGGTGATGGGATCAACGACGCACCCGCCCTGGCCCAGGCCGATGTCGGCCTGGCCATTGGCACGGGCACTGATGTGGCGATTGAGGCGAGCGATATCACCTTGATCAAGGGCCGCCTCACGGGGGTGGTGACGGCCATGGAAATCAGCCGAGCCACGATGCGCAACGTGTACCAGAACCTGTTTGGAGCGTTCATCTACAACGCGCTGGGGATCCCGGTGGCCATGGGTCTGCTCTATCCCTTCTTCGGAACCTTGCTCTCGCCGCTGATCGCCGCCGCGGCCATGGCCTTTAGTTCGGTCACGGTGGTCACCAATGCCAACCGGTTGCGGGCCTTTCGGCCCAAAGGAGGTGTCGCATGACGCCGGATCGGGTAATCGTCACCCTCGTGGGCCTCGCCCTCGTGGTGGGGATTGTGTGGTTCTTCTGGCTCAAAAAGGCCCGGGGGACAAGGGCCGCCCTGACCAGCAGTGGTTATCAGGAGGCCATGATCCTGGTCAAGGGCGGCTATACCCCGGATGTCGTCGTGGTGCAGCACGGCAAACCGGTACGCCTCAACTTCCGGCGCGAAGAAACCGCGGCTTGTTCCGAGATGGTGCTGTTGCCGGATTTTGACAAGAGTGCCCGTTTGCCCACGGGCGACGTCGTGGCCCTGGAGTTTCTCCCGGACGCGCCGGGCGAGCACGAGTTCGCCTGCCAGATGGGGATGTTCCGCGGCAAGCTCGTGGTGGAATAGCGGGGAGGCGCCAAGAGATGCAACCGTCCCAGGAGTCACAACCCCCAACCTCAACCCCGGCATCGCGCTGGTACCTCGGGGTCGCACTCGGGGTCGTCCTGGCACTCGTGGTGTGGTCACTCACCGGGCGGTTCCAGGCGCACGAGCACAATCCCAACGCCATCCCGCGGACGATTGCGCCGCGCGGCGATCTCGCCGCCGATGAACAGACCACGATCGAGCTGTTCCGCAACGCGTCACCCTCGGTGGCGTACATCACCACGCTGGCGTATCAGCGCGACGCCTTTAACCTGAATTTGTTTGAGATTCCACAGGGCACGGGCTCGGGGTTTGTCTGGGATCAAGAGGGCCACATCATCACCAACTTCCACGTCATCCAGGAGGCGAGCGGGGCCAAGGTGACGCTGGCAGATAACTCCGACTGGGAGGCGCAGCTGGTCGGCGTGGCCCCGGATCAAGACCTCGCCGTGCTCTCTATCAAGGCCCCTGCCGAGCGGCTCCATCCCATTCCGGTCGGGACGTCGGCAAATTTACAGGTGGGCCAAAAGGTCTTTGCCATTGGCAATCCCTTTGGCTTAGATCAAACGCTGACCACCGGGATCATCAGCGCCCTGGGTCGCGAGATCCAGGCGCGAACGGGCCGCGACATTACCGGTGTCATCCAGACCGACGCGGCGATCAATCCCGGCAATTCCGGTGGCCCTCTACTCGACAGCGCCAGTCGCTTGATTGGAGTGAACACCGCCATCTTTAGCCCGTCCGGCTCCAGCGCCGGGATCGGCTTTGCCGTGCCGGTCGATACGGTCAACCGCGTGGTCCCTCAACTGCTGCGTCACGGCCGCGTGATTCGCCCCGGTCTCGGGGTGCGGATTGCCGATGACGCGACGGCCGCCCGGCTGGGGATTTTGGGGGTGCTGATCTTCGATGTGACAGAGGGTAGCGCCGCCGCCGCCGGTCTGCGGGGCACCCGGCGCGACGACCAGGGTCGACTCATTCTGGGTGACGTGATCGTTGCGATTGACGACACCGCTGTCACCTCGATGAATGACCTGATGACGGTCCTCGATACCTATAAAGTCGGCGATCAGGTGACCGTCGCGGTACAGCGTGACGGGGAACGCCTCACCGTACCCATGACCCTCGAAGCCGTGTCATAGCCAACGCGCACGAGAAGGAGAAGCCACATGGAAGCAGGCCCGCCGCCGGGCGGCATCTAGGGACTCACGATTGGCGAGATCGATCAGGAGACCTACCAGCGAATGTTGACGGATCTCAAAAGCTCGGGAGGACGGAAATCATGACCATCGCGAACAGGAGGGCGATCTGATGCACGTGGGAATGTGGGGCCTGGCCATCATCGTCATCGTGATCGCCTCGTGGTTGATGTACCGCTACCTGGCACCGGACGACTGGAAGGAGTGGACGCGCGCGGGGGTGCTCCAAGCATTCATCATCGCGTTCTACGCGGAGATGTATGGATTTCCGCTGACGATCTACTTTCTCGCTCGGTTCTTTGGTCTCGATCTCGCGTGGACCGAGGGCGGCAATCTCTGGGCACAGCTATTTGGTACACCGATGGCCCACATCGTTGCGATGGTTCTCGGCTACACGATCGTCTTCGCAGGCGCCTCGCTCGTAGCTGACGGATGGCGAAGGATCCATCAGGCGAGGCGCGAGGGGAAGCTCATGACCGACGGCATCTACGCCCGCGTACGTCACCCGCAATACACAGGTCTGTTTCTCATCGTCTTCGGGGAAGGCATCGTGCACTGGCCGACGATCGTCTCCCTAGCCGCGTTCCCGGTGATCGTCGTGGCCTACACGCTGCTCGCCCGCAAAGAAGAACGGCAGATGCTGGACAAATTCGGCGACGAATACCGCGAGTACCAGCGGCGCGTCCCCATGTTCATTCCCCGCTTCGAAGGCGGATACCTAAAGGAGGGGTAAATGAGCGCGCAAGTCACAACCATCGCTAGTGGCATCGTCCTCTTGGGGCTCTTCGTCCTCGTGGCTTGGAACCTGAGGCGCCGTCGCAACGGGCCTGGACAAGGTGGTGCTGGAAAAAGAACGCACGATGACGACCGATGATCCATCAGGGATTCGCTACTACGAGCGTCAAGGCCTGGTGTCGCCGGAAGCGCGCACCGAGGCGGGCTATCGCCTGTACGGTCTAGAAAGCCTGCGCCGGGTGAAGTTCATCCGCAAGGCTCAAGACCTCGGCTTTTCCCTGAAAGACATCGCGCAACTCTTGTATTTTGGTGTCGATCAAGACGCCACCAAGGCCGATGTATTTGGTCTCACAGCGCAAAAGATCGAGGCGCATCCAGAAAAAATTCGGGGGTTGGAAGCCCTGCGGCGCATTCTAGCTCAAGTGGCCGAGCGGTGTGCCGCAGACGCGTCGCCAGTGAGCGATTGCCCGATCTTGGCGTATCTCTATCCGGTGTTCTTCCCCAAACAGGAAGACTGGAAACGCTTCCTGAGCCCCGACGGGTTTCGGGAAGAAGAACCGTAACCCTATCACACGAAAGGAGCACCCATTATGGCGCAGAAAGTTAGAGTCGGCATCAACGGCTACGGCGTGATCGGAAAACGCGTCGCCGACGCCGTGAGGCTCCAAGACGACATGGAGCTGGCGGGCGTCGCCGACATCACGCACGACTATCGCATTCGGGTGGCGTTGGAACGCGGCTATCGGGTGTTTGCAGCCACAGCGGACTCCCGTGACGCCATGCACACCGCCGGGGTGCCGACCCAGGGGACCCTCGATGACCTCCTGGAGCAAGTCGACGTCATCGTCGATTGTACCCCCAAACGCGTGGCGGCGATCAATCGACCCCTCTACGAACAAGCCCAGGTGAACGCGATCTACCAGGGGGGCGAAAAGCACGAGGTGGCGGGCTATTCCTTCGTGGCACAGGCGAACTATGCCGGCGCCGTGGGCCGCCAGAGCACGCGGGTGGTCTCCTGCAACACCACGGGGTTGACGCGCGTGCTGGGCGCCCTGCACGGTCGGGGCCTGATCAAGCGGGCACGGGTGGTCATTTTGCGGCGCGCCACTGATCCCTGGGAGAGCCACAAAGAAGGCATGATCAATACGGTGATTCCGGAAACCAAGGTTCCCAGTCACCAGGGACCCGACGCCCAGACGGTCATCCCGGATCTGAACCTGACGACGATTGCGGCGGCGGCTTCTCATAATCTCAGTCATATCCATTTCGCCATGGTCGAAACGGCTCGCCCCACCAGTTTGGACGAGGTCCGCGACGCCCTCTGGGACGCCCCGCGCATCGCCTTTGTGCACGCCCGCGATGGTCTCGTGGCGCTCAATTCGGTGGTGGAACTGATGCGCGACCTCGACCGGTCGCGGGCTGACATGTGGGAAGTGGCCATGTGGGAGGACAGTCTAGCCGTTGACAGCGGGGAAATCTACCTCACCTACCAGGTCCACAACGAGGCCATCGTCATTCCGGAAAATATCGACGCGATCCGAGCCTTGACCGCGATCGAAACGGAGGGATCGCGCTCCATCCAGAAAACCGATGCGGCGCTGGGCATCACAAAAAACTTCTTGCCCACCAGTGAGCCAGTCTCCATCCCCCATGTGGCCGGACCCGAGGTGCCCCATCCCGCTGCCGCGGCGGTGCGGGCCGCGCATGTGGCGTGTCTCTGCGAAGGATTTAAGGGGGCTGAAGAACCGGTGGAATGGGAGGCCTAAGGCGCTCCATGGCGATCGCAATCGGAAAGGAGAAACCTGATGCTACCTGAAGTACTCCTGGGGCGCCACTGCTGCGCCCCCTCCACCAACCCCGATAATTATCGACCCCTCGTGGGCGATGCCCTGATCGACGAGATTAACGCGTTGGCCAAAGACCTGGCGGGGGTCAGCGTCTGCCAGATCAACGCGACGGCCGCCGGGGGCGGCGTGGCCGAGTTGCTCGGCCGCCAAATTCCGATTCTGCGGGCTTTAGGGGTCGATGCGGAGTGGCGCCTCATTCATGGCAACCCCGACTTTTTCGCCTTGACCAAGAGCTTCCACAATGCGCTCCAGGGGGCCGAGATGGATCTCACCGATGCGGTCAAGTGCACCTACATCGCGCGCAACCGATCCTGCGCGGCGATGATCGAAAAATCGTATGATGTGTATATCGTGCACGATCCCCAGCCGGCGGCCCTGCGGTATTTTGCCCGGGACCGAGATGCCCGCTGGATCTGGCGCTGTCACATCGATAGCTCGACCCCGAATCCAGAGGTTTGCGGCTTTCTCAAGCCTTACATCGAAGCCTACGACGCCACGGTCTTCACCATGGCCGAGTTCTGCCCACCGGATCTGCACGGTCCCCATACCGTCTTTATCCCGCCCGCGATTGATCCGCTCAGCACGAAGAACATGGAGATGCCGGAGGAATTGGTCAAGCGAGTGCTGGCGGATGCGGGCGTGGATTTGCGCCGCCCTTTGCTGTTACAGGTCTCGCGTTTCGACCCCTGGAAAGACCCGCTCGGGGTGATTCGGGCCTACCAATTGGCAAAGGCGCAGCGTCCTGAGGTGCAACTGGCGCTGGTGGGCGCCATGGCGGGTGACGATCCCGAGGGCTGGGCGATTCTGGAAACGATCAATCGCGAGGCGGCGCACGACTCCGATATCTACGTGTTTACCAATCTCACGGGGGTGGGGAACATGGAGGTCAACGCGTTCCAACGCGGGGCGGACATCCTCCTGCAAAAATCCCTCAAAGAAGGATTTGGCTTGGTGGTATCGGAAGGCCTGTGGAAAGGCAAGCCGATGGTGGCCGGGCGGGCGGGCGGTATCTCCATGCAGTTTCCTGTCGCCTACCCGGACTATTTGGTGGACAGCGTCGAAGACTGTGCCGCGCGTGTCGTGACATTTCTCGACGATGCCGCCGCGCGCGAGGGGTTTGGCAAGGCCGGGCATGACAAAGTCCAACAGGCATTTCTGCTGCCGCGTCTGATTCGGGATGAGTTACTCCTCATTACAACCCTGGTCGGCTAGAGACAACGGAAAGGAGAACCCCCATGGGTGAATTTTTACAAGCCAATTGGTTTTGGATTGTGTTGCTCGGACTCTTCATCTGGATGCATAGCTCCGGCATGGGATGCGGCCACGGCGGTCACGGCGGACATGACCATGGACAGGGCCACGATCACGATAACGAAGAGGAGCCAAGACGGCGCAACCAGGCGAAGGAACATCAACACTGATCCGCACCTGCGACCGCCGTTTTACATGAGCGCAGTCTCATGTCTCGGCGGCTCGGGTCGTCGCGGGCTGGCGGGCCACTCCATCTGCCACCTCGCATGGCGTGGCCCGCCAGCGCCGCCCACGACCGAAAGGAATGACATCATGACACAGACCATGCGAGCCGCGGTTGTCCGAGCGTTCGGGCATCCGCTCACCTTCGAGAAAGTGCCCATTCCGACACCGAAACCTGGCCATGCGATTCACACCGTGTTCACACGGCTCAGACACGGCGCCGTCCAAGGGCGCGTCGTGCTGCAGATCGGATGAAAGGAGAAGATATGCCACTCCCGACGCCAACCGCATTGCGGGTATCCAGGTTTGCATCCTGTCCCTGTTCCTCACCCCTGGACCCGCGGGCGGAGCGCTTCGTTGACGAGAGCCATCGGGTTCTCGTCAGTTCGGACACCGTTGACCTGCAACCGTATTTAGAAACGGCTCAGCTTCCCCCTGCATTCGAACGCGCCGGCCCGCGGTGGCAGCTCGGGTTCGATCCATCCGTGATCACGTGCGGCATTGTCACCTGTGGCGGCCTCTGTCCGGGTCTGAACAACGTCATTCGGTCGGTGGTGCTGACGCTCACCTATGCCTACGGCGTGCACCGGATCCTAGGATTTCGTTACGGCTATGCCGGACTGGCCTCGCAAAGCGGGTATGAGCCCATGGGGTTAACCCCTGAGATCGTCGAGGACATTCACGAGCAGGGCGGCACGCTCCTGGGAACGTCACGAGGGGCCCAAGACATTGGCGATATGGTGGATATGCTCGTTCAGCGGAACGTCGACATTCTGTTTGCCATCGGCGGCGATGGCACCCTGCGGGGCGCCTCGGCCTTGAGCCAGGAAATCGCCCGCCGAAACCGTCGCATCAGTGTCATCGGGATTCCCAAGACGATCGACAATGACCTGGCGTGGATCGAGCGCAGCTTCGGCTTTGCCACGGCGGTGGAGGAAGCGCGTCGAGTCATTCGGGCGGCGCATGCCGAGGCCCGGGGCGCCTGGAATGGGATCGGGCTCGTCAAACTCATGGGGCGCCATTCCGGGTTTATCGCCGCGCATGCGACCCTGGCCAATGCCGATGTCAATTTTTGTTTGGTTCCGGAGGCGCCGGTTGACCTGGGTGAGGAGGGGGGATTTCTGCCGGCTTTGGCGCGGCGGTTGGCAGCGAAACATCACGCGGTGATCGTGGTGGCGGAGGGCGCCGGCCAGGAGAGGCTCCAGAACCCGGCAGTGCCAGGACACGATCCGTCTGGGAATCTCCGACTCCACAACATCGGCGTCTTTTTGCGCGACCAGATCACGCGTTATTTCGCGGCGCAAGACACTGAGATCACGCTCAAATATATCGACCCCAGCTACATCATTCGTAGTCTCCCGGCCAACTCTATTGACGCTGAATACTGTCTGCTTCTCGGGCAACACGCCGTCCACGCCGGCATCGCGGGGCGGACAGACATGGTGGTGGGGTACTGGAATCAGCATTTCACGCATGTGCCGATTGCCGTCGCGGTGGCCAACCGTAAACAGCTCGATCCAGGCGGTGAGATCTGGCAACGCGTCCTGGAGTCGACCGGACAACCGGCCTCGATGGTCAGGGCGCACGCGGCCGTAGGGTAGAGGAACACACCGTGCCCGACTCGATATCATCCCAACCGCTAGGGGCTTCCGCTGCGATGGCCACGGCCACATCCCCGGGGCGCCACGCCCTCATCATGGTCGGCACCTTAGCGGTGGCGATCGCGGCCTACTGGTATACCCGGAACGCCGTGCCCGAACTGGCGGCCCGAACCTTGTCGATCTTCATTATTGCCGCGGTGTTCTGGGCGGCTGAGGTCCTGCCCCTGTTTGCCACCGCTTTTGTGGTTCTGGGACTCAATATTGTGTTTTTAGCCAGCGATGGCGGCCTGGCCGACCAATTGACCCGGTTTCTTATCTGGCTCGGACTGTCTGTGCGCCAATCGCCCGAGGTGCTACCCGCGCCGGGGCTCACAGGGGTCTAGATAACCGGTAGGAATGCGAGAACAGGGGCACATAACAATGGAATGGCTCACGTCTAACATCTTTTTTCTGCTGATTTTACTCCTGTGTGTGGGCATGCATCTGTTTGGCCATGGGGGGCACGGCGGCCATGGAGGTCATGGTCGCCATGGTGACGCCGATCGTCGTGATCGCGATGTGCAACGCGCAACCCGAACCAACCCCCATCGCCATTGATGGGCGTTGACCGTTGAGCCAGCAAGGAGGATCTATCATGCTGAATATCCGAGTCGTGACCTGGTCAATGGGACTGTTTACCACGGTCAGCTTCATCCTCTGTGTCATCTGGGGCTTGGTGACGCCCCAGAGTCTGCATATGCATCAGTTTTTGGAGATCGTCCTGCCGGCCTTTAAATGGCTCAGTGTGGGCGGATTTTTTCTCGGCTTGATCGAAAGCTTTTTATGGGGCGCCTATGTGGGACTCGTCTTTGTGCCCATTTACAACCTGTTATACCGGCGCTGGAGTTTGCCGTAGTCCGGGATCGCTCGACACGAGAGCCGCGGCGCCCATAGGAGAAGGAATCCCAATGTCGGTCATCCGGCGAGATATCACCACCCAGGACTGGGTCCTCATCGCGCCCCACCGTGGGGACCGGCCGCATGACCACGCGCTCGTGCGAGACGCCCATCCAGTGGCCGCGCATGACCCGTCGTGTCCCTTCTGCCCCGGCAACGAGGCGCTTACCCCCCCAGAAGTCTTTCGGATACCCGAAGACTCAAACGGCTGGGCAGTGCGCGTTGTCCCGAACAAATTCGGGGTTCTGACCCCAGAGGGGCCGCTTCAGGACCGGGAAGACGGGTCACTCTTTCGCGAAATGACGGGTGTCGGCGTCCACGAGGTCATCGTGGAAACCCCGTTGCATAACGGCGGATTAGGGGTGATGGCGGCGGCAGAAATAGAGCTAGTGCTCCGGACCTATCAGGCGCGCTACCAGGTCCTACGGGCGGACCCTCGCGTCGCGTGCATCCTCATCTTCAAAAACAATGGGGAGCGAGCTGGAACCTCGCTCGTTCATCCCCACTCGCAGCTCGTGGCCCTGCCGGTCGTCCCGATGCAGCTCCGCCAGAAGGTTGCGGTTGCGAAGCAGTATTTCGATGACCAAGGGCGGTGTCTCTACTGCGACCTGGTGCAAGCCGAGGTAGAGGCGGGGGTGCGTCTCGTCTGGATCTCGGAGCCGTTTGTGGTGTTTCACCCGTTTGCCTCGCACGCCCCGTTTGAAACCTGGATCGCGCCCACGCAGCACCAGCCGTCGTTTGGACACGCATCCCGGGAAGAGCTGGCCACGTTGGCCCGCGTGCTCAAGAAGACCCTTCAGGCGCTCGCGGACGCGTTAGGCGCTCCGGACTTCAACCTCATCCTGCATATGGCGCCGATTGCGGATGAAACCCGGCCGTATTACCTGTGGCATCTCCAGATTATCCCGCGGGTGACGACGATCGCCGGATTCGAGTTGGGATCGGGGATGGCGATCTCCACGATGAGACCGGAGGAGACAGCCGCCATCATGCGGGACGTCATGGCGCACGACAACAGAGGAGGGCAATAGCATGAGCACCCGAGTGTGGCCCGGGCGCCCCTATCTACTCGGTGCCACCTGGGACGGAGCCGGAGTGAATTTCGCCCTGTTCAGCGAGCACGCCACAGCGGTGGAACTCTGCCTGTTCGCCCCCCAACATCCGGATGGAGAACAGCTCCAGCTCCCAGAGCGCACCGATCTCGTCTGGCATGGCTATGTGCCCGATATCGGACCGGGACAGCTGTACGGTTACCGCGTGCATGGTCCCTATGCGCCGGAGCACGGATATCGCTTCAACCCTGCGAAACTCCTGATTGACCCCTATGCTCGAGCCCTGACCGGGGAACTGCGCTGGAGCGACGAAATGTTTGGCTATCGTGTGGGGGATCCAGCCGTGGATCTCACCCGCGACGAACGTGATTCCGCCCCGTGTGTCCCGAAAGCAGTGGTCATCGACGGAACGTTTGATTGGGGAGACGATCGGCCACTGTGCACACCGTGGCACCACACGGTGATCTACGAGATACACGTCAAAGGCTTCACGGCTCGACACCCAGATGTGCCGGCTGAGCTGCGCGGCACCTACGCAGGCCTGGCCTCGCCCGCCGTGCTGGAGTATCTGACCTCCCTGGGGATCACCGCGGTGGATCTATTGCCCGTGCATCATCACGTCGACGAGCACGCCCTGGTGCATCGGGGGTTGACGAACTACTGGGGCTACAACACGATTGGCTTCTTTGCCCCTGACGCCGCTATGCCAGAACCAGCTCCCAGGGCCAGCACGTCCACGAGTTCAAGGGTATGGTCAAGGCGTTGCATCAGGCTGGCATCGAGGTCATCCTGGACGTGGTCTACAACCATACGGCTGCTCGCCTTTACCCAGCGCCTGCTCCACCTGCGGCACGCGCATCCGGAATTCCGACGGCGGAAGTTTTTCCAGGGACGGCCGCTGTGTGCGGCGGACATGAAGGACCTGCTCTGGCTACGCCCTGACGGGGGTGAAATGTCGCCGGAGGAATGGCAGCAATCCACCCTGCAGACGTTTGGGTTTCGACTCTGCGGTCAGGCGATGGACGAGGTCGACGCGCACGGTGAGGCGATCACCGACGACACCCTGCTCATCCTGCTGAACGCGCAACCTAAGCCGGTGGCTTTCGTCTTACCCGAGGCCCATCCGGGCACCTGCTGGGAGGGAGTGGTGGATACCGCGGTGGTTGGCGATACACCCGCCGCGACGGCACGCCTCGCTGTTGGGACGAGCGTCAATCTGGGCGGACGATCATTGCAATTGCTGCGGGCCTGTGGATGAGACCCTATGCAGCGTCTCGTGGTCTTGTGCCGCTATGACAGTGGGTCGTGGTCCTCACCCTCAGCGTTTTGTATGTCAGAAGACATAACCGACAGCAGTGCGGGGAAGGTTGCGCACAGATGGTTTATGAGGACACGGGATGCAGCTGGGAGAAGACAAATGAAAGAGCGGTATGCGCCGGTGTTTTACGGCATCATTCTGGCCTTAGGCACCATTTTCTACGGCGAATTCATGGCCACGACATTTGGTGTGTATGAGAGCGATATTAAAGCCGCCTTGCTCCAGGAAGCCCGCGAGCACACGGCCGGCGTAACGGTCCCCGGACATGAGCAGGAAACAGACGCTGACAAAAAGGTTTTCACAAGTGAAGTGGAGGCGCAACAAATCGCGGACAAAGCCTGGGTCTATATGAAGCGGGCCCATACCCATGCCGAAGGTCTGGGCGCGATTACTCTGGTGGTGGCGCTCTTGATTGGCCATATGGCCTTGCGGCCGCTGATCCAACGTCTTCTCTCCCTGGGCATCAGCCTGGGCGGATTTGTCTATCCCATCTGTCTTTTTTATGCCGCCGTCTGGATGGTGGATAAGGGGACAACCGCGGCCAAAGCGGACGTGCATTATTTCGCGGTGTCCAGTGTCACGCTCTATATCAGTGGAATCGCGGTCGTTTTCATCCTCATCATCCTACGGCATTTCCGCTTGACGCGCCCCATCCGCTTCGTCTTTGCAGACGAGAGTGAGGGCTAGGCGACGGATACCGATTGAAGGAGGTCACGATGTCCCACAGGAAGCGTTATGCCACCGTCGTCCCGATAATCTTCCTCTTTCTTGTCATGATCAGTACGCCGGGGCAGGCCCAAGGCAATATGGGCCGCCATCGCATGATCAATCTCTATTCCAAGGGGCTGCGCCCCCAAACGCTCACGATCAAGACTGGAACGCCGGTCGTGTGGCAGAGTCATCTTGCCCATACCAAAAATGTGGTGGTGACTGTCACCTTCCTCAAAGGGAACACAGTCGCTCAGGCCACCCAACCGGTCGAAGGCATGAACGGGTTTGTTCTGGAAGATGGGCAGTTCGTCGGTCGGATGGAAGGCAACGGCGGCACCGTAGCGCTCACGTTTACCACCCCGGGCGAGTATACCTACGCCCTCGGCCACGGCGACGGTTTGACCGGAACGATTTTAGTGCGCCAATGAAGGAGAGAAGCATACTTGAACTATAAGGTGATTGTGGTCGGCGCTGGATCGGGTGCCTGCATGGTGATGCACAACCGATTCTACGCCTTCGCCAGTGCGCCAGCCGAGGGGCTGGAGTCGTTTTACGCCAACCTGATCGAGCGCCTCGTGCACCGAAGTCTGCACTGGCGCTTTCTCACCCAGGAGGAACGCCCGTACCATGACTGCCCACACTCTAGCATCGCGACCTTCGCTCAGGGGCTCTCCACCGTGGTGGTGCTACGCAAGTGCTGTACGGTCGCGGCGCCAGTGCTCCCGTGCTTGCAGAGCCCTGAGGTCGCGGTTTAATCTCACATCGAACGGCAAGGACGAATGACCATGGAAAAACGCCAACAGCAGTTTTCGATTTCGTATTTCGTCGCCGCCTTTTTCTTACTCCTGCTGTTTCAAAACTTCTTTATGTCGCGCCACATTCAAACCCTGACTTACAGCGAATTTAAAACCCTATTGCGGGCTGGCAATATCGCTCACGTCACCCTGGGCACGGAGTATCTACAGGGTGAATTGCGCACCGCCGGTTTGGAGGGCGTCCTGCCCCAGGAGAAGATTAATCAGATGGTGAAAACAACGGGGAAGCGGGACGAGACCGGTCTCCATCCCTTTGCCGTCGTGCGCATTAATGATCCCGACCTGGTGCGGGACCTGGAAGCGGCCAAGGCGCCCTATACCGGGAAGATCGAGAGCACCTGGTTTACCACCCTGCTCTCCTGGGTGCTCCCCGCCTTGATCTTCTTTGGCCTCTGGAGTTTTCTGATGCGCCGGATGGGACCCCAGCAGGGTCTCATGAGTATCGGCAAGAGCAAGGCCAAGGTCTTCATGGAAAAGAGCACCGCGCGACCTTTAAAGATATTGCGGGGATTGACGAGACCAAGGCCGAGCTCCAAGAAGTGGTGCAATTTCTGCAAAACCCGGAGAGGTACCAGCGCTTGGGGGCTCACCTGCCCAAGGGGGTGTTACTGGTGGGCCCGCCAGGCACCGGTAAGACGTTGTTAGCCCGCGCCGTGGCAGGCGAAGCCGGGGTACCCTTCTTCAGCACCAACGGCTCCAGCTTTGTGGAGATGTTTGTCGGGGTCGGGGCGGCCCGCATTCGCGATTTATTTGAACAGGCGGCAAAACAAGCCCCCAGCCTGATCTTTATTGACGAACTCGATGCGTTGGGCAAAGCCCGCGCCGCGAACCCCCTGGGCACCAACGATGAGCGCGAGCAAACCCTGAACCAGCTCTTAAGCGAGATGGACGGCTTTGATCCGAACACCGGCGTGTTGCTAATGGCGGCGACGAACCGGCCCGAGCAATTCGATCCCGCCCTGTTGCGGCCTGGCCGCTTCGACCGGCAGGTGCTGGTGGATCGCCCCGACATCAACGGCCGCGAAGCAATTCTTCGTGTCCACGCGCAACACGTGCAGTTAGCGCCGGACGTCGATCTCAGGGCTATTGCCGGCCAAACGCCGGGCTTTGCCAGGGCAGACTTGGCGAATGTGATTAATGAAGCCGCCCTATTGGCTGCACGGGCGGGTAAAGAGGCGGTCGAGATGGCCGATCTGCGCGAAGCGATCGACCGCATGGTGGCGGGTCTGGAAAAGAAAAACCGGGTGATCAATCCGGAAGAAAAAGAGGTGGTAGCCTATCACGAATCCGGCCATGCCCTGGTGGTGGCCGCCCTGCCCGGCACCGATCCGGTGAGCAAGATTTCCATTATACCGAGGGGTATCGCCGCGTTGGGATACACCCAACAGCAACCCACCGCGGATCGCTATCTGCTGCGCAAGTCCGAACTCTATAACCGCCTATGCGTCTTGTTGGGCGGCCGGGCGGCCGAGGAACTGGTGTTTGGCGATGTGTCCACTGGAGCGCAAGACGATCTGCATAAAGTCAGCGAGCTGGCGCGCGCCATGGTCACCACCTATGGCATGAGCAGGTTCGCGAGATTCTGGGGGAGAACAAAGACGCATTGGAACGTCTCGCCCGCAGACTGCTGGATCAAGAAGTGCTCGAAGGCGCTGAATTACAAGATCTGTTAGCGCCGCAGCCCGTCACCTCGGTCGCGGCGTTCAGCCCGAGAGGACTGCGCCAAGAGGGCGAGAACCTGACAACCGCCAGGACGATGACCTAAGGAGATTTTGTTATGAGCCTACCCGTGGCTGGGCTGAGACTTCCCCTTCATCACGTGTTTCATCCTTCGGACTTCTCCCAGGCGAGTGAGGTTGCTTTTGCGCACGCGCTCAAGCTGGCGCTTGCTGCCAGGGCGGAGTTCCGCATCATGCATGTCGCTCCCAAAGCCTCCGATGTGCCTTGGACCGATTTCCCAGGGGTGCGGGCTCTGCTCGCCCGTTGGGGCCTTCTTCCGGAAGGGAGTTCGCGTGAAGACGTCGCGAAGCTCGGGATCAACGTGGAAAAGATCCTCGGCTTTCATTCCGATCCGGTCGCATCGATGCTCCACGCCCTGGAAACGCATCCGACCGATCAACGCCGTCGTTTCGGACATTGTCGCCGGACGCTACACCGATGTGCAGATCAGCGCCTTTGTGGCCGCGGCAAGCGGGCAGGCCTTTGACCACGATGAGACGGTGGCGCTGACCCAAGCCATGCTGGCGGCGGGCGATCGCCTGCACTGGGCGGCTCCACTCATCGTCGATAAACACTGTGTGGGGGGACTGCCCGGCAATCGCACCACCCCTTTGGTGGTCGCCATCGTCGCATCGGCCGGTTTGACGATGCCAAAAACGTCTTCGCGCGCTATTACGTCACCTGCGGGAACGGCAGATGCCATGGAGACGATGGCACCCGTGAATCTCGATCTGCATACCATGCGACGTGTGGTTGACCAGGAGGGTGGCTGTGTGTCTGGGGAGGGACGGTACAGCTGAGTCCGGCCGACGATTTGCTCATTCGCATTGAGCGTGCTTTGGATATCGACAGTGATGCCCAGCTCGTGGCGTCCGTCCTCTCGAAGAAAGCAGCGGCCGGCTCCACCCATGCCGTCATCGATATCCCGGTGGGGCCGACGGCCAAAGTCAGATCCCGGGAAGCCGCCGCAAAGTTGGCGTCCACCGCTTCCCGGACGGCGAGTCCTTGGTACAAGTGAAGTCCGAATGCAAAGGCCGAATCGCGATCGTGCTCTGCACGCTGGAGCGCCCGGATGATAAGCTCCTGCCCCTGTATTTCCTGGCCGCCACATTACGTGACTTGGGGGCGACTCATGTGCTTCTCGTCGCGCCGTATCTTGCCTACATGCGGCAGGACCACCGCTTCCATGCAGGTGAGGGGATAACGGCGATGTACTTTGCGTCGCTGCTGTCCATCTTTATCGACGGTTTGATTACGGTTGACCCGCACCTGCACCGCATCCAAGCGCTCAGAGAGGTCTATTCGGTTCCGTCGAAGGTCGTCCACGCGGCTCCAGCCGTGGCGAACTGGATTCGCGCCAACCTGTCGTCACCGGTGCTGATTGGTCCGGACAGCGAGAGTCACCAATGGGTTTCCGACGTGGCTGGACAGGCCGGTGTCCCGTTTACAGTCCTTGAGAAAGTCCGACACGGGGACCGCGAGGTCGACGTATCGATCCCTGGGAGTGGTGGCGCACGCACACGCCCGTTCTTGTCGACGACATTATCTCCACTGGCCGCACCATGATCGAAACCATCGGACATCTGAAACGCCTGGGTCTCGACGGTGCGGTGTGCATCGGTGTCCACGGACTCTTCGCGCAACACGCGTATGAAGAGCTATCGTCGTCGGGCGCGGCGCGCATCGCAACCTCCAATAGCGTCCGACATGAGAGTAACGACATTAATCTCACGCCACTGCTGGCATCGGCGGTACGTGAATGGCTATGCGACCGGCGAGATATTCGATGGCCTGACATGAATATGGGCAGTTCATCCCAGCGATATGGAGTTGAAATTTTCTGATACACGCCTGTGAGTAGCACTGGAACCGTTATTAGAATCCTTTGATAACGGTTCCAGTGCTACTCACAGGCGATACATATGATGGCTTCACGGCTGACGGCGCATCCAACGGGTTCCCATGCAAGCGGGAAGAAAGGCGATGAG
>Ga0299913_10001286_pt1 | contig 18279 bp, 12 predicted proteins | sample RVTome_9_FD_201360 | JGI IMG/M metagenome (GOLD analysis project Ga0299913, IMG submission 201360) | Soil microbial communities from uranium-contaminated site in the Upper Colorado River Basin, Wyoming, United States - RVT155D38 (version 2) ... | reverse complement strand
GCGGCAGACAACGATGCGACCATCGAAGTCGACATTGAATCCGCCACGATCGACACGAGGAAGATGCGCGCCTCCTGAGTTACGTGCTGTAGGAGCCCGCCATTGCGGGCGACCACGCCCGTCGGAACTGGTCGCGTCCGCCTGCTGCGACCTTCAGGACTGCAGGGGTCGTGATGGTAACCGAAGGCAGCGAGTCGTGACAGGGCTGGTAGAGCTCGATCTGCGACTTCGCCGATCGTTGCGGTTGTCGCCCGCAATGGCGGGCTCCTGCAGCGTTTCTATCAGGCCTCGTGCAGGCTCTCGAGGCGTTCCACCTTGCGCCAGCCCTTCGGCAGCAGCGCGCCGCGCAGTCCGCGTTCGCCGTAGTAGTTGTCGAGATCATTCCACCTGATCGTCATCGAGCGCGTGCCTGTCTGAACCAGCAGGTTGCCGCCTTCGGGCACCACCGCCACCGCCGCCAGTTTTTCCTCTCCCGACTGGTACTTCCTGCCCGGGATGTTGATGATCTTGTTGCCCTTGCCCTTTGTCAGTTCCGGCAGTTCGTCCATTTCGAACAGCAGCAGGCGTCCGATGGAGCTGACGGCGGCAATAAGGCATTCCGTGTCCGCTGGCACGGGCGCCGGGACGACTGCCCGGCCGCCGGCCGGCACGCGCAGCACCGTCTTGCCCGCCTTGTTGCGCGACATGAGGTCGCCGAGTTTCGCGAGGAATCCGTAACCCGCGTCGCTGGCGAGGAGCCAACGGGATTCGGGATCGCCGGTCATCACGCCGCAGAACTCGGCGCCGTCCGGCGGATTGAAGCGCCCGGAGAGCGGCTCGCCCTGCCCCCGCGCCGACGGCAGGGTGTAGGCCGGCACGCTGTAGACGCGACCGGTGCTGTCGTTGAACATAGCGAGCTGATTGCTGCGGCCTCGCGCCGCGGCGAGAAACTCGTCGCCCGACTTGTAGCTCAAGGAGAACGGGTCGATGTCGTGCCCTTTCGCGGCGCGGGCCCAGCCGCGCTTCGACAGGACCAGCGTAACCGGCTCGGTCGCCACGAGCAGCGTCTCGTCGAGCGCCTGAGCCGCTTCCCGCTCGATCAGTTTCGTCCGCCTGGGATCGGCGTAGGCTTCGGCGTCTTCCAGGATTTCTTTCTTGATCAGCGTTTTCAGGCGCGCCGCGCTCTTCAGGGTTTTCTCGATGTCGTTCCGTTCCTCGTTGAGCGCATCCTGCTCCCCGCGGATTTTCATTTCCTCGAGCTTCGCCAGGTTGCGCAAACGGAGGTTCAGGATCGCCTCGGCCTGCGTGTCCGACAGTTTGAAGCGCTTCATGAGCTCAGGCTTCGGCTCATCCTCCTTGCGGATGATGGCGATGACCTCATCGATGTTGAGATATGCGATCAACAACCCGTCGAGAATGTGCAGGCGGTCGGAGACGATCTGCAGGCGGTGCTTCAGCCTGCGCTTGACCGTGTCCTTGCGAAACTGAAGCCACTCGGTCATCAGGCCGGGCAGGTTGAAGGTTCGCGGTCGCCCGTCGAGCGCCACGATGTTCATGTTGACCCGGACGGTCCGCTCCAGCGACGTCGTCGAAAACAGGTGCGACATCAGTTCCTCGACATCGATTTTCTTCGACTTCGGAGTGATCACGAGGCGAATCGGGTCTTCGTGATCCGACTCGTCGCGCAGGTCCTCGACGATGGGCAGCTTCTTGTTGCGCATCTGTGCCGCGATCTGCTCAAGCACCTTGCTGCCGGAAATCTGGTACGGCAGCGAGTTGATGACGATATCGCCGTTCTCGACCTTGTAGGACGCACGCAGCCTCAGCGTGCCGTTACCCGTTTCATAGATCTGTTTGATGTCGGCGCGCGGTGAAATCAGTTCCCCGCCGGTCGGGAAATCCGGACCCTTGATGTGTTTCATCAGCTGCGCGACCGTCGCGGTGGGGTTGTCTATCAGGTGCACAAGCGCGCTGGCTACCTCGCGCAGATTGTGCGGCGGAACGTCGGTCGACAGCCCCACCGCAATTCCCGTCGTGCCGTTCAACAGCAGGTTGGGCAGCCGTGCCGGCAGTACGACCGGTTCGTCCAGCGTACCGTCGAAGTTCGGCGTCCAGTCGACCGTGCCATGCGCCAGTTCCGAAAGCAGGGTCTTCGCGTAGGGCATCAGGCGCGATTCGGTATAACGCATCGCGGCAAAGGACTTCGGATCGTCCGTCGACCCGAAGTTGCCCTGCCCGTCCACGATTGCGTAGCGATAACTGAACTGCTGAGCCATCAGCACCATCGCCTCGTAGCAGGCGGAATCGCCGTGGGGATGGTATTTGCCGATTACGTCGCCGATCGTTCGCGCGGACTTCTTGGGCTTGGCGCCGGCCGACAGTCCCAGTTCGCTCATGGCGTAGATGATGCGGCGCTGCACCGGTTTCAGGCCGTCGCCGATCTGTGGAAGGGCACGGTCGAGAATCACGTACATCGAATAGTCGAGGTACGCTTTTTCCGTGTAGTCCTTGAGGGCCAGTTGCTCGATGCCTTCGAGATTCAGTTGGTTTTGCATTGATCTTCCTGAGCGTCGACAGGTGCCGGGCACCTGGATGATAGAAGCGCTGTAGGAGCCCGCCATTGCGGGCGACAACCGCAACGATCGGTGAATTCGCAGATCGCCCGCAATGGCGGGCTCCTACAGCGCATTCATCCCCTAAACCTCCGCGAGATTGCCTTTGGTCTCCAGCCAGTGGCGGCGGTCGGAGGCGCGTTTCTTGGCCAGCAGCATGTCCATCAGCTGGTCGGTGTTGTCTTTGCCGTCGATGGTGAGGCGGACTAGTCGGCGCGTGTCACGGTGCATCGTGGTTTCGCGAAGCTGTTGCGGGCTCATTTCGCCGAGACCCTTGAAGCGCGTGACGGTGACCTTGCCGCGGATCTTTTCCGCGTCGATGCGATCGAGGATGCCCTTCTGCTCGTCGCGGTCAAGCGCGTAGAAGACTTCCTTGCCGACGTCGATGCGAAAAAGCGGCGGCATTGCAATGTACACGTGACCTGCGAGGACCAGGTTGCGGAAGTGGCGGAGAAACAGCGCGCAAAGCAGCGTTGCAATGTGCGCGCCATCGGAATCCGCGTCCGCGAGGATGCAGATCTTGTGGTAACGAAGACCGTCGATGTCGTTACTTCCGGGATCGACGCCCAGGGCCACGCTGATGTCGTGCACTTCCTGCGACGCGAGGATCTCGCCGGTGTCCACTTCCCAGGTATTCAGGATCTTGCCGCGAAGCGGCAGGATTGCCTGCGTGTTGCGGTCGCGCGCCTGTTTGGCCGAACCGCCCGCGGAGTCGCCCTCCACCAGGAAGATCTCGCACAGTTCCGGCTCCTGCGACCTGCAGTCCGCCAGCTTGCCGGGCAAGGCCGGACCCGAGACGATTTTCTTGCGCACGACTTTCTTTGCCGCCTTGAGGCGCGACTGCGCTTTGGAAATGGCGAGTTCGGCAATCTGGTCCCCCGTCTCGGGGTGCTGGTTGAGCCACAGCGAGAAGCTGTCCTTGATGACGCCGCCGACGAACGCCGCCGATTCGCGCGACGACAGCCTTTCCTTGGTCTGGCCGGAGAACTGCGGGTTCTCGAGCTTGGCGCTCAGGACGAAGTTGAGGCCGTCCCAGACGTCTTCCGGGGAAATCTGCACGCCGCGCGGCAACAGGTTGCGGAATTCGCAGTACTCGCGCAGCGCATTGGTCAGCCCGGTGCGCATGCCGTTGACGTGTGTGCCGTCCTGCGGAGTCGGAATGAGGTTGACGTAACTCTCGCCCACCTCCCCCGCCTCGGCCGTCCACACGAGAGCCCACTCCACTCCCTCATGTTTACCGGCGAGATTGCCGGAAAACGGCTCGGCCGGCAGATGCTCGACGGTGCCAACGGCTTCCAGCAGGTATTCCTCGAGACCGCCGGTGTACTGCCACTCCACCGTTTCTTTCGGCTTCTTCACATTGAGTTTGACGAGCAGGCCCGGGCACAGCACCGCTTTGGCGCGCAGTGCGTGTTTCAGGCGCGACACGGAAATTTTCGGGGAGTCGAAATACTGCGGATCGGGCCAGAAGCGTATCGTAGTGCCGGTATTCTGCTTGCCGACCGTTCCCACCACCTCGAGCTTGCCGCGCTTGTTGCCGCCGGCGAAGCTCATGTTGTATTCCTTGCCTCCCCTGCGTATCCACACTTCCAGGTTCTTCGACAGCGCGTTGACGACGGAAACGCCGACGCCGTGCAGTCCGCCGGCGAACTGGTAATTTTCGTTGTTGAACTTGCCGCCTGCATGCAACCGCGTCAGGATCAGTTCCACGCCCGGGATTTTTTCCTTCGGGTGTATGTCGACAGGCATGCCGCGGCCGTCGTCGCTGACTTCGACGGAACCGTCTTCCATGAGCGTGACTTCGATCTTCTTGCAGTGACCCGCCAACGCTTCATCGACGCTGTTGTCGACCACCTCATGGGCCAGGTGATTCGGCCTGGTCGTGTCGGTGTACATGCCGGGCCGGCGGCGCACGGGCTCGAGACCGCTCAAGACCTCGATATCGGCCGCGTCGTATCGTTTACTCATCGGGTTTTAACGCCACAAGCGGAAGCACGCGGGGATTCTAGCAGGATGCGCGCGTGTGGTTGTGACGGGAAGGTTCGCAGAATCGATTGGTTTGCCGGGTCGCCCGCAATGGCGGGCTCCTACAGCGTTCTGTTCCGTGCGCTGTAGGAGCCCGCCATTGCGGGCGACCCGCGGCCAATCAGTCCAGGTCGTTCAGCAACGAACTCCGAACGTTCTCGGGAACCGGCCGCACTTCGACCTTATAGTTCTCGTGATCGATGCCGGCCGCGAGCGACGCGCCATCCTTCAGCGCCTGAATCTGCTCCGGCGGCAGCCTGAACTCGAGGAAATGCACGGCCGAGGTCTTGTCTTCCGTATCCCGCTCGAGGTCCTGGTCCGCAATCGGCCGGATCCTCTCGAACTCGTCGACCTGCATCCAGACGCGGTCCTCGATACCGACGAGTTTCTGCAGCATCGCCCTTCGTTCCGCGACATCGGGAAACTCGACCATGAACGTCGCCTTCCAGTTGTTGCCGTCCGGTATCAGCGGATTGTAAGCGTCCAGTTCTTCGGCGATGCCTGAAGCTTCGAAAATGCGCTCGATCCGCAGCATCTCCTGCACCTGGTACTGCATCGTCAGCCGGTCTTCGAAATAAAGCGTCGCGTTCGTGCCGAGCCCGAGGCGCCGGTCGCGTTTGTGGGCCATCACCTCGGCACGGAAATCCGTTCGTACCTCCGAGTACTTCTCCAGACTGAAGAGTGCTTCGCGTGTCAGCTTTTCCATACGCGCCTCGTCGCTTTCGCGGAATCAGATACCGTATGCGCGGCGCAGAAGCGCCATCGGGTTTCGCGGCGCCAGTTTGTCGAGACCCTGGGCGATCTGCTCGGCGGCCATCGGGCAGTCGCTCACGAAATGCTGTGCATCCTGCCTGTTTACCTTGTTGACCACCGGCCGGGCGATCTTTCTGGAGACTTCGTGAAACTCCTTTTTCACGGCATAGCTTCCATCGTGTCCGGAGCATCGTTCAATGGCATCCACCTCCGTTCCCGGAACCAGCATCAGCGCCTCACGCGTCTTGAGGCCGATGTTCTGAACCCGCAAGTGACAGGGAACCTGATACGAAACCTTGCCGAGACTCTCGTTGAAATCGGTTCGGAGTTTGCCGTCCCTGTGTCGCAGCATCAGGTACTCGAAAGGATCGAAGGTCGCGTCGCGAACCCTGGCGACGTCCGGGTCGTCCGGGAACATGAGCGGCAGTTCCCGTTTGAACATCAGCGTACAGGAAGGTATCGGCGTGACGATATCCCAGCCGCGATCGACCCAGGACGCAAGCGCGCGGATATTCGTGTCTTTCGTGCGCGCAATGGCTTCAAGGTCGCCGAGCTCCAGTTTCGGCATGCCGCAGCAGGTTTCCTTCTCCGCGAGGGCCACCGGAATGCCGTTGTATTCGAACACGGCGGCCAGATCCTCCGCCAGCGACGGCATGTTGCGGTTGCCGTAACAGGTGGCGAACAGGACGACCTTGCCGCGCGTCGTGGCGGTCGCTTCCGCCCGCTGGCCCGTTTCGCTTAAGCGCACCTTGAGCCTTTTTCGCGCCGTGTTCGAATGGTACACCGGCAACGGCGCATCACGATGGACGCCAAGTGTTTTTTCGAGAAGCTTGCGGACAGTTTTGTTGCGGTTGCCGGCATTGACCGCCTGGACGACGATCGGAATTCCGGCGAAGCGTCCCACGGTATCCGTCGAGGTGAGCATCCGGTCGCGCCAGGTATAGGATTTCTTTTTGAACTTCACCGCGCTGGCGCGCAGCATCAGGTGGGGGAAATCGACGTTCCATGGATGCGGCGGCACGTACGGACACTTGGTCATGTAACACATGTCGCACTGGTAGCAATGATCGACCACCTCCCAGTACACCTCCTTCGGCACCGAATCGAGTTCCATGCTCTCGGAGCCGTCGATGGCGTCGAACAGGGTCGGGAACGAGTTGCACAGGTTGAAGCAGCGCCGGCAGGTGTGACAGATGTCGAACACGCGCTCGAGCTCCTGCATGAGCGCGGATTCGTCGTAGAACTCCGCGGATTGCCAGTCTATCGGATGGCGCATCGGCGCCTCGAGACTGCCCTCTCGATTGTTCGTGGGATCACTCATGGTGCACGCCGGGGCCGGCAGCGGGTCCGGTCACCCGGCCGCGGCCCGCTCCGATTCAGCCGTCAAGCGTATCCAGAGCTTTCTGGAATCGGTTGGCGTGCGATCGCTCGGCCTTGGCGAGCGTCTCGAACCAGTCGGCTATTTCGTCGAAGTCCTCGTCGCGAGCGGTTTTCGCCATGCCGGGATACATGTCCGTGTATTCGTGGGTTTCGCCGGCGATGGCCGCCGCGAGGTTCTTGGACGTGGCGCCGATCGGCAGGCCGGTCGCGGGATCGCCGACTTCTTCCAGGTACTCGAGATGGCCGTGCGCGTGTCCCGTCTCACCCTCTGCGGTCGAACGGAAGACGGCGGCTACGTCGTTGTAACCTTCGACATCCGCTTTCGCAGCAAAGTACAGGTAACGACGATTCGCCTGGGATTCACCGGCGAAAGCGTCCTTGAGATTGGTTTCGGTCTTGCTGCCTTTCAACGACATGTCTGCTCCTTACTTTTCAAGCGTCGGTTGTCACATTTAGACTAAGTCTAATGACAGACGACTCTAAGCCCGAAAACCGCGGATGTCAACGCGGCGGAGGGTTCGGAGGCGCGAGGTCGCCCGCAATGCGGGCTCCTGCAGAACACGCTCCGCGCTCGACGTGCCGCGTAGGAGAGCGCCATCGCGGGCGACACCCGACCGTACACGGACCCGTTCTGCTCCTGGCGCGGCCGTTGACCCTCGGGCGGGGGCCCTGTAGCGTACCGGCACATTCATCGACCCTTGCGCCCCGAGCCCATGTCCGGCAATCCGCCCATCAACCTCGAGAAATCCCTGGAAGAACTGGAATCGCTCATCGACGAGCTCGAAAGCGGCGATCTGCCGCTGGAAGTCGCCATGAAGAAATTCGAGGCCGGTATCAGGCTCACCCGCCGTTGTCAGGCGGCCCTCAAGGATGCCGAGCAGCGTGTCGAAATATTGTTGAAGAACGCCGGCGGCGATGAGGCGCTTCAGGATTTCGAGGTCGAGGAGACCTGAGCAGAGGGTCGCCCGCCGAGGCGGCTACCTTGCAGCGGAGCCCAACGCGCGCTCTGCTTCCGCGAGCACCGTTTCCGCGCGCTGCGTAATTTCGGCATCGGCGCCCCAGAGACCGATCAGTACCGGCAGGCTTTCCAGCAGCAACGCATGGGCCTCCTGCGGGCGACCGAGCCTGGCGAGACACTCTCCCAGATAAAGCCGCGAACTCGCGAGCAACGGCGCCGCCGCGTCGAGAGCACGCTCCCGGATGGCGAGGCTTTCGCGGAGCACGGGCTCGGCTTCGGCGCAACGATCCTCGTCGAGCAGGAACCGGCCAAGTGACTGCAGGCCGTCGCCCACGTCCGGGTGGCCGTCCCCCATCGACTGTCGCCACATCGTTACCGCGTCGCGAATCAGCGTTTCCGCTTCGGCGTTCTTGCCCTGCTTCGCTACGACCAGCGCGAGATTATTCAGGCTTTGCGCGACCAGTTGATGCGGTTCTCCGAATACCTCTCGTCGCAGGCCGAGCGCTTCCCTGAGCACATCCTCTGCGGCAGGTAAATCACCCGCCTCCCGCCTGGACGCGCCAAGGTTGTTGAGTGCGGAAAGGTAGTGCGGATGCGCCGGACCATAGGCACTGCGCCAGATGGGCAGTACCTGCTCGAAGGTGTCGGCGGCTTCGCTGTAGCGCGCGTTGAAGTACTGCACAATCCCGAGAGAGTTCAAGGTATTGGCGACGTCCGGATGACTGTCCCCCAGCACTTCGCGGCGAATCGCGAGCACCTGGCGGTGCACTTGTTCCGATTCATCGAGCCGTCCCGCCTTCTGCAGCAGATTGCCGAGATTGTTCAACGCCGTTGCCACATAGGGGTGTCGATCTCCCAGCAGCTTTCGCCGTATGTCCAGGCATTCCCGCAGCAATGTTTCGGCCGTCTTGTAATCGCCGAGCTCGGTATGCGCCGCGCTCACATTCAGGAGGCTCGTCGCGACGAGGGTGTGTTCCGCGCCGTACAGCGAACGTTGTAACCGGAGTGCTTCCTCCCCGACGGACAACGCCTCGTCGTAGCGGGTGGATCGATACAGAAAAACACCGTAAGCACTCAGGTGCGTGGCCAGAAGTTCATCGTTGCCGGTCTGCCGGTCCAGATCGAGCCCTTCCAGGTAGAGGGGCTCCGCCTCCTCCGCTTGCCCGCGCATCGTGAGTACCTGCGCAAGGTTGAGCAAACTCATCGACAATTGCTCCGGATCTTCGCGGCGGCGCTGCACACGAATCGCCAGTGCTTCGCGTGACCACTGCTCCGCCGCCTCATATTCGCCCTGCTCATAGAGGAGCGTTGCCAGATCTTCCGCGCTTTGGGCGAGTATCGGCGTACTCCGCTGCCCGGCATGGCGAAGCGTTGCCTGCGCTTCTTCGAGTAATGGTCGTGCTTCCCGGTAAAGCCCGAGTTCGTTGTACATTCGACCGACGACGCCGAGCATTTCGGCCCGCAGCACCGGCACCTCGACGAGGCGGCCGTGCAGCCGTTCGGCGCCACGGTCGAGGATCTCCTTCGCTGTAATGGTTTCGCCGAGAGCCGCATCGGGATCGACGCTCTCAAACAGGCTGACCAGAAAATCGCGCACTTCCGCGGCACGCATCGCCTCCCGCGCCGTCTCGCGAGCCTGCCAGGCCGTGGCGGCAAGTCCGCCCATCACCGACAGGGAAACAAGCAACACCGCCGCGACACCAGCGCGGTGGCGCTTGACGAACTTGACGCCGCGGTACCGGAGCGTGGGCGAGCGGGCCATGACCGGCAATCCTCGCAGGTGCCGCCGCAGATCCTCACTCAGGTGAACGACCGACGGGTAGCGCTGCTCCGGATTCTTGTGCAATGCCGTGAGAAGAATGTTGTCGAGATCGCCGGCGAGTCGGCGCCTCAGGCGTTCGGGTGTCGTGGCCCTCTCAATAGCGGCGTCGCGCAGCGCATGCTCGTTGTCAGGCGTTTGCGGCAGGACCGAACGGCTCGGACGGACAGGCTCGACATTGCAAATAGCCTGAACGACAGCCGCAACGTTGCGGCTATCCGGGCTGTATGGCGATCGACCCGTAAGCAGCGTGTACAGAAGATAGCCCATCTGATACACATCCGAAGCTGTCGTCAGCGGCTCACCACGTACCTGCTCCGGGCTGGCGTACTCCGGCGTCATCGGATGTAACGCGCTGCGCGTCACGGGAGCTGCATTTTCCGGGTCAAGCAGCTTGGCAATGCCGAAGTCGAGCAGCTTCGGCTCGCCATTGGCGTTCACCAGGACATTGGACGGCTTGATGTCGCGGTGCACAATCAGATGACCGTGCGCATACTGTACCGCGCTCGCAACGTTTAGGAACAATCGGATTCGCGCGTCCAGGTTCAGCCTGCGGCGGTCGCAATAACGATCGATCGATTCTCCGTCTACATACTCCATCGCGACATACGGCTGCCCGGTGCGAGTGGCGCCACCGTCGATCAGGCGCGCGATGTTCGGATGTTCCAGTCTCGCAAGGATCCGGCGTTCCTGAGCGAAACGCGCCGCCAGCCCATCGAAATCGTGGGCGACGTCGAGGACCTTGAGGGCAACAGTCTGCTCGAACTGCCCGTCCGCCCGCCCCGCAAGATAAACCGTCGCCATACCGCCGCGCCCCACCACTCGAACGACTCGCCAGGCACCCACGCGTTCGTCCGGCTCGAAGGCGAACGCCGCCGGCCGGAACTCGCGGGCAAAGGCTTCCCACAACGGCCCGGAAGCGCCCCCGCCCGGCTGCAACAGTCCGTCCTCATCGGACTCACAATCGTGCAGCAGGCGCTCGATGGCCCGCCGCAAATCCGTATCGCGGTCGCAGGTTTCGTCAAGGAATCGTTCACGGTCGCCATCCGACAGCTCGAGCGCATGCCTGAGAACTGAATCCAGTTCAATTCGGGCGACCTCCGCCATGGTACCTCCGCAAAAACGGCCTGGTTAAATGGCATATCGGAAAAGCGGGGACGTTTACGTCGGGTTACGCATTTCCTCTTTGAGCCATGCTTTCGCCCGCTTCCAGTCGCGCTGCACCGTGCTGAGCGAAATTTCCAGCGCTTCGGCCGTTTCCTCTTCGGTCATGCCGGTGAAGAACCGGCACTCGACCATGCGCACCAGCCGCTCGTCCAGCCGGGCCAGCGCCTGCATCGCATCGTCCAGGGACAGAAGCTGCTGTACCTGGTCGTTGATGGCGATTTCGTTTTCGTCCAGCTGTATATGCCGCGCGGCGCCGCCGCGTTTCGCGGCTCCGCGCTGACGCGCGTAATCGATGATGATGTAGCGCATGGCGCGGGCCGCCAGCGCAAGAAAATGCGCGCGATCCGTGGGAGCTACCTGGTTGCCGTCGACGAGCCGAAGGTAAGCCTCATTTACGAGGCTGGTCGTGTTGAGCGTGGGCGACGAACCGCGCCTCAGCTGCGCACTGGCCGCCCGCCGCAGGTCGTCATAGACGAAAGAAAACGCCCGGTCGAGCGCCTGCCCGTCCCCTGCCCTGTACGCGGCCAGCAACTGGGTGACCGGTGCGCTCTCCATCAGCGGTGTTTCCCCATCGTTTCGACGTTATCGATTTCCGCAGGTTGAGTGGCAACCGGCCGCCGGTCCCACGTGCGCTCCGTCCTGCGCGAAGTATAGCCCGCCGGGGAGGGGGCCGAAACGTCGGATGGCGAGCAGCGTGCGGCTTTTTCCGGCGCGTTTGCGATTAACCGTTACGAGAACCGCAGCCAAGGGTGCAGCGAGGAGGGCAAGCCAATGACCGCTTACTGCAATAAACCCGACCTGCCGTGCCTGACCTCGTCGCAATAATGCTCGGCGCCGGCGGGGGCAGCGATTCCAGACGACGAGTGGGACCAGGAGGGTAAGAGGGCCGCTCTCAGGCACACTGTCGTTCTCCCGGAACCGAGAGAGACCCATGGCGGACGCGGAGTTCACGAGACAGCAGATCGATGCAGTTCTGGCCCGGGCGCTGGACCAGCCGCCCTCGGAGCGCATGGCATTCCTGAGGCAGCTCTGCGGGAACGACCGGACGCTGTTCGATGCTGTCGAGCGATTGCTCGGCTACGCAGAGGAGCCGGACGCGGCATGGGATACGGGCGGCGGCCTCTCCGGAGCGATATGGGCCGAGCTGGCGGAATCGGCGGGCGCCGCGTCCGCGCCGGAGGACATAGGTGCGTACCATGTCGTCCGCGAGATCGGTCGCGGGGGCATGGCAGTAGTCTATCTTGCAGAACGCAAGCAAGCCGACTTCGAGCACCGGGTTGCGATGAAAGTCGTGCATGCCGGCATGTCGTCCGTGTCCGTACTGAACCGTTTCACGCAGGAAAGAAAAATCCTGGCGTCGCTGAATCATCCGGCCATCGCGAAACTGCTCGACGGTGGTTCTACCGCGGACGGACGTCCCTACTTCGCCATGGAACTGGTCGAAGGCCATCCCATCGACCGCTACTGCGAACAGCAACGGCTCTCGCTCGCCGCGCGCCTGAAACTGTTTCTCAGGGTCGCCGACGCCGTGCAGTATGCGCACCGGAACCTCGTGGTGCACCGGGACCTGAAGCCCTCGAACATACTGGTGACCCACGACGGACAGGTGAAGCTGCTCGACTTCGGCATCGCCAAACTGCTGGATCCCACATCGCAGGAGCATTCTCTGACGCTTCTGTCGTCGCTGCCGATGACTCCGCAGTGCGCGAGCCCCGAGCAGATACGCGGCGAGCCGATCACGACGGCCACGGACATCTACCAACTCGGCCTTCTCCTGTACCAGCTTCTCACCGGCCGCTACCCGTATCGCGTCGATTCGAACGACCGCGGCAGCCTGTCGAAAGCGATTTGTGAACAGGAGCCCACAAGGCCGAGCACCGCGGTCAGCGGCGAGCATGCGGTCGACGACCCCCGTTGGCATGCCCGCTTCGAAAGGCAAATCGCCCAGCGCCTGAAAGGCGACCTCGACAGCATCGTGCTGATGGCGCTGCGCAAGGAGCCCGAACGCCGCTACGCGTCGGTGGAGCAGTTCGCCAAGGACGTACGCGATTACCTGGACGGCCGTCCCGTGTCGGCCCGCGCAGACACGCTGGGCTACCGCAGCCGTAAATTCATCCGCCGCCACCGCTTTGGTCTCGGCGCGGCCGCGGTCGTCGTGCTGACCCTCATAGGCGGCATCGTGGCGACGCTGCACCAGGCGCAGCGCGCGGAACGCCGCTTCCAGGAAGTCCGCCAGCTGGCGAATACCTTCATGTTCGAATTCCACGACAAGATTCAATACCTGAGCGGAGCGACGGAAGCGCGGTCTCTGCTCGTCGATACGGCCCTCCAGTATCTCGATAGTCTGGCGGCCGACGCAGGTGGGGATACCGAGCTGCTGGTGGAACTCGCCGTCGCCTATCAACGGGTAGGCGACGTACAGGGAGACCCGCGCGGCTTCAGCCTGGGACTGACGACCGAGGCGATGGAAAGCTATCGAAAGAGCCTCGAGATCGCCGAGACGCTCGTTGCGCGTGAGCGAGAGCCGATGATCCTGCGGGCGCTCGCCACCGGCTACTTCAAAGTCGGGGACATGCTCTCCGAAGGCGGCGCGACACAGGAAGGGATCGAGATGCTCGAGGAAAGCCTTCTGAATGCCGAAGCGCTGCTCGAGGAAACGCAGCACGAACGAGACCTCGTGCTGCTCATAAACATAGTGTCACGCATGGCCGACGCACAGCTTCTTGCGCGAAACGTAGCCGGCTCCATCGACCACCAGCGGAGAGTCCTGCAACTCGCGAAACGGCGGGCGTCGGAACACCCGAGCGACAATGCCGAGATGGGTCTCTCGATCGGTCACACTACGCTGGGTGGCGCGCTACTGGAGTCCGGCGACCTGCCGGCGGCGGCGGATCACTACGCGCAGGCCATAGGGATAGCAGAGCACCTGGTGGCTAAAGTGCCCTCGAACAATTATTTCAGTCGCAGCTTGAGGCTCGTATACAGCTGGATGGGGACACTGCAGGGAGGGCCAGCCTCGATCAATCGTGGCGATGCCGAAGCGGCACTGGAGTATCACCGCAAGGCGTTGGCCATCTGCGAAAAGATCTCCGCGGCCGATCCCGCGAACGGTTCGGCACGGCAGGATCTCGCCATCTGCTACGAGAGGATGGGCAGCGCACTCATGCGCGACGACCCGAAACAAGCCGCCGATTTTCACGAGCGGGCGCTCGGACTGGCCGAGAATCTGCTGGAGTCGAGTCCGGACGAGTTCCGTTTCATGAGACTTCGCGCCACCAATCTTCGCAAGCTCGCGCAAGCGCTCGCCGTCGGTGACGATCGAGCCCGCGCGCTCGAACTCGTGCGCGAGACGCTGGGCGTACTGCACGGCCTCAAGGAGAAGTATCCCGCGAACAGGGAACTGGACCCCGACCTGCACTCGACCTATCTGGCCCTCGCAGATACGCTGCACGCGTCGGGGCAGAGCGATGAGGCCCTGGCGCAGTACCACGAAGCCCTGCGCATCGCGGAAGCCGCCTACGCCGCGGTGCCCTCCGACCTCCTGGCGCTGTGGCGCCAGGCCACGTCCTGCGAACGCCTGGGCGATTTTTACGCCGCGCGTGCCGCGGAACCGGGCAGCGAACAGCGGGGAAACTGGCTCGAGGCTCATTCCTGGTATCAGAGAAGCGCGGACACCTGGAGCGCGTGGCAACGCTTCGGCGTTTCCAGCGACTTTAACTCACGCCATGAGCGCCGCGTACTGGAAGCCGGACTTCGCGCACAGCGGGCGCTGGCAGCGCTGTAGCTCATTCTGTCACCGTTCCCCGCCGCCTGCTTCATGCTTCCGGTGCGCCCTCCCCACCAGCCGCGATGACTTCCCGGTTCATCAATTCGGCCACGCAAAGCTCAGCGCCGAATGAAGGCTTTTCCCTGTCGTTTGCGATTGCCTGGATGGGAGCACTATAAACGGAGCAGGACAATGACGACGTTCCATAACAAATCAAGGCTTTTCGGTATCGCTGTCCTCGCTGTGATGCTCGGCGCCTGCGGCGGTGGTAGCAGCGGCGGCGGTGGCGGCGGTGGTGGCGGCGGTGGCGGTAACGGTGGCGGTGGCGGTGGTGGCGGCGGCGGCACGGCCCCCGAGAACCCGATCGTCTACATCGCGGTCGACGACAACACAGTCGTGGATGCTACCTTCGAGCTTTTTCTCGTGGATCCGGCAACGCCCGGCGAATCCGTCAAACTCAATCCCGCGCTCGTGGCAGGCGGCTGGGTGGGCGCATATTCCCTGAGCCCCGATCTGACCAAGGTCGCTTACATAGCCCTTCAGGATTCCGTGAATGAGTCTGAGTTGTATCTCGTCGACCTTGCAACCCCCGGCACGTCAACCAAGTTGAGCGGCGCGATGACGCCGGGCGGCGAGGTCTTCGAATTCGTGTTCAGTCCGGACGGGAGCCAGATCGCATACATTGCCGATCAGGACGTGTTCGGCCAGTACGAACTTTACCTGGTCGATCTGTCGAATCCCGGAGTTTCGACGAGGCTGAATCCCGACTTGCCGGCTGAAGGCGACACATTTGGCAGGATCAGTTTCAGTCCCGACGGCAGCCAGGTTCTCTACGCCGCCGACCAGGACGTAAACGGGGTCGTCGAACTCTTCCTGGCCGACGTAGCCGCGCCAGGCAGTACGACAAAAGTCAATGCACCGATTGTCGATGAAGGTGATGTGGACGATTACAAGTTCAGCCCGGACGGCGCGACGATCGTTTACATAGCAGACCAGGACGTCGATGGCGTTCACGAGCTGTATGCGGTCGATGTCGGCGACCCGGGAGTTTCGATCAAACTCAATCCGCCCCTGGTAGCCGAGGGTGACCTTTGTACCTTCCACTTCAGTCCGGATTCCACGAAGGTCGGCTATTGCGCCGATCAGGACGTCGACGGAGTACTGGACCTGTACTTCGTGGAGCTTGCCGTCCCGGGAGTTTCCATGAAAGTCAATCCGACGCTGGTTGCGGGCGGCGACGTGCAGGCGGAGACCTTCCGTTTCGGTCCAGACAGCGATTTCATTGTCTACCGCGCCGATCAGGACGTGGACGGCGACAACGAGCTTTATCGAGTCGAAGTGGCAACGCCGGGTGTGTCAGTAAAGATCAACGAAACGCTGCCCGCGGGCGGTGACGTTTCGGTGTTTGCAATAAACCCGGACGGCTTGCAGCTCATCTACGCCGCGGATCAGGACACCGAAGGTGTAGCCGAGCTGTATAACGTCGACCTGTCGACACCGGGTACATCGACCAGGTTGAACCCGCAGCCGAGTGGCACGGAGATAGTCATGATCGACATTACGGAAGACGGAACCCAGGTCCTGTACCTCACAGATCACGACATCCCCGACAGGTACGAGCTACAGCGTGTCGATATCGCAAGCGCCGGAGTATCGACCAGGGTCAATGCCGAACTGCCGGTGGGCGGTGACGTTCTGCATTTCGCGATCAAGACGGGGCTCTCGTTCTGAGAGGGTTCCTGGTGCTCGCGGTATCGTCAAAGTCAATCGTGTCGCCGACACACGGAACGTGTCCGGCGGCAACGATCCTTGAAGGGTCTGGATAGCACACTGTAGGAGCCCGCCATTGCGGGCGACCTTGCGGCGTTGCCCGCCGAAAGCGAGGTCGCCCGCAATGGCGGGCTCCTACAGCGCTTGTTTACGTGGGATCAACACTCAGGTGTTGGCGGCGCTGTCGCCCTGCAGGCGGGTGATCAGGGAACGCAGAAATACCTTGTTGAAGCGCAGCTGGCAGGCTGACGACACCTGTTCCATCAGGGTCGAGCTCACCCGCAGGATCGTGACATTGCCGCTGGCGCGGATCGAAGCCGTCCGTTTCGCGCCGCGAACGTAACTGGTCTCGCCGAAACAATCGCCATTCGACAGAACCCCGAGCCTCTTGCCGTTCGCCTCGACGTCGGCCTGGCCGGCCACGATGATATAGAACCGATCGTCCATTTCGCCCTCACGAACGATGTCTTCCCCGCCTTTGTACTCGTGCCAATCGCTGGCGCGCAGCACTTCCCATATTTCCGAATGCGAAAATTCGTGAAAAAACGTGAGCGTACGCAGCAGGTCGAAGTGCTCCTGGTTATCGAGGCTGTCGTACTTCGCGCGCAGGTCCTTGTGGACCCGCGTCAGATCGGCCGCCATCGAGGCGCCGCTCGCGCAGCGTTTCCCCGGATCCTTCTGCATGCACATCGCCACGACGTGCTCCAGTTCCTCAGGCAGGTCGTCGCGATACGTGTGAATCGGCGGCGGCGTGGCATACACGATCTGGTGCAGGAGCTTCGACAGGTTGTCGGCGCGGAACGGGCGGAACCCGGTGAGCAGCTCGTACAGAACCGCACCGAGTGAATAGATGTCGGAGCGGGATGTCAGTTCTTCCGACTGCACCTGCTCCGGCGACATGTAACTGGGTGAACCGGCGATGCCCTCGATGCGCGAGACTTCCGAATCGGTGCATATCGCGATGCCGAAGTCGATGATGCGGACGTCATTGTCCGTGGTCAGCATGATGTTGCTGGGCTTGATGTCGCGATGGATGACACCGCGGCTGTGAGCGTAGTGCAGCGCCTTGGCGCACTTGTAGATGATCTCGACGACGTCATCGACGCGCAGAAGGTTATCCGGCCGGCAATAGGCGGCCAGCGTTCGCGCTCCCTGGACGTGCTCGGTGACGACGTAGTATTTGCCGGCTTCCTCGCCCGCATCGTAGATCGGCATGATGTTCGGATGCTGCAGCATGCCGACCATGTGCGCTTCATTGAAGAACATCTTGCGCGAGACCCTGGCGCGATCCGCGTCCGTGTCTTCCTCGATGTTGTAGACCTTGATCGCGACGTCGCGGCGATAATAGGGGTCGTGGGACAGATAAACGGTGCCGGTGCTGCCCTTTCCCACTCTATTGATGATGACGTACTTGCCGATTTTCTTCGGTGCTTCGGCTGGTCTCTTCAATTCAGTGGCGCTACGGACCATTGTTTTTTTATAGCCTGATCAGAACATGAGCCACCTGCCAAGACTTAACAACGACGCGGCATACAGGGCGGCCAGGAGATCATCGAGCATAGTGCCGAGCCCCCCGCCCAGTCTGTGATCCAGGTCCCGGATCGGCCAGGGTTTCCAGATGTCGAACAGCCTGAACAGCAGATAGCCCGCAATCGAATACCCGACGGTCGCCGGTAATGCGAGCAAAACCAGGTACATGGCGACGATTTCGTCCCACACGATGCCCGGGTGGTCGTGCACGGCGAGCCGGCGCCCGGCCTCTCCGCAAAGCCAGATGCCGATCACGAAAAGCACGAGGGCCAGCGCGAGCCGCAGGTTCGTCGGCAGCGGCAGTGTCGCCCACGCGAGCAGCACGCCAAGCAATGAACCGACCGTGCCTGGTGCTCTCGGGACAAGGCCCGTACCGAAGCCGAAGGCCAGCAGGAGGATCGGGTCTCGCAATACCTTTCGACGAAGCTCGGCGTCCAAATCGGTTCCTGGCCCCGGCTTTCAGAAATGCTCAGAAATGGCTATAGCCCCGGTCCTGGTACGGCACGGTCTTGCCGTCCCG
>Ga0299913_10001285_pt1 | contig 18282 bp, 21 predicted proteins | sample RVTome_9_FD_201360 | JGI IMG/M metagenome (GOLD analysis project Ga0299913, IMG submission 201360) | Soil microbial communities from uranium-contaminated site in the Upper Colorado River Basin, Wyoming, United States - RVT155D38 (version 2) ... | reverse complement strand
CCTGAGCCTGAAATCCCTCATCCAGTCCGGCTCGCCCTTCATCTTGCTGATCTCTTCGACCGTGCCTCTTGAGAGCCCCTTCTTGCTGAGGTAAACGTAAAGCTCGGTAGAGTCTTTAAAGTCATACTTGCTATAGTCCATGTTAAGGTCTTTTGCAGTCATACGCTTTCTATAACGCTGTTATGTTTTATATATATTTTGCATTTTGCAGGCGCGCCTCGGTGAATTTGTACAAGCTAATGGTAGCAGGTCAGCCTTTGTGTGCGTTTTTCATCTCCAGCGCGCCTTTTCTCACCATTTCCTGGGCGTCAGGCGACAGGTCGTCCATCTTCAGCTCGCCCGCCTTTAGTTTTTCGATGGCCTGCCTGACCGACAGGCCGCTGCTCTTGCCTGCGACCTGCAGGTCGAGTATGCTCTGGCCGGCCTTCTCGCCCAGGACCCACAGCAGCTCTTCGACCCTGCCGCGGTTGGCGGCAAGGCGCTCGGCGTACTCCCTGAACGCGGCTTTGTTGTGGTCGCGGATGGCCTTTGCGAGCATCCTGGCGATAGAGCTCGACTGGCCTTCCAGCAGGTCTATCCTGAGCCTGATGTCTTTTTCGGCGCGCAAACTGCCACCTCTTTGGAGATCAGAGATTTTAATCGTTTCTTCTCTTGCCGGACCAGAACGTCCCGCCAGAGGCCTTCCACTTTTTGTAGTCGCGCAGTATCGTGGCGTGGTCAAACGCGATCTGCTTTTTTTCAATGTCCGCAAGATCGACCCATTCGATGCTTTCGGCGTCGTCGCCGGCTTTGTCAGAGCCTCCCACGATTATCCCGACAAAGGCCACCGTCAGGATATGCTTGCGCGGGTCACGCTTTGGGTCAGAGTAGACGCCAAGTATGTCGATCGGCTCGACTTCAAGGGACGTCTCCTCCAGGGCCTCCCGCTTCATCGCGTCCTCTGCAGTCTCCCCTTCGTTGACAAAGCCGCCGGGCAGGGCGAACTGGCCCTTGAACGGGTCCTTCTTGCGCCTCACCATCAGGACCCTGGAACCGCGCTGCAGTATGACGTCGACGGTAGGGGTCGGGTTGTGGTATTGCACTACCTTGTGAACAATGGCGCGCTATTAATGGTTCTAGCGGCTGTAAGAATTGCAGTATTATCTTGTATATGTAAAATAAGCCTCGTAAAGAATTCCAATAATAGTGAAATAGCTATAGTATTTCTGAGATGTGCTAAATTCTTATTAGTATGTATGACCATAATTACAATATGTCGGCCATCTTTGTAGATGCTGAGGAATCGCCAGTCCCCCTCACAATTTGCCCAAGGTGCGGAAGGCAGGTGCGGATCGACGGGCACTGCGAATGCGATGCGATATTTTTCGCAGGCTACAAGCGAAAATGAACATGCTAATGGTCGTATGGGCACGTCGCTAGCCTACATTAGAAAACTGAGCAGGGTAGTCTGACCCCAGTGCGACCTGTCTATCCGCCTTGGACCCAGATGGTCGGGAAAGTCGCATGACATCCCGCAGCTCCTGACCCTCTCCTCCAGGCCGCCGATGACCTTTTCCGCATACCTTCTGTCTGCCGCTACATACTTTGCGTCCAGCGGCTCTTCAAAGTTGTAAATCTGCTGGTACTTTTCAACGCTGTCAGGAATTTCAAGCAGCCGCAGGGTGAGCTTCATCCGCTCCCAAATGTCTGTCCGCAGACGCAGCATCGCGCCAAACACGTGCTGCAGACCGGCATCCTTGCAGCTCTTTACCACTGCCTCAAGCTCCTCGTCGGTGTCGGTTATCAGAGGCATTATCGGGTCGACGTTGACTCCGCAGCAGACCCCGGCGTCGGTGAACTTTTTGATCGCTTCAAATATCCTGCTTGCAGGCGGCGTCCCCGGCTCTACTGCCCTGCGTATCTTTTCGTTGCAGGTGGTGATCGACCACACGATAAAGCAGTTGTGCCCGTACTGCCTGTGTAGCTCCAGATCGCGCTCGATTATCGCGGACTTTGTAAACACATAGTACGGCACGTTGTATTTCTGCAGCACCTGCACGCACTTTCTGGTCAGCCCGTAGCGGAGCTCTGCCGGCTGGTAGGCGTCGGTCGCAGAGGCCACCATTACGGGGTTGACCGTGTCTGACTTCCATGCCGCAAGCTGTCCGTCCAGCACTTCAGGGGCGTTGCGCTTGGCGTAAACCCTGTCGTAAAACTCGGGCGACCACTCGTAAGTGGCGTAGCAGTAGGCGCAGCGGTGGCCGCACCCCTGGTACGGGTTTATCGCAAGGCCGTTGTAGCTTTTTACGGCGAAGGGGTGGATTATCGACTTGCTCTTTTTTTCTTCGAGCGTCGCCGCTCCGCTGTACCACAGGCCTGACATGTTGACGCATGTCGATTGCATGTCTAATAAAGCGGGCGGCACCGGCAGGGGAGGGGGTGCCAAAGTATAGTTTTTTATTGTCGCGGTTGCGCATGAGCACCTGTGAAAGTGGGAGTGGCGGGGCTCGGCCTGATGGGCTTTGGTATTGCGACCCGGCTTGTAAACTCGGGGCACGTGGTGTCGGTGTACAACCGCTCCAGCTCAAAGGCAAAGCAGTTTTCAAAAAATGCCAGCATAGCGCCAAGCCCGAAAGAGCTTGCCGACAGCTGCGATATTGTGATTACCATCGTCACCGACTTTGAGGCCGTCAAGGAAGTGCTCCTTGGCAAGGGCGGCATCATTGAATCGGCCAACCGCGATGTCATAGTGGCCGACGCGAGCACGATCTCGCCCTCGCAGTCCGAGCACTGCGCCAAGGAACTGCGCAAGGCCGGCATAGAGATGCTAGGCATGCCCGTGATGGGAGGTCCGGCTGCAGCCGAAACAGGCGAGCTCGTGCCGATGGTGGCCGGCAGCAGGCAGGCGTTTGAAAAGGCAAGGCAGGTGATCGAAAAGCTGGGCAGGACTTTTTACGTCGGTGAAAGAGACGGCTCTGCAAACGCGATAAAGCTGGCGCTCAACCTGAACATCGCGCTTGTCGCAAGCGCCGTGTCCGAAGGGATAACGCTTGTCAGAGGATGCGGCATAGACCCGTCGATATTTGTCCAGGTGCTCAACTCGACATACTTCAAGACCGGCCTCTCTGAAAAGAAGGGGCCGAAAATGGTAAAGAACGACTTTGCGCCGTCGTTCCACCTCAAGAACATGCTAAAGGACCTGGAGCTGGCCAGGGGCACCGCGCAGGCCGCCGGCATCACGCTGCCCCAGACGGCTCTTGCGCAGCAGGTCTTTCGGGCTGCAAGCAACAGCGGATATTCTGAACAGGACTATACTTCGATCTGTGCATTCCTGGCGCAAATAAACGGGATGGAAAAATGATAATCAAGAGGCTAAAGGAGATCAAGGCAGACCGTTCACGGTATTTGCCTCGCTGCCGGACATGGGCAGGGTGGGCGGCCTGGTCTCGTCGTTTCTGTCGCGGCACCTGAAGGCAGAGCAGGTGGCTGAAATAACGTCGAGCGACAAGCCGTGGGTCTCGCACTCTGACGGCGTGGTGAAGAGCGCGAGCGACGTCTACAGGATCTTTTACAGCAAACAGGACAAGCTGCTGGTGTTCGCCGGCGGGTCGCAGCCGCAGGACCCCGGCGAGCTCCACAGGCTCTGCAGCATGTTCCTTGACTACGTCCAGTCAATAGGCAAGGCGACTAGGCTGTACGGCGCGGGCGGCTACCTGCGCGAGCAGGTGACCGGGGCGCCCAGGGTGTGCGGGGTGGTAAACAGGCCGGAGTTGAGGAAGGTGCTGGCAAAGGCGGGCATCGACCCGGTCGGGAACGAGATAACCAGTATAACGTGGTTCAACGGCATCATACTGGGGCTTGCCGCAGAAAGGGGCATAGATGCGATAGGGCTGTTTGGCGAAATAGCCGAGACGACGGTGCCTCAGCCGCTTGCCGCAAAGGCTATCATCTCTGCGTTTGCAAAGCTGGAAGGGATGCCAATAGACACCAAGCCCCTCGACAGGGATTACGAGTCGATTCTGGAAGAGATCCATAAGGTTAAAGAGCCATCGAAATTCGGGCCGGGCAAAGGCTAGCTTAGCCTCATGATCATTCCGACGATCGCGCCGCCAAACGCCAGCAGGCAGATCGCCAGTATGATGAGAATGAAGTTGTCGTACTGCGGCATTTCGAACGGAGCGATGTAGTGAGCAGGTCTTGACGCCAAGCCACCTGCACCGACATCCAGGTTGTCGTGGCAGGTCGCCCGGGGAGTCACGATGTCTGCGACTGAAAAGATCAGCAGGGCAGAGCCGGCGGCTATCATCGACAACGCGATTATCGTGTAGAATTTCCGGGGCTGGCTCACCGACTGCCAGGTCACACTAGATGCCGATTATTTATATTTATGATTTTACCCAAACGCAATGGCCTATTCTTTTGAGCCTTTGGCTACTTGGGTTGCGCAAACAAACTCAAATTACTTTTTCAATAGCAGCTAATCCAGTATAAAATAACTAACTGCTTCTTGACTGGCAACGCGCGCACGCGCTCAGTGTATTGGTGCACCCACCGGCGCGTCCTCTGTTATGGTCAGGAACACGGGCTTGCCCTCCGGCCCGTCGGCCGCCAGGAGCATGCCCCGGGAGATCATGCCGCCTATCTTTTTCGGCTCAAGGTTGGTGCAGACGACGACTGTCCTGCCGACGAATTCCTCGGGCCTGTAGTGCAGGGCGCCCCCGACTGCAAGCTCCCTATGTTCGTCGCCAAGGTCGACCTTTGCCTTGAAGACCTTTTTCATGCCCTGCATGCTCTCCGCGTGGAACACCTTGCCTATCCTCAGGTGCACCTTTGAAAACTCTTCAAACGTGATGAATTGTTCTGCCGCCGGCTCGCTCATGGTTCAGAGAATTGGCGAGCCATTAAAATTGGTTACGTCAATCGTTTTGCTACCTGCGAGTAGAACAGCCTGTCAGGGATGTACGGCCTGAGCCGGACGCCCGCCTTTTCCCTGCCAGAGCCTATGACGTACCGCGCCTTGGGGTTTGGAGATGCGATTGCGTGGGCGATCGCGTCTGCAACGGCGCCTGCAGGCAGGCCCCTTGGTACGTCGTCGAGGTATTTCCTGTAGGCGCTTGCGAACCGGGAATTCCTCAGCAGCGCGGTCTTTGACTGCGTAACCGCGTGGATGTTTGTTTCAATGACTCCGGGGTTGATGCTGACCACCTTTATGCCCGTGTCCCACAGCTCCATCCTGAGGGCGTCGGAAACCGCCTCGAGGGCGTGCTTTGCGGCGCAGTACGCCCCTATCAGCGGCAGTGATACAAGACCGGCCATCGAGCTCACGTTTATGATCCTGCCCTGTCCCTTTTGCATCAAGAGCGGCAGGACCTGCTTTGTGAGCCCGACAAGGCCGAAAAAGTTTGTTTCAAACTGGGCCCTCAGGTCCGGCATGCCGACGTCTTCGATCGCGCCGGGCTCGACATAGCCGGCGTTGTTCACGAGTCCGAATATTTCGCCCCTTGCGGCGATGTCGCCTACCACCGCGCCGAAACTGTCGGGGCGAGTAATGTCAGACTCGACTGGAAAGTAGTTTTCTGCAGGGAGCTCTGCGGCCAGCTCCTGCAGCTTGCCGTAGCTTCGCGCAAGGCCAAACACCCTGTAGCCCGATCTTGCGAGCGTGATGCTCGCCGCCCTGCCTATGCCGCTTGAAGCGCCGGTGACAATTACCGATTTCAACAGAGACTTGACAACAAAAGTGGGTAGAAAAACGTTGAGATCAGATTGAAGCTAACTACTACTTGACTTTGTCAAATGGCTTCATTGCAGCAGGCAGGCTGTCAAAGAGGTCCGTGGCAATGATGTGCAGGCCCGCGCGCTTGAAGGCAAGGCTGCCTGCAACGCCGTTGAGGTACACTCCGGCAAGCGCCGCGTCAAAAGCCTGCATTCTGGCGAGCAGCCCGGCTGCAAGCCCCGACAGCACGTCGCCGGTTCCGCCCACCGTCATTGCCGGCGTCGACCTCTTTATTGCAGCAGTTTGATCGCCGTCTGAAATGACGTTGAGCCAACCCTTCAACACTATAATGATGCCGCGCTCTTTTGCGGCCTTGCGCACGTTTGCCACCATCTCTTCCTTGGCCGTTCCAGGGTCGTGGCCGAAAAGCCTCTTGTACTCGCCCGCATGCGGAGTAACAATCGTGTCCGTGTTTGAAATCTCGTCCAGCACCTGCGGGATAAGGGCCGAGGCGTCAAGGAGGATCTTTGTCTTGGCCTCCTTCATTTTTTTGACGAGCGCGACTAGTGCTTCCGGCTCCAGGCTCATCCCCATGCCTATCGCTGCGGCGTCCGCGCGCTTTGGCATCATGGCAACAAGCCTGTTTGCCGAGCCCACAGTCAGCCTGTCATCCGGCAGCGGAAGGGCGATTATCGCTGGGGAAAACGACCTGACGGCGGTGATTATCGAGCGCGGGACCGCGGTGTAGACCAGGTCGGCTCCCGAGCGCAGCGCCGCCATCGACGCGAGCACCGGCGCGCCGTGGTAGAACCTGCTTCCGCCGGCTACCAGCACTATCCCACTATCGCCTTTCCTTGACAGAAACGAGCGCGGCGGCATCAGCTGTCTGATCGTCTTTGGAGTGACCGCGATTGTCGATGGCAAATGCTTGCTCTAGTAGCTGTGATTGGGTGAATAAACTTTGCCAATCCCTTCATGAGGCAAAACCGGATCTGCTGAGGTGCGTAAATGCAGCTATTTGATTTTAAGGTAGCGCGTGATTCTCCCCTAAATACGAGGTCTGAAAACGCTTCCAGAAATAATAAATCAAGTGGACAGTTGGCCGCCATGATGCAACCTAACAAAAGAATAACGGCAGCCGCAATGATTGTTGCGGCGGCGCTGTTCACGGCGGCGCTTGCGCCTGCAGGCAAGGCATTTGCAGACGACGACAACGGCCTGATCGTTCCGATGTACGGATGGGACGTGGGATGGAGCGAGATCATTAACGCCAAAGAAGAAAGCAAAGGAACCGAGATCATTGCAGTCATCAACCCGTCGAGCGGCGCGGGAGGGGCATGGACTCGCACTGGGCCAGCGTTGCAGACGATCTGCAGGACGCGGGCATCAAGGTGGTCGGATACATATCGACGGCGTACGCGGGAAGAGACGGAGGAGAGATAAAGAACGAGATCGATCGTTACTACGACTGGTACGATCTTGACGGCGTGTTTCTGGACGAAGTGAGCCCGTCAGCTCACGGCTATTACGAAGATATTGGCGGCTACGCGGAAAGCCCCGACGGAAACCAGAAGGTAATCCTGAACCCCGGGGCGCCGGTCCCAGAATCCTATGGGGACATTGCCGACATCATCGTGGTCTATGAAAACTTTGGCATCCCCTCGTCGGTCGAGTCAAACGGCATTGAAGAGGGCAAGCTTGCGGCGCTTCCGCACGGGCTAGAGCCTTCTGAAGGCGAGTTCAAGCAGCTGACCGACAGCGTAGGGTATCTCTACGTGTCGCCAGGATGGCTGAATGTGGCTCCAAGCGTTGAGGAGCAGGCAGACTGGGCAGATTAGATTGCTGCCGAACTTTCCCTACCCTTTTTTTATTCTTCAAGAATTCCGGGCAATTGACATCATGCGATGTTTGTTGCGATCTTGTTAAATAGTTCTCGCCATACCTTACCATGACATGACAAGTGGCGGGCGCCACCAGAATTCACCGCCGCGAATCATGATCGTGGACGACGAGAAGGACATCCTTTCAATCCTAGAGTCAGGTCTCGAGGCAAGGGGCGGGTTTGCGGTAGACACGTTTAGCAGCGGCGAAGCGGCCCTGCAGGCCTTTGCAAGCCGCGCCTCGGATCATTATGACCTTGTCCTGACGGACATCAGGATGCCCAAGATGAACGGCTTTGATCTGTACCGCAGTATAAGGGAAAAGAACGCGTCGATCCCGATCGCGTTCATCACCGCCTTTGAAATAAACGAGGACGAGTTTTCCAAGGTCATGCCCTCGATAAAGGTGAGGGATTTCATCAAAAAGCCGATAAGGATCCCGGACCTTGTAGAAAAACTGAACGCGATCCTAGCCGCGGCCTAGCTTGGCTCTGCGTGTATCGTCACGATTGATCCCGGGTATTTTGTTCGTATCTGTTTTTCGATCTCTGAAACGCGCTCGTGGATCTGCTCTATTGTCATCTCGCTGCTAAAAGCGCAGTCGACATCTATTATCAGGACGTTCGCGGCAGTCCTGTAGGTTTCAACCTTGCCGGCTTTTTTGACGTCGCTTGCGCCAAGGACGGTCTCCATTATCGAATTCTGCATGTCGCCGTCGACGAGCGGCTCCATGCCGCCTATTTCCGGCATCAGTGGCTCAAGGTGGACAGTGATGCTCTCGGCTCCCCTCAGCTGCCGCCTTATGGAATCTTCAACCGCGTTGGCCACCGAGTGCGCCTCAACAAGCGTCGCCGACCTGTTGACCTGTATGTGGAGCGACACCCCCACCGAATCGGTGCCGCCGATTTTTGACACGAGGATGTTGTGCACGCCCCTGACGCCGCTCACCCTGCCTGCCGCCTTTTCGATTATGGATTCAGGCGGCAGGTCGGCGCCGCCTGCCGGCTCAAAGTGCACGGTGACGTTTCTCGGCCTGACGTCTAGGCCGGTGCCCGACAGGCTCTTGGCTATGTTGTCCTCCACCTGCGCGCTGATTTCGTGTGCGTTTTCAAAACTAATGTCGGCCCGCAGCGCGATCGTGGCCTCGACAAAAATCTCCCTTCCGACGCGGTGCATCTTGATGTCGTCGCATTCAAGCACTCCTTCGGTGTCATTCGCAGCCTGCCGTACCCTTGCCACCAGCTTGGGCGATATGACATCCGTAAGCTCCATCGCGTTCTGGTATGCGAACCTGCTGCTGAGGTACGCGAGGAAGCCGCCCAGTACGATGGCGGCCACAGAGTCGCCGTGGCCAAAGCCGGCGGTCACCAGCCACAGGCCCACGAACGCGACGGCGGTCGAGGCGAGATCTGCAAAAGCGTGGTAAAAGTCAGCCTTCAGGGTCGTGGTGCCGGTAGCCTTTTTTATCGCCCGGCGGAGCACGGTTATCCTGAATCCGTCGACTGCCAGAGTGTAAATGATCGCTGCAAAGCCTATCGCGCCGGGGTTCACCAGCGGGACCGATCCTGCTCCAGCTATCCTGACGCTGGCTTCGTAGATGAAGAATATCGCGACTACAAAAAGCGCTGCGCCTCCGATAAAGCCGCCGATGGTCTCGATCTTGCCGTGGCCGTAAGGGTGATCGGTGTCCCTCGGCTTGAGTGCAAGCGTGGTGGCGATTATCAGGATCGCGGTAACCACCGCGTCGAGCAGGGCGTGGGTGCCGTCGGTGATGAGTGCAAGGCTGTTTGTTGAAATGCCGGCGGCAAACTCGAATATGAAAACTGAGGTGATGGCGGCAAGAGACAGCCGTAAGGCGTTTCTCTTGATGGCTCCAACTTCGGCTGTGCTCGACCGCTCTGCCACTGCTGGCACAATAGGGCGAAATTTGTTATTTAGGCATTTGTGTTTCCACTAGCTATTAAAATTATGACGAGCTATTATCAAGAAAAAGGGGCGAATCTAATACAGCTGGACAAGGAACAGACGAAGGTGTGAGTAAAATATATGGTTCACCTAGCAGAATTGGACGCTATTAACCATCGATTCGTCGAACTCGAGTGTTGCATTGCAGTTTCCGCTTTATGTTATCTTTTAGACCTTCACTATTTCATGCCTCTTGTCGATGCCCCCAGATGTCGGGGGGTACTATGGAACTATATCCCAAAGTACCATAGTACCTTTTGGTACTATATCTTGGTACCCGGGTACCGTGAAAAACCATGTTTTCACACCTGAAACAGCCTGAAAACGAGTGAAAATGAGTGAAAACACGAAAAAGAGCTCATGAGACGGGACTTGGCTGAAAACCCTGTTTTCACTGTTTTTTCACACTATTTCACTCGTTTTCACCTGTTTTCACTCACTTTTGGATATCATAAAGTACCCTTCACGCGGAAAGGTACCAAAAAGTATACCCCATGGATACCTTTACGTTTATTTATTAAGCTATAATCAAAAAGGGAGAAGTTGCCCAAATCCTAGCAACTTCAATTCGTAAGTCCGCCGACTACCTTTTGACAGTTACCAATTACGTTTAACTGCCCTTAATTCAAGTCAAGCTGACTTTTTAGATTCTTGTATCTGTTTCTGACAGTCACTTCAGTGACACCGGCCGCTTCCGCAATGTCTGTCTGGGTCCGGCTCTCGCCGGTATTGAGGCACGCAAGGTACAGCACCGACGCGGCAAGCCCCATCGGGTCCTTGCCGGCGGATATGCCGCTCCTTGTCACGCCTTTCATTATGTTCAGCGCAACGCGTTTTGTGCGCTCGTTCAGGTTGGCCCGATTTGCCACCCTGACGACGCACTTCATGGGATCGATGAGCGGGATCTTTAGGTCAAGCTCCATCACGACGAGCCTGTAAATCCTCGCCAGGTCCTTGCGCTTGATGTTGCCGATTTCTGCGATGTCCTTGAGCGTCCTAGACGCGCCGCTTTCCCTGCACGCGATGTAGAGCGCCGCGCCAATCATTGCTGATATTGTCCTGCCCCTGACCAGGCCGCGCTCTTGGGCCTTCCTGTAGATGTAGGCGGTTTTTTCGATCACCGCGTCTGACACGCCGAGCTTGTCCTTGAGCCTGTCAAGCTCGGAAAAAGCCTGCCGGAGGTTCCTGTCTGTAGGCGAATGTGCCTGCGAGCGAAAGTCCCAGGCCCTGAGCCTGCCCATCGTCGAGCGCATCGCCGCGTCCAGCGTGCGTCCGCTGGCGTCCTTGTCTATCCTGCCGATTACCGTAGACAGACCCATGTCGTGGCGAGCCAGAGAGCTTGGAATTCCCGTCCTGCTCCTATCGTTTGCTTCTTCGGTTGTGAAAGCGCGCCATTCCGGGCGGCTTTCCAGAGTTTTGTCAAAGAGCACGAGACCGCAATTCCTGCAAATGACTTCGCCAGATTCTGGATCTGTGACCGTCTGACCGGATTTGCATACGTTACACATTATTGCAGTTTGCATGTTTCTATAACGAGGTAACTATAATATCGTGATTCAAATTAATAAAGAATACTAATGAGAAATATTTTTGGTATAATCTCATTCTGGACCAGAATTCATGTGATTATGTATTTTCTTGCAAATTTATCAAGATATTAATGATACCTGCTGTATTTCTTGGAATGTTGACTTATCCCGTGTTGTCCTCCCCTGTTGTCCTCCCGTGTTGTCCTCCCCTGTTGTCCTCCCCTGTTGTCCTCCCCTGTTGTCCTCCCGTGTTGACTTTTCCGTGGCTTTTACGGCAAGTTTTAGCAGTTCATTCCATCCCTTTGGCTGCAAGCCTGCTTGCTGAGCTGGTGTCTTGCCTTCTAGCGCCATGTGTGGCTTTACGAAATTGTACTGTATCCTGTTGCCTTCCGCAAGCGGTGTTTCCATTGTTTTCCAGCCGCGCTGTACCTTTACCCTTTCGCGAAGCGTGCCGTTGAGTCTTTCAATCCTGTTGTTAGTTTCATGCGGCTGCTTGTTTACCCCGCAATTGGCGACGTGCTTTATCTGCCTGTTTGGAAAGAACTCTGAAACCCCTACCCGGACGCAAAAAGCAGCACGAAATTCGAGCTGCTATAGGTCTGCTATGAGCCGGGCAAGGTTCGGCAGCTGGACAGGCTTTATCAGGACCGAAATCTTTTTGCCGTCAAAGAACGCGTTTTCTGTAAGCTCTTTTTTCACGTCTTCAATTGCGGTGACTATCAGTATCCTTGCAGCCGGGTTTTTCTGCAGGATTTTCTCTGCGGCCTGGAGGCCGTTCATAGAGCCGGGCAGCCTGTAGTCGAGGATGACGAGATCGGGCCGGTATGCTTTATAGTCGCGCAGTATCTCGTTGGCCATCGGCGCGCTGGCTTCGATTCTATATCCTTTTCTTTCAAGAAAGTCCCTGTAAACCAGCAGGATGTCCTCCTCATCTTCTATTATCATTATGGTCTGGACCCGGTCCTGCTGCTTTAGCCCCACGGTACAGACTGTTGAACATCGTATATAACAGCTCATTGCAATTGCAGCCGTCATGCCTGCTGGAAATCTTCACATACTTTATTGACGCAATACTACCGGTGCCAGTCAGACTGGGCGGCTTGATCCGCAACAAAAAGAACAGCAAGGTCGTCCGCACGAGGAATTGGTCTGAAGCAGCCGAGATCATCGAAAACATCCTCGGAAGCAGGTACCTGCTGGGCGCGCAGATAGCCGACTCGATAACCGTCACATACGTGCACGAAGAGTGCGACGGCCAGTGGCAGCACCACTACAAGATAACCATCAAGCACCTGGACACAAAGTGCACCACATGCGGGTTCGCCCCGGCGGAATGCATATGTGACAACCCCGTGGTCTAGTTTACATGCTGCAGTGTCATCCGGAACGTAAACCAGTTGAGCTTTATCATGGCTGACTTTTCTTCTTCAAATTCTTCTGACGGCGAAGCCACGGTGAGGTCTGGCAGGCTGCCGGGAAAGTCCAGGTTGAGCAGGCCGTACCCGAACGAGTCATCCTTGCCCTCGTCGCCCAGATCTGTTGCTGTGCCCCTCAGGACTTGCCTGATCTCGTCGTTTGTCCACGTGCCGTCGCCGTCGGTCAAGCCCGTGTCCTTCCAAGCCTTTTCGTCGCTTCCAAGCAGGAGCGCTATGGCGCCGGTGACAAATGGCGTGGCCATCGACGTTCCGCTTGAAAGCCGGTACTTGTCGCCTATCGCAGTTGACTTGATCCCCGAGCCTGGGGCGACCAGCTCCACCTCGCTCCCGGTGCGCGAGAACGACGACTTTGTGCTGTCCCCGGTCACAGAGCCGACTCCGATCACCTGCTCATAGGCTGCCGGGTAGAGCACGTCCCTGCTGCCGCCGTTGCCAACTGCCGCGATCATCACCAGCCCGTGATCGTCGTACGCAGTCTGGACCGCTTTTGCCAGAGCCCTGCTGCCGCCGTTGCCGGTGATGCTCATCGTGACAACGTCCATTCCGTTTTCTATCGACCAGTTGATCCCCTCGACAAGGCCGCTGAACGAGCCCTTGCCCCTTCCGTCAGAAACCTTTATAGCGTAAATCTCGGCGTCAGGCGCGACCCCGACAATCCCCTTTCCGTCCCTTGCCGCGGCAAGTATGCCGGCTACGTGCGTGCCGTGCCCGTTGTCGTCCATTGGGTCGCTGTCGTCGTTGATAAAGTCATATCCTCCCTTGTAGCTTGGAACAAGCTCTGGGTGCGTGTAGTCGACGCCGGTGTCAAGGAGTGCGATCTTGACTCCCTTGCCGGTATAATCTGACGAGTGAGCCGGCTCTGCGCCAATGTCGGGCAGAGCCCAGGATTCGGAATATTCAGACGTGCCTGCCTGAGCGATCTCAAACTGCCGATCACTCTCCACAAACTCTATCGCGGGGTTTTGCTCAAGGCTGGCGAACGTGCCGGGCGGAACAGCCGCGTAGAGCATCCCCATGCCAGGGAATTCTTCAACCACCCTGCCTCCGGCTGCGCTAATTCGCGCAGGATCGTATTCGCCCTCTGCAAAAGAGACAATCACCGCAACGTCTGGCGAAGCATGCATAAAAGAAGACGCAAGCAGCATTACTGCGATCAGGGGAATAATCGTGTAGTACATTCTTTCTAAAAATCTTCATCATAATCTATGTTAATAATCATCTCGAACAATATTCTGAACAATCTACTGCAAAATAATGCTAATTTCTTATTTCAGGGCTGTCTGACGTTCTACTATTCCCATCATTTCAATGTAAAAACGGCGATTTGTCGGGGCAGAAAATCAGTGGCAGGCTGCAAATGCCTTGTCTTCTGGTAGAATCGTTGCGTCTTTTATAACGCAGCGTCTGCATGTTTTTCTTGGCGCGATAATACTGTACTGCGTACCATCAGGCTCTACCATACAGGCCGGCACGGCCGTATCAAAGTATGTGGTCTCCCCTTTTCAGGCGCTCGTACTTTTTTCTGACCCTGTCGAGCGCTTCGTCGGTCGCTTTTTCGTCAACTTCTACCCTGATGACCTGATCGCTTTCCAGGTACAACAGGACCCTTGATCCTGCCTTTGCGTCTGTCATGCTTTTTGGCACGTCATACTTTGTACCGCCGTCTGAATAAATGACGGCATAGTCACCCTCGAACCGATCTATGCTGGCCTTGACCACTTCCATATCCTGCCACCGTTCATTAGCACGACCAGCGAAATCAAGTAAACGCTTGCGATCAGGACCGCCATTTCAAACTCGGGCACCACCACTACCTTGTTGCTTTCGGCTGTTTCCAGAGTGTAGTCGCTGCCCCCGTTGGCCGTGAGGATAATTGCGCCGTCAACATCGGTACGAAGCACGTGCTGCACGCCCGCTGCATCTATCCTGTCCAACACTTCCTGATGCGGGTGGCCGTATGTGTTGTCTGCCCCTGCAGAGATAATGACTACTTCCGGCGAAACCGCATGCAGGAAGGCATCGGTACTTGAAGTGCGGCTGCCGCGGTGGTCGGCTTTCAATACGTCGGCATCAAGCGTCTCCCTGTTTGTTGCATGGAGCCTTTGTTCACTGTATTCCTCCATGTCGCCGGTGAATAGCGCCGTGAACTCGCCATACGTCAGCTTTATGACCACAGAGTTGTTGTTGAGCTCGTCATCTATGCCTTCTGGCAGCGCGGCTGGCGGATTGAGAACTTCGAGCTCGACTGCAGGGTCAAGATTGAGGGAGTCGCCCTCATGGACAGAAAATAGAGGTATCTGCGCAGTGATTATTGCATCCAGCAAATCCTCGAATGTCCGGGTTGTGTGCAGCTGTCCCGAGTCCATGACCTGACCAACATCGACATTCTCGATAACACCGATTAGCCCTCCAATGTGATCTGCGTGCGGGTGCGTCGCAACCATGACGTCAATTCTGGTGACGCCGTGCTCTTGCAGGATCGACAGTACGGTTTGATCCTGGTTCCGCTCGCCCCCGTCCATCAGCATCGTTTTTTCATTGGGAAAGATGATCAGGGCAGAGTCGCCCTGTTCCACGTCGATAATCACGATTTTCAATGTGCCATTTTCAGCAAAAGCAGGAGCGCATGCCGGCAGCAACCCCGCAGCCAGTAACGCAACCAGCAGTAGTCTCATGTGTTTTTGACCGGTGCAGAAGTAATAATGTCTTGTGGAGCTAGGCTTTCGGTTATGTTGTTCTTTCTGCCGCCGTGGCAACCCGCCGGGCGATTTTCTGAAACGGCATGGAATAGTCCGGCAGGTTCAGGGCCACAGTCTTGCCCTTGTGTATGGCAAAAGTCCTACCGTCGTAGGTGCACTTTATTATCGGGAGGACGCTCATGTCCGCGACCATGTCTGCCACCTTGTAGTATTCCAGCAGCTTGCGGTTCTCATAGACCGTCTCGTTCTTTCGCCTGAACCTCTTTTTGCTCATGAACTTGAAGGCTAGTATGATGTGCCTTTCCGGGTAGATGCCAAACATGTTCCTGATCATCAGGCAGCGCTCTACCTGGTCCTGCGGCACGTATAGTATGTCGCTCGTCCCCGACTTTGCTTCAATGGTCAGCAGGATGCCGGCGGTGTTGTTGACTGCGACAATGTCTGGCAGACCTGTCGAAGAGCCGCCAAGACGCCGGGTATACCATACTCCGTTGTTCATCCTCTGGACCAATGCGTGTTCGTAGCCGTAGCCCCGGCTCCGGCGAATGTTTCCCAATCAGCTAGCGTTGGACATTTCATGTCTTTAAAGTTTCTCAGGAGGGCAAGTCTTTTATTGCAAACTGCCAGCTGTAACGCCATGCAGAGCTCGCTTGAAGCTATCAACAAGGAACTGAAGGACGTGCAGGAGCGGCGCGAAAAACTGATAAAGGGCACGCGCGACGTCGTAATGCTGTGCAGCAAGTCAATAGTCGCGCTGCACCACGGCCAGATTGAAGAAGCAAAGAGCAAGATGGAAAAAGCAAAGACAATGCTCGTAGAATTCAGGGGTTACGCAAAGGAAGATCTCTACCGCTACATTTCCGTGGCAGAACAGGAGCTGGTGGAAGCATACGCTCTCCGGGCGGTGATGGAGAACGCGCCCATCCCTTCAATGCAGGACCTGGACATCACGGGGCCGTCATACCTCACGGGCCTGCTTGACTGCGTCGGCGAGATAAAGCGCCTTGTGTACGACAGGATGCGCTCGGGCAACGAAAAGGACGCCGAGAATCTGTTCGCGACAATGGAAGAGATCTATAACGCGATCTACCCATTCGCAGTCTACGACAACATCGTGTCCGGCCTGCGCAAAAAGCTGGACGTGGCAAGGATGCTCATTGAAGACATCAGGGCAGTGGTCACCGAAGAAAGCCGGAGAAAGGCGCTCATAAATGCAATCTACAGCTTGGAGAAAAAGCACGGCTGAAATTCATTTATGTTTAGATGCCCGATCCGGCAGCGGTACGTCAAGTTCCAGAAAGATCTTGACGAAATCCTTGCCAGGTATTTTTAAGTTCCTTTTTCAAATCGCTCATACGCTTCTGGGCTTGCCAGCAGCCAGCCGTAGTGGCTTTCATCGTGGACGTAGCGCACTTCCCGCAGCCTAGGCACGACGTTGCACTTGCGCAGCCCGAGAACAAACTCGCCCTGGAACGCAAGCCCCATCCGCTTTGCCTTTGCGGTCGACTTCTGGTCCCTCGGCAAGAGGATGCGGTAGCTGAACCTGTCCTGTGATTTCTGCGCGACATAGGCATCGACCATCCTGTCGACTGCCCGGCGGATGTCCGACGCCTCCCTTATGTCGATTGTCTCGAGCACTGGAAACTTTGCGTATGGAGAGGGCATGCTGCAGAAAAAAGCGCAGTCAGATAAAACTATTCTGTCAGCCTGACTACCGCCGCATCATGCTTGGACAAGCGACTAAATCAGCCTTACTTGTATTTGGCGAATGCTTCCTCAAGGTGTCCGAGCAGAATCTTGTGCCACTCTGGGAAGCCTTCCGGCGCGTCTGGGTAGTTGTAATAGTGGTCCACCAGCACCTTGTCTATCCTGGCTGTGTACTTCAGGTCCTCCGCAAGTTTCTTGTTCATCGCACCTCTTATCATCATGCCGAGCTTGTCGACCGTGCTGAATTCCGGGTGCTCGCCCTTTGTTATCTTGTCAATGTCCATCTTGGACAGAAAGTGCTTCATGCCGTAGTTGATCTGATCGTTCGTCAGCCCCTGCAGCATCCTGCGGAACACTTCGAGGCCGGCCGTCTTGTAGCCATAGTCGTTGATGAAGTGCTTGTTGTACTTCCACAGCCCTTTTTCAGAAGTGTCGCCTGCCTGCAGCGCTTCGACGGCATCCTTGCCGGCTATCGTCGCCGCGATGATCGCCGGCCCGATGCCTCCTGCGTCAAGCGGTTTTGGCATCCATGCCGAGTCGCCCACCAGCATGTAGCCGTTTGCGACAAGGCAGTCGTTCTGGCGCCTTACCGACACCTGCCAGGTGCCCCACGCGTTGCCGTCGTCGCTTTCGCCATCTGCGAGGCGCGGGCTCTTGACCACAGGGTTTACCTCCACGTATTCGTCTATGAGCGTCTTGAGGTCGGGGTGGGCGCCCATCGCCTTGTTGCGCGCGTCAAACGCCTTTTGCTGCACGCCAAGGCCGATGTTGACCTTGCTCTTGCCCTTTGGGAAGACCCAGCCGTAGCCGCCCGGCGCGAGCTTTTGGTCGAGATGTATGATGCAATAGTCAGGATCGAAATAGGTCTTGTCGTCGTATGCAGGGTCGAAATTGTAGATGTACCTGCCGGTGGCTTCAAGGTCGTCGCGGTCGATCCTGCGCTGTACGAACGACTTTATCTGGAGGTTTGTCCGCAGGACAGACGTCACGCCGGTGCAGTCGATCACCAGCTTGGCTGTCTTTTTGAAGGGCGCCTTGCTGTCAAGGTCTTCGCCTTCCACGCCGATGACGGTGTTGTCTTCAATGATTAGCGAGCGCAGCGCCACGCGCTCCTTTATCTCGATGCCCACCTTTTTCGCGTCGCTCAGCTGCCTCTGCGGCAGCAGGCGCCTGTTGAGGATATAGCCCTCGCCGTCAAACGAAATACCCGTTTCGTGGTCAGGCGAATACGCGATCACGCCCTTTACCGGGTACTCTATTTCCGGGTAGCCCCAGCTGATCTTGATCCTGTCAGTCATGTAATCGACGGTGTTCTTGCCCACCGCGTCGCCGCAGACCCAGCCGGAAACCGTTTTCCTGCCCTGCTGCGGGGCT
>Ga0299913_10001284_pt1 | contig 18284 bp, 18 predicted proteins | sample RVTome_9_FD_201360 | JGI IMG/M metagenome (GOLD analysis project Ga0299913, IMG submission 201360) | Soil microbial communities from uranium-contaminated site in the Upper Colorado River Basin, Wyoming, United States - RVT155D38 (version 2) ... | reverse complement strand
GCACATCGGCGTCGCTAGCGGGGCAGTGGGTTCGGGCCGGTCGCCGTGACCAGCCGCTGCGGCACCCAGTCATCGACGTGCCGGAACCCTTCGTCGAATCGGTCACCGAAGAGCTCGACGGATGCCTGCAGGGAACGTCGATAGAACTTCACGTGGGTGAAGTCCTCCATCAGGATGTAGACGGGGTCGGGCGTGCTGTTCGGGCCCTGGAACTGCTGTCCCGTGAGGACCGGCTTGTGGGTTTCGACGAACGCGTCGAATGCCGTCTCACCGACGACGACACCGAGGTGCTCGCAGCCCATCTTGTACACGCGCTGGTGGACCGGCGGGATGAGCTCGATCATCGGGAGCGCCTTGCCGTCGAGCACCTCGAGCTGGTCGAAGAGGATCAGTGAGATCGGACGTCCGTTCCAGACGTTTTCGCGACCGGCGACGGCGTGGCGCTCGAGGAGCCCCCGCACGCGCAGATACTCGTCCCACTCCGCAACGCGGTACGCGATGTGGCTGAGTGCGTAGGGCGCGATGTCGATGCCACGCGCCGCGAGGCGGTCGCGCTGCAGCGCGGCGAACCCGCGGTAATCGCCGATGATGTCACCCACCGGGTCGGCCATCGCCGCCTCCTCTCGACCGCATCGTACAGCGCGGAATACTGGGTCAGCCGTCTGTTGCCAGGCGACGGTACCCCGACGCGTACCACAGCAGGGGCTCGGCATCCTCGCGGAAGCCGGCCGCCACGATCTCGCCGATGAAGATGGTGTGGTCGCCGCCGATGTGGCGCTCGGTCAACCGGCAGTCGAAGTAGGCCAGCGCATCCTCGAGGATCGGCGACCCGGTCTCCGCCTCGTGCCAGGCCGCGCCGCAGAACCCGGTCAGCTTCTCCGCCGTGGTGGCGCGGGCGAAGCACTCGGCCAGCGCCTGCTGGCCATCGGCGAGCACGCTGATGGCAAAGGCGTGGGAGCCGATGACGGCGCCGTGGGTCTCGGCCTTGCGCGCCACGCTGGCCATCATCAGCGGTGGATCGATGCTGATCGAGGCGATGGCGTTGGCGGTCATGCCGGCCAGCAGCGGCCCATGACGGGCCGCGACCACCGTCACCCCGGTCGCGAAGCGCGCCATGAGGTCGCGCAGGCGGCGTCGCTCCGGCTCTTCCATCGGGCCCGTATGTCAGCCGGCCACGGGCGTGGCGGCCAGGCGCGTGAGCGCCACGAAGGTGCGGTAGAACGCGTCGCCGTCCCGGCCGCCGAACCCGACGGTACGTCCCCCGGAGCGGACCGTGCCGGGGAGCACCGCTGCGTAGTCGGCCTGGATCGGCAGACGGAAGTCGATCTCGCCCTCGAGCGGCAAGGCAGGCTCGTAGCGCACCATCTCGTCGAGCCGGCCGAGGGCGCGGCGCACGCCCTCCCGGATCGCCTCCGCGGCCTGCGCGGGCGACAGCGAGTCGGCCAGGCTGTAGCCCAAGCCGTGCTTGACGACGACGCGCTCCGCCCACGGCAGGAGCGTCTCGACCTCGCCGGCCAGCGCGTCGTCACCGCTGACCAGGATCACCGGGACGCCGTGGTGGCCCAGGCGGATCGCGTTCAGCGCCGCCTCGTTGTGGGAGACGCCGCCGACCCGCACGTCCATCACGGTGGCTGAGGAGTAGGTGTGGGCGATGACCCCGGTCGGATGGCCCGCCCCGGCGTGGTAGCCGATGAAGACGGCCGCGTCGAACGCGGCATCCGGCCCCTCCCCCACCCCCTGGGTCATGCTCAGCGGCTTGTCGCCGAGCACCAGCCGCGCCCGCGAATCGAGGTCTTCCGCCCGCAGGTTCCGCATCTGCCAGTGGCTGTCGTTGACGATCACCTCGCGCGCGCCGCCCTCGAAGGCCGCGTCGATCGCCGCGTTCGCCTCGCCCGCCATCAGGCCGCGAGCACGGTCGTAGTCGACCCGGTCCACGCCGCGCCCGTACGAGACCTGCTGCGGATGCGCGATGCCGGCGAGCCCCTCCATGTCGATCGATACGTAGACGCGCATGGTCAGCGATATCGCTCCAGCTTCTCCAGGATGCCGTTCGTGGTGGCCCAATCCTCCGCCGTCGGGATCTCGCCGCGATGCAGGTGGAAGAGCGGCACCGCGTTCCAGCACGGGCCGTCCACGCGCGGGAGGTGGATGCTCAGGTCGCCGCGGTCCAGCGCAGCCACCAGGGTGGCACCCTGCTCCCCGCCCCGCGCCAGTGCGCGGGTGACGGAATCGGCGAAGTCGGCCGGGTCGCCGAACTCGACGCCGATGCGCATGGCCGCCAGCCCGGTCGCGGGCACGCCCAGTGGATCGGTCACCGGAGCACCGCCATCAGCCAGCTGAACGCAACCGCGGAGCCGATCACGGCGAACGCGAGCACGAGCAGGAGGAGCGCGCCACCGACGAGACTGGCCCACGGCGGGACGCGGGACTCGTCGACGGCCACGTGCTGCGGCGGGACCTGGGCGAGCGATCCGCTGCCGAGCCAGACGGCGAGGGCGTCGCCGTCGACGCGCACCTCGACGTCGTCGTCGAGCGGCATCACCACCAGCCGCTCCCCGCTCGGCAGCTTGTCGGTGGTGAGCAGGGCACGGCCACGGTGGGTCGGGTCAGCCTCGCGAACGAGCAGCGCGTGGTCTCCGGCCGCGGTCAGGGACATCGCCTCGAGCCGGCCGGAGCGGCCGATCGGCATCACCGGCGCGCTGGCTGCCTCCGCGGGATCGGTGCTCGCCTCCACGCGGCCGATGGTATCAGCGGGGCGTATGGTTGCGCGGTGGACGAGCGTGACCCACTCGCGGACGAGCCCTTCTCCTACCTCGGCCGAGCCGACGGCTCTATCGTGATCCGGTACCACGCGGCGCCGGTGACCGTGCTGCGCGGCAAGGCGGCCGATCGATTCCGGACGCGCGTGGGCAACGCCGACGGGCCGGGTGCGCAGCAGCTCATGGCACGCGCCACCGGCAACTTCCGGCGCGGGAATGAACGGCGCGGGACGACGTAGCGAGCTAGGCGACGCGCTTCGTCTTCTTGCTGACGTAGTCGACGAGCACGTACTCCCCGAGATGCTCCGGCTCGACGTAGAAGGCGCGGCCGCGGTTCACGCGCGACATCAGGTCGACGAACTCGGAGAGGTAGCGCGACCGCTCCAGCATGAACGTGTTGATGACGATCCCCTCGCGGGTGCATCGGCCCACCTCGCGGAGCGTCGATTGCACCGTCCGCAGCGTCGGCGGGTAGGCGAACTCGACCTGGCCTCCCTCGATGTGGGCGGTCGGCTCGCCATCGGTGATGACGACGATCTCGCGGTTGCCGCCGCTGGATCGGCCGAGCAGCTGGCGCGCGATGATCAGCGCGTGCTGCAGGTTCGTCCCGTACTCGAACTCGTATGGCGACAGCGTGGGGATCGTCTCCGGCTTGAGCTGCCGGGCGTAGTACGCGAAGCCGACGACGTACAGCCGGTCGCGCGGGTACTTGGTGTGGATGAGCGTGTGGAGCGCCATTGCCACCTTCTTCGCCGCCGATGAGCAGCCGCGCAGCAGCATCGATCGGCTCATGTCGAGCAGCAGCACGGTGGAGGACGTCGTGGTCTCCTCGGTCCGCGAAACCTCGAAGTCCTCGGGGCCGATGCGAACCGGCGTTCCCGGTCCACCACGTGCCATGGCGTTGAACAGCGTGCGGTTGATGTCGACGGCGAACGGGTCGCCGAACTCGTAGCGCTTCGTCTCGTCGGTCGGCTCGCCGCCCCGCCCCGCGACAGGCAGGGCGTGGCCGCCGAAGCCCTCGCGTCGCAGCCGGCTGAAGATGTCGGTGAGCGCCCGCATGCCGAGCTTGCGCGCAGCGCGAGGCGTGAGGTCCAGTCGCCCGGACTCGCGGTCGAGGTAGCCGGCCTCCTCGAGGCTCTTCGTCAGCTCGCGGAGCTGGTCGAGATCCTCGATTGCCTCGTCGCCGGCGAGGTCGCGGAGCGCATCGGCGTCGACGGCCGCGAGCGCGTCCGGGTCGCGGGCGGCGCCAAGTGCCTCCTCCATGGCGTCGTATTGCTGCTGGCGGTCGATCGCTGCGAGCGCATCGGCCAGGCCCATCGGCTCATCGCCCTCGAAGGGGTACGGCTCACCGAACGGCAGGTCGGGGCGCGCGGCCTGGAGGTTGCCGGCCAGGCGGGCCATGTCGATCTTCAGCCGGTCGTCGCGCAACAGGTCGTCCATCAGGTCGCGCAGCTCGTTCCGCATCTCGGGAGTGAGGCTGTTCATCAGGCTCGCCATCTGGGACGCCTGGCGATGGAGGTGCTCGATCAGCTCGTCGGTCGAGCCGATCCCCGGCGGGAAGTAGTGCCCGTGCTGCGCCATGAAGCGCGCGAAGTCCTCGGTGGTATCGGCGCCGGTGGCGTGCTTCTCGAGCAGCGCGTTGAGGTCGCGCACCATCTCGCGGATCCCGGTCAGGTCCTCCGGCGTCACCTTCTCGACGCCCTCCTTCAGCCCCTGGAAGTACGTCTGCAGCATCTGCTGGCGCAGCTCATCGGTGAGCTCGGTGAAGGCGTCGCGGGCAGCATCGTCCAGGAACTCGTAGTCGCGCAGGCCGTTGAGCCGTCCGGCGAGCGTGTCCGGAAGCGCGTCGAGGCGGTCGCTGCGCTGGCGGGTGGTGCGCCGCATGACCTGCTCCGCCATCCGGGCCTGGTCCTGGTCCGGCCCGGGCGCCGCGTCGAGGGCGCGCTGCTCCGCCTCGTGCATCCGGCGCTCGATCCCCGCGCGCTCCTGCTCGAGGATCTGGGCCAGCCGGTCGTTGATCTCGTCGAGCACGCCGTCGAGGTGCGAGCGCTCGAGCTCCTCCTGGCGGCGGGCGCGGAGCCGCTCCGTGATCCGCCGCAGACCGGGGATGTCGCCGCCCCGCGTGCCGCGCAGACCGCGCTGCATGAGCCGTTGGAGCGCGCGACGCACGTCGCCCTCGGCCAGGATGTCATCCGACAGGGCGTCGAGCACGTCGTCCGCGTCAAAGGCCGGCAGCTGCTGGCTGCCGTCCCATCGGGAGTAGCGGAGGGTACTCATGGCTCGCACCAGCCTAGGCCGATGGCGTGGCCGCGTCCACGGGGTGGGAGGGGTCAGTCGGCCGATGGCCGTCCGCCAGTGGATCTGCCGGGTGGTGCGCCACGAGTGCCCGGATGGCAGCATGGCGTCTCGGGCAAGTCGAGAGTCACGCCCCCGGATCGAGATCCGGCAGCGGAATCGGAGGAGCGGGCGATTCGGACGGATCGGTGAGCCGCCGGCCGTACCAGGCAACGTCGTGCCACGCGCCGAGCTTGAAGCCGACGCGTCGGTAGATGCCGACCGGCTCCATGCCCATCGACCGGTGGAGCGCGACGCTCGCGTCGTTGGGCAGCGTGATCCCGGCGTACACGTTCACGAAGCCCTGCCGCGCAAGGATGGCGAACAGTTCGCGGTAGAGCCGGCGTCCGATGCCTCGGCCGCGATGCCCCTCGGCGACATAGACCGAGACATTGGCGGACCAGCGGTACCCCGGTCGCGCGTGGTGCGGGCCGGCGTACGCGTACCCCACGACACGACCGTCGAGCTCCGCGACCAGCCATGGCGTGATCGCGAGGGTCGTGGCCATCCGGCCCTGCATCTCGGCCTCACCGGGAGCCACCTCCTCGAAGGAGGCGAGACCGTGCTCCACCGATGGGCGGTAGATGTCGGCCACCGCCGCCGCGTCGCGCGCGGGATCAGCGAGGCGGACGGTCACGAGCTCCATGCGGCCATCATGCGCGAGCGGCCGCCTAGCCGGTGCCGACCCCGCGGATCACACGCCCGTCGGGCCCGACATGGACGACGGTCGGGACGAGGGCGATCCCGTACTTGCGGGCGAGGTCGGGCCGATCGCGCACATCCACGCGCACGAACGGGTGCGATCCGGCGGCGAGCTCGGCCTCCACTGTGCGGCAGTCGGTGCAGAGCGGGTGGCTGAAGGCGACGATCAGCTCGCCCGCCAGCAGCGGCGCCCCGACGTCGCCGAGCTCGAATCGGTCGATCGCCCGCTGGCGGATGCCGCGCAGCCGAGCGCCGATGCGATACATCTCGCAGCCGGCGCAGATGCCAGTGGCGGCGGCCAGCAACGCCAGTCCTGCCACGAGGATCCCCAGCCCGGTGCCGAGCGTCGTCAGGCCGACGACATGGGCGGCGGTCGCGGTGGAGAGGACAGCCAGGCCGACCTGGTTCGCGAAGCGCGGAGGGCGTGAGTCCTCGATCGGGCCTTCACCGAAGCGGGGCTGGACGAGCTTGAAGTAGGCCACGCAGGCTAGGCAGTAGCGGCGGCCGTAGCGGAGGCCGATGCCGAGCTGAAGCGCCAGCAGGGTGAGCAGCGGCCACCAGCCGCTGACGACGGCGAGGAGCGCGACGAGGCCGACGGTCGCCTGGTTGAAGCGAGGAGCGCGAGCGTCGATGACGTCGAGGTCGCGGTAGGGATGGGCGGTCCGAGGACGGGACATGGCTGAGGCTCCGAACGGGAAGGCACGCGGCGAGGAACGAGGGAAGCGGCCAAGTGGCGGGAAGAGAGGCCTCAGGAGGCGCCGATGCGTGACGACGCGCCAATCGAAGCGGGAGCGGAGCTCCTCCCGCCTAGCGACAGGTGCAGATGCAGCTGGTGCGTTGCCGATGCGTCACGGTCGATGCAGCCTAGCGGCCGCGGCCCCGCGGGGCAAGCCCCTGCGCGGTACGCGCGACGGCACGCTCGGGGTAGCGTCTCCGTCGTACCCTTTGGCCGTGCTGACGTGCCCGAGCTGCGGCCAGGCGAATCCGGAGGGCTTCCGGCTCTGCGGGATGTGCGGCACGGCCCTGACGGCTCCGGCCACCCAGCGCCGGGAAGAGCGCAAGGTCGTCAGCGCCCTGTTCTGCGATCTGGTCGGGTTCACCCAGCGCGCAGAGCAGCTTGACCCGGAGGATGTGCGCGCCATCCTCGGCCCCTATCACGCCCGTGTCCGCCAGGAGCTCGAGCGCCATGGCGGGACGGTCGAGAAGTTCATCGGGGACGCGGTGATGGCCCTGTTCGGCGCCCCGATCGCCCACGAGGACGACGCGGAGCGCGCCGTGCGCGCGGCGCTCGCTATCCGTGACTTCGCGACGGACGAGGGAATCGAGCTCAGAATCGGCATCACCACCGGGGAGGTCCTGGTCAGCCTCGACTCGAGTCCGGCCGAGGGCGAGGGGATGGCGTCCGGCGACGTCGTCAACACCGCGGCTCGCCTGCAGAGTGCCGCGCCGATCAACGGCGTGCTGGTCGACGAGACCACGTACCGGGCGACGCGTCATGCCGTCGAGTACGGCAACGCCCCGGCGGTGGAGGCCAAGGGCAAGGCGCGGCCCATCGTGGTATGGCAGGCACTTCAGGTGCGCGCGCGGCTCGGGATGGATGTCGCGCACGAGGCGCGATCCGAGCTCGTCGGTCGCGAACATGAGCTCGGCGTGCTGCGAGACGCCCTGGCCCGGGTCCGCAGCGCTCGAACCTCGCAGCTGGTGACCCTGATCGGCGTACCCGGCATCGGCAAGAGCCGCTTGCTGTTCGAGCTGTCTGCGCTCGTGGAGGCTGATCCCGAGCTCATCACCTGGCGGCAGGGACGCTGCCTCGCCTACGGCGACGGCGTGACGCTCTGGGCCCTGACCGAGATCGTGAAGGCCCAGGCGGGCATCCACGAGCAGGATGCCGATGCGCTGGCGCGCCGGAAGCTCGCGACCGCGGTGCGGGATGTCATCGCCGAGGAGGCCGATGTGTCCTGGGTCGAGTCCCATCTGCTCGCCCTCGTGGGCCTCGCCACCCAGAGCGAGCTGGGCGGCGATCGTCGAGGCGAGGCATTCTCGGCCTGGCGACGGTTCTTCGAGGCCATGGCCGAGCAACGCCCGACGATCCTGGTGTTCGAGGACCTGCACTGGGCCGATGCGAGCCTCATCGACTTCGTGGACGAGCTGGTGGACTGGGCGGCCGACGTCCCCCTGCTGGTGGTCGCCACCGCCCGACCGGAGCTGCTGGAACGCCGTCCGGACTGGGGCGGCGGCAAGCTCAATGCGACGACCCTCGCGCTCCGGCCACTCTCCGACGAGCAGACCGCCCAGTTGATCGGGCAGCGGTTGGGCGGTCCGACGCTCGCCGAGACCCAGCGGGCGCTGCTGGATCGGGCCGAGGGGAACCCCCTGTACGCCGAGCAGTTCGCAGAGCTCTACCTGGAGCGCGGCGCGATCGACCTGTCGCTGCCGGAGACGCTCCAGGGCATCATCGCCGCTCGCCTGGATGGGCTCCCGGCGGTGGAGAAGGACGTGCTTCGGGACGCATCCGTGGTCGGCAAGGTCTTCTGGGCCGGTTCGATCGGCACCGATACGGCCGTCGCCCTGCACGCGCTGGAGCGCAAGGGCTTCGTCCGGCGACAGCGACGCACCTCGGTCGAGGGAGAGACCGAGTACGCCTTCGCCCACGCGCTCGTCCGCGACGTCGCCTACGGACAGCTGGCCCGGGCCGACCGTGCCGGCAAGCACCAGCGGATGGCGCAGTGGCTCGAGTCGCTCGGGCGCCCGGAGGATCACGCCGAGATGCTCGCCCACCACTGGCGCTCCGCGCTCGAGCTTCGCCGCGCCGCGGGTGTCCCCATCGAGGACCTCGTGGAACCCACGCGCCTGGCCCTGCGCGCCGCGGGCGATCGCGCCTTCGACCTCAACGCCTTCCTGCCGGCCGAGCGGTACCACGCGGAGGCCCTCGAGCTCTGGCCGCTCGACGACCCAGACCGGCCCAATCTGCTGTTCCGCTGGGCCCGTTCCCTCCACCTGGCCGGTGACGATCGGCAGGAGGCTGCACTCACGCAGGCACGCGACGCCCTGCTGGCCGCACGCCAGACCGAGCAGGCCGCCGAGGCCGAGGCATTCCTGTCGGAGGCACTCTGGTTCCGCGGACAGCGCGACCTGGCCTACGAGCACCTTGCCCGGGCCGAGGAGCTGCTTGCCGGCGTGCAGCGGTCGCTGGTGAAGACCCGCGTGCTGGCGGTCTCCGGCCGCTACCGGATGCTGGCGGGCGACCTCGAGGGCGCCATTAGGATCTCCCGCGTCGCGCTGACCGCCGCCGAGGCGCTGGGGCTGGACGAGCTTCGGGTGCGCGCGCTGACGACGATCGGCTCGAGCACCGTGGCCAGCGAGCCCGAGCTGGGGCGACGGACGCTCGAAGAGGCGCTCGAGATCGCCCGAGCGGTGAACTCACCGCTGCAGACCGTCGTCCTCAACAACCTCGGCTTCCACACCTGGGATGACGTCGAGCTCGCCAACGCGTTCTACCAGCAGGCGGCCGAGGTGGCGGGGCGATTCGGCGATCGAGCCATGCTCCGATTCGTCCGCGGCAACCTGATGACCACGACCTTCCAGGTGGGGCGCTGGGACGAGGCGCTCGCCATGGCCGATGCCTCGCTCGCGGAGTCTGAGCGGTCGCCGCATTACAGCGACAGCTCGGCGCATGCCGTCCGCGCGATCATCCGCCTGGGGCGGGGTGACGTGACGGGCGGCCTGGAGGATCTCGGGACGGCGGACCGCCTGGCTCGTGCCACCAAGGACCTGCAGGTGCTGCTGCCTCCCCTCGTGCAATCGGCCTTCACCTTCGCGCTCCTCGGACGGGCCGCCGATGCCCGACCGCCCGCGGCCGAGGCCGTCGAGCTGGCCACGGCCAACCCGCCATGGGCCATGGAGCTGTGGCCGCTTGTCTGGTTCGACGAGGAGCTCGTCCTCGTGGAACAGCTGCGCGCCGCGATCGAGGCCGCGCCGGACTCGCCGCGACGGACCGCCGTCCTCGCCGCCATGGACGGAGACGACGTGCCGATCGCCCGCTCCATGGCGGAAATCAAGGACCGCACCGGCGTCGCATTCGTCCACTTGATGGCGGCCGCGCGGCTGGCCGCCCAGGGTCGTCACGCCGATGCCGAGGTCGAGGTCCGGGACGCGCTCGCCTTCTATCGCGAGGTCGGCGCCACCTTCTACCTGGAGTACGGCGAGGCGCTACTCGCCAAGAGCGCCTGAGTTCGGAGCGCTAGCGACCGATGCTGCTGCCGGCCGGCCGGCGCGGGCGTCGCTGACGCTGGGCACCGAACTGCCGGCGGTCGCGATCGCCGCCCTGGCGGCGAGGACCCGATGGCGGACCCTGGCGGCGCTGGCCGCCGTGCATCCCTGAGCGAAGCTTGATCGGCTGCGCGGGGATGGCGCGGTTCGGCTCGTAGCCGGGGACCGTCTCCGAGGGAATCGGCGCCTTGAGCAGGCGCTCGATCTCGCGCAGCAGTGGCGCCTCGTCGATGCACACCAGCGAGACCGCGGCGCCAGTGACGCCGGCGCGGCCGGTGCGGCCGATGCGGTGGATGTAGTCGGCCGGCACCATCGGCAGCTCGAAGTTCACGACGTGCGGCAGCGCCTCGATGTCGAGGCCACGAGCGGCGACCTCGGTGGCGACCAGGCACAGGATCCGCCCCGCCTTGAAGTCGGCGAGGGCGCGCACGCGCTGTGGCTGCGACTTGTTGCCATGAATCGCCGAAGCGGCGATGCCGTCCCGGTTGAGCTGCTCGACGAGCTTGTTCGCCCCGTGCTTGGTGCGGGTGAATACCAGTGCCTGGTCGATGACGCGGGTACGCACGAGGTGCGTCAGCAGCTCGCGCTTGCGCTCGCGATCGACCGGGTGGACGACCTGCTCGACGAGCTCGACGGCGGTGTTCTCGGGCGTGACCTGCACCGATGCGGGCCGGTCGAGCAGGCCCTCGGCCAGCGATCGGATCTCGCGGGAGAAGGTGGCGCTGAAGAGCAGGTTCTGGCGACGGTCGGGCAGGAGCGCCAGGACCTGGCGGATGTCACGGATGAAGCCCATGTCGAGCATGCGATCGGCCTCGTCGAGGACGAGGAACTCGACCCCGCGCAGGTCGATCGTGCCCTGGCGGGCATGGTCGAGCAGGCGGCCCGGCGTGGCGACCACGACGGTCACCCCACGACGCAACGCACGGACCTGGGCCGGGAAGCCGACGCCACCGTAGATGGCGGTCGATCGGACGTTGCCGCTCGAATAGGTGCGGACCGACTCCTCGACCTGGATCGCGAGCTCGCGGGTGGGAGCCAGGATCAGGACGCGAATGCGGTGGTCGCGGGCGGGGCGCTCGGCGAGCTGCTGGAGGATCGGCAGCACGAAGGCAGCCGTCTTGCCGGTGCCGGTCTGGGCGCCGGCGAGCAGGTCGCGTCCGGCGAGGACGATCGGAATCGCCTCACGCTGGACCGGGGTCGGATCCGTGTAGCCCTCGCGCGCCACGGCGCGAAGCAGGTCGGGACGCAGCCCGAGGTGGGAGAAGGTCAAGGGAAGGAAGCTCCTGAGAGGGCCCTCCCGCACGCGACTGAGTCGCTGCGGGGCCCGGTCAGGGCGAGAGGGTAAGCGAGGTCGGGCGGTGGTGAAGCCGTGGCGCTGACCGGAGCGCCAAATCGAACACGTGTACGAAGCGTACCACAGCGATGCGGTGTACGCTGGGGACCCACCCAGAAAGGCGGCACATGTCAGACCGATGCATCCACGGGTTCGAGCCGCAGCTCTGCGCCTCCTGCCGCCGATGTGCCCACGGACTCCTCGAATCACGCTGCGGTGTCTGCGTGCCTCGCACCTCTCGCGAGGCGACGGTGATGCTCGCCAACGACGCCGAACGGCCCTCGGAGGAACACCGCGGCTACGAGATCCTCTACGTCGCGGGTCAGCGCAGCTGGCACTTCCGGGCCGACCCCGAGGGCCCGCTCTCGCAGCACTCCTACCGATCCGCGTTCCAGGCGCGGCGCGCCGTCGACCAGCTCCTGGACGCCCCCGAGCCCGTCGCCGCGGGCAAGAAGGGCAAGCGACAGGCCTAAGCGCCGGGACGCCCGTCGAGTGATGAGGCCGGCAGGATCGCCTCGGAACCCCCTGCTGGCCGTCGGGTGCGAGCCCCGCTTGGCCGAACCGTCGCGTGAGCGTCGGCGACCCGACGCAGTGCGGGAGCTCTCGGGCGAGGGCTGAGGCCGCCGGGGCTCAGTGGATGCGGGAGCCGCCCCCGCCTTCCTCCTCCCCGGAACCGCCGCTGCCGCCGCCCTCGCGCAGGAAGCGCTCGATATCGGCGATGAGCTCGTCCCCCTCCGGGAGCCGCGACTCGTCGGAGAGGGCCTCGAGCCGCTCAACGTACGACTTCGTCTGCTCGTCGGCGGCGGTCGCGGCGTCGAGCATGCCGCGGCGCTCGAGGGCCTGCGTGGCGAGCGGGCCGACCGGCACCTCCACGCCCAGGTGGCGACCGAGCGCCGTGAGCAGCGCAATCGAGGCGGTCGGATACGAGGTACTGACGTAGTGCGGGACCTGGGCGAAGAGCCCGATGGCCGGGATGCCGCTGGCCGCGGCGGTCAGCTCGAACACCGAGAGGGCCGCGGACGGCACGCGCAGGAGCCCGTCCGGCCCCTGGCGGATGCCGGAGGGCAGCAGCCCCTCGGCCGACGCGGTGGCCAGGATCGGCACCGGGCGCGTGTGGGCCACAGCCGCCGGTATGGCGCCCAGGCTCGCCCAGCTCGCCACGCCGAGGCGCTTCGCGAGCTCGACGACGTCGGTCGCGAGCTCACGCCATCGGTAATCCGGCTCCGGCCCGGTCAGGACGAGGAGCTCGCGAGCGCCGACCGTCGTCGCGGTGAGGGTGAGGGCCGGCCATTCGAGGGTCAGCAGTCGGCCATCCACGATGTCAAGGGTCGGGCGGCGGGCGCGGTAGTCGTAGATCGCGTCGGCGTCGAAGGTGGCGACGACCGTGCCGCCCTCCGCCAGCTGCCGGGCGGCGGTCGTGCCCGCCCCGCCGGCGTCCACCCAGCCCTCGAGGGCGGCCACCAGGATCGGTGCCGTGAAGCCGGGTTCCTGGGTCGTCTGGTAGAGCGCCATCGGTCCCAGTCTACGACGCGTGGCCGTCCGGCCCGGCATCGGCGGCCGATCGGCGCAGCTCGCGGACCGTGACGACCGTGAACGTGATCACGGTCAGCGGGATGACGAAGACGAGCATCACGGCGCTGAACGGGCCGATCGCCCGATGCCCGGTCGCATCCAGCACGAGGTACGCGGTGTACGCGAGCGCGTAGCCGATGAAGACCCCGCCCTCCCAGCGCTCGATGCGATGTCCCCGGAAGAAGATCGGCAGGCAGGCGATGGCGACCGCCAGCATCACCGGCAGGTCGAGGCGCAGGATCGCATCGGCGACGGGGACGCCATCGGGGGCGACGATCATCGTGAAGCCGGCGATGGCCAGGATGTTCATGATGTTGCTGCCGACGATGTTGCCGACCGCGATCTCGCGCTCACCGCGAATGGCCGCGATGACCGAGGTGGCGAGCTCCGGCATCGAGGTCCCGAGCGCCACGATGGTCAGGCCGATGACCAGCCGATCGACCCCCAGCGACTCGGCGATCTCGACCGCCCCCTCGACCAGCCGGTCAGCGCCGATGACGAGCAGCGCCAGTCCACCGACCAGGATCGCGGCATTTCCCAGGAGCGCGGCACCGCTCATCGACCGAGCGTGGTACTCGACGTCAAACTCGTCCTCGTCGCTCCCCTGCCGCCGGCTCCAGAAGACGGTGGCCGACAGGTAGCCGGCCAGGGCGAGCATGAGGACGATCCCCTCCACGCGCGTCAGGCTGCCGTCGGCGGCGAACAGCAGCAGGCCCAGCGAGGCGCCGATCATCGCCGGCACGTCCCACTGCACCAGCTTGCGCTGCACGACCAGCGGCACGATGAGCGCGGAGAGCCCGAGGACCAGCAGCACGTTGTAGATGTTGCTGCCGATGATGTTTCCGGTCACGAAGTCCGGCTCACCGCGAAGCGCGGCGCCGATGGCGACGGCGAGCTCCGGCGAGCTGGTCCCGAACGCCACGATCGTCAGGCCGACCACGACCGGCGGGATGCGCGCCCACTCCGCCAGGCGCGACGCACCGCGCACGACGAACTCGCCGCCGGCGACGAGCAGCACGAGGCCGAGACCGATGAGCACGATGGGCATGGCCGCCCATCCTACCGGTCATCCGGGAGGGGCGCCCGACCGGCGTCGCGGTAAGGTGGACGCATGCCGAAGGCGAAGGGACCGGCCCGGGCGGGCGATCCCGACAAGCTCCAGCGCCAGGCGGCCGGCACGTATCGCACGGCCGATGCGCGGTTCGAGGTCCGGGGCGGGACCACGGCCGGCTGGTTCCTGGTCGATTCCGAGCAGACCAACGACTTCGGGCAGGAGCTGATCCAGGGACCGTTCGCAACGCTGGCCGATGTGCGGGCGGCGATTCCCACGGCCCGCTCGACCAAGATCACTCCGATCCGCCGGCCGGCCGCCCCGAGCCGTCGCCCAAAGAAGGAGCCAAAGGCGCCTCCGCCGCCGAGCTGGATCGAGCAGCTGCCGCCGGCCGAGGCTGCCGCAGTCCGTCGCCTCATCCGAGCGCTCGAGCGCGAGGGCGTCGGTGACGCGGAGGCGCTCGTGCGCCGCGACCGCGACGGCATCGGCCCGGCCATCGCCAGCCGGATCATCGAGCGACGGCTGGCGGCCATCGTCGACGAGCTGCCGGAGCGGGGTCGTGCCGGGGCACGCGAGCTGATCCGTCGCGCGACCGAGGTCCTCACCGCTGAGGGGACGGCGACGCCGACCGGCGTGCCCGGCTGGTCACTGGTCGAGATCGGTCCCGATCCGGAGCCGAAGAACCGGCGCATCACGATCCGCGAGCTGCCCGGAGACGGCCGGTAACCGCTCATGTCCGAGCCGAGTGTCCGGCGTGCGACCGAGGCGGACATCCCGGGCATGGCCGCCGTCCTGGCCCGCGCCTTCGCCCGCGATCCCTATTTCAGCTGGCTCACCGGCGACGCTCCTGAGCGCAACCTGCGGATGCGGATGGGATGGACCGGCATCCTGCGCCATGCCGCGGCCGGCCTGCGCGAAACGTGGACGACCGATGACGTGGCGGGCGTGGCCATCTGGGTGCCGCCGGGCCGCGGCGCCTCGTCGTTCGTCGACTCGTTGCGGATGGTTCCCGCCCTCGCCCGACTGACGGGCTGGCGCCGCCTGCGGGAGGTGTCCGCGGCCACCGAGCTGCTGGAGGAGCGCCGGCGAACCCACGCGCCGGCTCCGCACTGGTACCTGTCAGCGCTGGGCGTGGATCCGGAGCACCAGCGCCAGGGCATCGGGACGGCGCTGCTGCAGCTCGTCCTCGACCGCGCCGATGCGGACGCGGCTCCGGCCTACCTGGAGACGGCGACCGCGCACAACGTGCTGCTCTACGAGCGCCACGGCTTCGACGTGGTCGAGGAGCTGATCCTCCCCCGCACCGACGTCCGCGGCTGGCTCATGCTCCGCCCGCCGGCGGCCAGCGCGGCTGCGTCGGATCGAGCGACTCCAGCGCATCCCAGTCCGACCGGATGGGGCTGAAGGTATCGATGACCACGGCGCCATCGGGTCCGGCCGTCGCCGAGTGCGGCACGCCGCCGAGGATGCGCCACGTTCCGCCCGGCCCGAGCCTCCGCTCCTCGTCGGCGACGCGGAACGTCATCTCGCCGGTGATCACGATCCCGTTCTGCTCCGCCGGATGGATGTGCTCCGGCACCTCGGCGTCCGGGTCGAGCTCCACGATGGCGAGGGTGAGCTGATCGCCCTGTACCCGCCGCGCGCGGACGCCGTCCCAGACCTGGATCGGCGGGAGCTCCGCCAGCGTCGTCAGGTTGCCCATGGCTCCTCCGTGGTGTCCGATGATGAACCTGTCACCGATCCGCAGCGTACGACGGATGAGGAGGCCCCGATGACGAACCCGCGCGGCTCCGGCACGAAGGACGACCCCTGGGTGCTCATCACGCCGCCTGGCACCAGCGAGTACACGATGTACCGCGACAATGCCGCCGATCCGCCGCAACTCGTCTGCCAGGTGGGCTCCACGAAGCTCACCTACCGGGCATCGGCAATCGATGACCTGCATGCCTGGCTCCGCGAACGGGGAGACTGGGTGCCGCTGGGCGCGGCCGACGAGCAGAAGCCGGCGGCCGACGGGAGCGTCGAGGCGTGGGGGCGCTCGGAGTCGAACCCGGTCGGTGGCTGGTACGGGCTGCGCCCGGGGTACCGCGGGCGGTTCGGGATGTACCTGCCGCCACTGCTCGAGGCGCTCGGCCTGGTGGAGCTCGAGCACAATCCGCGCAACAACCGGATGCGCGTGCTGGACTGATCGCGTCGGCTGGCGGCGACCAACCCCTCGGCGGGTACTGCCCGCCCCGCGGAATCGGCAGGACTTTCGTGTCATCGGTTCCTGCGGGACCCGGTGCTACGGTCGTGGCGGACGAGAGTCCACACCATGATCAAGCGCATCGCATTCACTGTTGTGGCGACCCTGGTCCTGCTGCTGCCCGCGGCCCCGCCGGTTCACGCTGCCAGCTGCAAGGGCGCCTCGCACGCCATCACGCTCTCGGTCGGGGCCGCGAGCCCGCGCTCCGGCACCACGGCAACCGGGATCACCTTCAGCGTCCACTACTCGAGCAATGCGGGCTGCGTCCCCAGCTCCGTCACCGTGGACATCGCCGGGATCGGCTCCTATCCGCTCGACAGCGGCGGCTCCGATTACTCCGCCGGTGAGACCTTCACCCGGACCATGACGCTCCCGCCCGGGGTCCATGCCTACACCTTTACCGCGACCGCGGGGACGGGTACCGGCGAGCAGTCGATCATCCTCACCTCCGTGAACCCGGACGCCGTGGCGATCACCGCGCCGACGCCGGTGCCCACGCCCTCGCCGACCCCGGTGCCGCCACCACCCACGCCGAAGCCCGCCGCGCCACCACCGCCCACGCCGGCACCGGCCGCGCCGGCAGCACCTGCAACGCCGGCACCGGCCACCGCCGTCACGCCATCCTCGACGCCCGCGCCAGCATCGGAGGAATCGCCCGCGGACCCCTCCTTCGCGCCATCCGTTGAGCCCGCGCCGGCGCAGCCTTCCGCATCCGACGGGCCTGTCGACGAGCACGACAGCTGGATCGGCGCGCCAATCCTGTTCGGGGGTGGCTCTGCCGGCGCGCCCGATGGGGCGGGACCGCTCGGCGATGATGCGGGCGGCTCACCGATGGGCCTGCTCCTCAGCGTGGCAGCCGCCACGGGCATGCTCGCCATCGCCATCCTCCTCGCACGTCGCCGGTCCCGTCACGACGAGCCGGTCGCGGCGGGCCTTGCCGCGGCCGGGACCGCCACCAGCCCGTCGGTCCCGTTGAGCGTCCCGATCCCGGACGACGGCCCGGTCCCGGCCGTCCGGCCGCTGCCGCCGATGCGCGAGCTGATCCCTCCGGTGAACCCGGCACTCCTCGACGAGGAGACGCAGGACGAGGGTGAGGGTGAGGGAGGCCGAGCACCGAACGAGAAGGGCCTCCCGCGCTGGCTTCGGCCATCGGTCCGCGAGGCGCGCTTCGCCAACGACCGCGACCACCGCCGCAGCAACTGGGGCTGATCAGCCTCCCAGCGCGGCGCGCACCTCACCCACCCTGCGGATCGTCTCCATGTCCCAGGGCGGGCGCAGCACCCACATCGCATGGCCGATGCCGGCATCGGCGTACGACCGCAGCACCCTGGCAACCTCCGCCGGTGATCCGGCTGCATCGAGGTCGCGCTCGTGCTGCTGTGGTGAGTTGTGCGCGAGGATCGTGTCGAAGGCCGCCTCGGCGGACGCGCGATCGTCGCGGACGGCGACGTTGAGGGTGACGGTCCACTCCACGCTGGATGGATCGCGTCCGATCCCGGCGCAGGCTTCGGCGAGGAGCGCTCCGTTGGCGCGGATCACCTCCGGCGTGCCGAAGGCATTCCACAGGTCGGCGTGGCGGGCGACGAGCGGCAGCGTCTTCCTGGGGCCCGATCCGCCGATGAGCAGCGGCAACCGCCGCTGGATGGGCAACGGGGCGCAGACGGCATCGGCCAGGTGATAGAAGCGCCCGTCGTGGGTGACGACCTCGCCCTCGAGCAGGCGACGCACCAGCCCGACCGCCTCGCCCATGCGCTCGATCCGCTCCCCGGCCGACGCCCCGAAGTCGAGGCCGAAGGCCCGATGCTCCTCCGCGAACCAGCCCGCGCCGATGCCGAGCACGGCCCGGCCCACCGACACGTGGTCCAGCGTGGCGGCCATCTTCGCGAGCAGCCCCGGCGTGCGGAACGTGTTGGCCACCACGAGGTGGCCGATCGTGGCACGGGTGGTCAGCGCGGCGGCCGCGGCCGCCACCGTCCAGCCCTCGAGCTTCGGCGCCGAGGGGGTGGTGCCCTCATCGGC
>Ga0299913_10001283_pt1 | contig 18291 bp, 16 predicted proteins | sample RVTome_9_FD_201360 | JGI IMG/M metagenome (GOLD analysis project Ga0299913, IMG submission 201360) | Soil microbial communities from uranium-contaminated site in the Upper Colorado River Basin, Wyoming, United States - RVT155D38 (version 2) ... | reverse complement strand
GAATCTGCTCCGGCAACTCCTTGAGTCGCCCTTATACTGATCCGCAGTAGAAAGAGGAGTATCACCGGTTGGGGAGATCACTGGTCCTGAACGCCTCGTTCCAGCCGCTGTGCGTAGTACCTGCCCGGCGGGCTGTCGTTCTCGTCCTGAAAGGAAAGGCCGAGATCACCGACATCGATGGGGGAGCATTCCACTCGGAGAAGATGACCGTGCCGATTCCGGCGGTCGTGAGACTCAAATATTTCGTCAAGGTTCCTTATCGGGCCCGAGCGACTCTGTCGCGGCGGGCCGTTTTTGTGCGCGATGGCTTCAGTTGTCAGTACTGCGGTGAACAGGCCGAGAACGTCGATCACGTCAACCCCCGTTCTCGAGGGGGAACCCACACCTGGGAAAATGTCGTGGCTTGCTGCCGCAAGTGCAATACGCGAAAGGAAAATCGCCTTCCCCACGAGGTGGGTCTGACACTGAGGTGTCAGCCACGGGCCCCCAAGGACAATCTTTTTCTCATCGTTTCGGTAGGAAAACTCCACCCAACCTGGGAGCCCTACCTTCAGATGAGCGGAAGTGCATCGTAAGACGTAGCCCCTAGATCGCTATAAGGGGCCCCCGAGTCCCGGGAGATCGGAGTCGGCCCGCCCGATCACCGCGATCACGAGCACGGTCCGCTGCCGGCCCATCACGTAAGGAGTCTATTAATTACATCTTTGTAGTTATGCATCAAAAATTAACAATAGTCACTAGAATCACTAAAGCGATCAGTTTTTCTGTCGAAACAGGTTGACGGTGGTGCGAGAGGGGAGTAACGTGGCGCAAAGTGGTGGAGCCGCCACTGCCGGATTCGACCCCCTCGAGGGACCAGCCGGCTAGCAGAGGGGTAGGAGAGTTGGAGCGCACGGGTGCTTTTGGGAGAGTTTCGACACACGCTGGATTCGAAAGGCCGAGTCTTCGTGCCATCTCGGTGGCGGGAGGAGCTGGGGGACGGCGTCGTCATCTCCAAGGGCCTCGAGAGCTGTTTATACGTAATGACTCCCGATCACTTTACGACCTACTCGGAGCGCGTATCGGCAAGGGCTCTCGAGAACCGGCCGGACAGAGAGTACGCGCGCATGCTCTATTCCGGTTCGCAGGAAGAGCACGTGGACAAGCAGGGACGGGTGACCGTTCCATCCAGTCTTCGAGAGCACGCCGGCCTGACCAAGGAGGTGGTGCTCATCGGAGTCAATGATCGAGCAGAGATCTGGGACAAGGAAGCCTGGGAGAACTACCGCGGCCATCTCAATTCCGATTACGAGGGGATCGCCGAGGAGCTGGAGAGTTAGGAGGAAGCACATGGAGAGGATCGAAGGAACAAGGCTGGTCAAGGAATTGACCGAGACCGTACTTTTACTGGCCATTGCCGGCTTCACTCTGGCCGGCTGGGTCGGGATCGCACTGTTCTTTGTCAAAGCAGCGGAGTAATCGCGTGTCATGGCGTTCGACCATGTCCCGGTACTTCTAAGGGAGGTCGTTGATTGGCTGTCACCTGGATTGGAGAAGACCCCCGTGCTGATCGACTGCACGGTCGGAGGAGGAGGCCACTCCGCCGCGCTCCTAGAGAGGAATCCTGGAATTTCCGTGCTCGGGCTCGACAGGGATCCGCAAGCCCTGGCAGCGGCATCCGCGAAGCTCGAGTCATCCCGGGTCCGCCTCGTGCAGAAGAACTTCCGCCAGCTGTCGGAAGTGATGGAGGAGTACGGGTATGAGGAGGCTGGGGCGGTCCTTTACGACCTTGGGGTTTCATCTCCCCAGCTCGATCGCGCCGACCGGGGTTTTGGGTATCGGGGTGACGCTGCTCTGGACATGCGCATGGATCCTGAAGCACCGACCACTGCGGCGGCCATCGTGAATACTTATTCGGAACAAAGCATAAGTTCTCTCATCGCCCGTTATGGTGAGGAGAGGTTCGCCCGCCGCATCGCCAGGGCGATCGTCCGGCGGCGAGCGAAGGAACCCTTCGCTACCGCGAATGACCTCGCCGAAGTGGTCCGCGACGCCATCCCCGCTGCAACGCGGCGGACAGGTCCCCATCCAGCCAGACGAACTTTTCAAGCCCTGCGGATAGAGGTAAACGACGAGCTGGAGGCTTTGCAGCAGTCTCTTCCTGCAGCCGTCGAGGCGGCCGCTCCTGGGGGCAGGGTGGCAGTGATCAGCTACCACTCGCTCGAGGACCGGATCGCGAAGCGCACCTTTGCGGAACTCTCTCGAGGATGCATATGTCCATCCGACTTTCCGATCTGCGTCTGCGGACGGGAATCGGATCTGCGCGTGCTTACCAAAAAGCCCATCCGGCCAAGCCAGCAGGAGTCGGCAAGCAATCCTCGCTCCGACAGCGCCAAGATGAGGGTCGTTCAAAAACTCGGAAGGCCGGCTGCTTGATGTCGGCGCAACCGAAGACTCGTTCGACCCCAAGGCGGTCCTCTAGGAACCGTCAGCCACAGTCAAGGAGCCCTCAGCCACAATCAAAAAACCGCAGCAGAGGCCATCTCAGGCTCGTAGGTGCGCGACCGGGAAGATCTCGGGCCCAAAAGACCGGGCCCGGTGTTCCCTTCCTGGCAGCGACTTTCCTGGTTGTGGCGATCGGTATCTTCGGCCTTGTCCTGCTTCACATCTATGCCGCACAGAGTTCGTTTCACTTGCGTGAGCTGCAGGAGCAGGCGTCGGAACAGGAGGCGAGATTCCGCGACATGAGGCTGGAAGTTGCCGCGGCCGAGTCGCCGAAGAAAGTGGCCGAGGCCGCCTCGAGTCTGGGATTGGTCGTTCCGGAGGCCCAGGAGTACATCGTTGGCCCTCCAGGGAAGATCCAGGTTGCAGAGTCTGAGCCAAGCCTGGCCGATAAGAACCTGAAAGCGCTTCTGGGAAGGCGATGAGCGCGAAGAAGGCAAAGGCCGTCTCGCGCAGCCGGGTTCTCGTCGTACTGGTCGTCCTAACGATGAGCCTCACAGGGATAGCCGGGAGGCTCGTCTACGTCCAGGCCCTTGCAGCCGATCGGTTTCAGGACCTTGCCGCGGAACAAAGGGAGAGGCGCATCGTGCTGGCGGCCCAGCGGGGTTCGATCTACGACCGCGATGGTTCTGAGCTTGCGCTATCGAGAGACATGAAGACTCTTTATGCCAATCCCCGTTTGATCACCGATCCGAAAGCGGCGGCGGAGTCGCTGGCAGCCGTCGTTGGAGTTGACCGCGCTGAACTGGAATCCAGGCTTTCCGAAGACCGAGGTTTCGTGTACGTCGCCCGCAAGGTCGACGAGGAAATTGCCGAGCAGGCGATTGCCCTTGGCATCCCAGGGGTCGCCGCCGTCAACGAGTCCAAGCGGTTTTATCCGGCCGGGCAGCTTGCGGCCCACGTCATCGGATTCGTTGGAATGGACAACAACGGACTGGGGGCGCTCGAAGAACGTTACGACGGGCTGCTCCGCGGCGCCTCGGGAGAGCTGTTCATGGAGCGCGACCCAGCGGGACGGCCCATTCCGGCAGGCAAATCCTTCGTGCGTCAGCCCACTGCCGGCGACGATCTCGTCCTCACTTTGGACCGGGAGATCCAGTTCATTGCCGAGAGCGTGCTCGAAAGCGCGGTTCAAAAGTGGAGCGCGAAAGGAGGCACGATCATCGTCATGAAGCCTGGGACGGGTGAGATCCTCGCTCTTGCCAACAGTCCCACATTCGATCCGAACGAAGTCGGCCTGAGCTCGCCCGATCAGCGAAAGAATCGAGCACTCGTTGATGTCTTTGAGCCTGGATCGGCCAACAAGGTGATCACGGCCGCGGCAGCTCTCGAAAGCGGAGTGGTTTCCCCGGATGATGTGCTGACGGTTCCCGACAACCTTCGCGTATCCAACAAGGTCTTCCGAGATGCGCACCCGCACCCGACCCTGAAGTTGTCATTTGCCGAAGTCATCGAGCAATCGTCGAACATTGGAACGATCAAGGTTGCCCTCGACGTCGGGAAAGAGCGGCTTCACGAATACCTGTCCAGGTTTGGCTATGGAAGGCCGACTGGTCTCGACTTCCCCGGAGAGTCCGGCGGCATCTTGCCCGATACCGCGAATTGGTGGAACACCTCGATGGGCACGATCCCCATCGGTCAGGGCGTCGCGGTTACCGGAATGCAGATCATGAACGTCTATGGAACCGTTGCCAACGACGGCATCGCGGTTCAGCCAAGGCTGCTGGCAGCGACCATTGACTCGAATGGGCAAAAAAGGAAGTCACCGCCTGCTGCAACCCGCAGAGTGATAAAGAGCGAGACCGCCGAACAGCTTACGAGCATCCTGGTGCGCGTCACCGAGGGCAAGCACGGCACTGGGAAAGCTGCGGCGATTCCTGGGTATCAGGTCGCAGGGAAGACCGGAACGGCCCAGAAACCGCGTACGGACGGTCAGGCGGGTTACGCCGGGTACATCGGATCGTTCATCGGATTCGCTCCAGCCGGCGACCCTCAGCTAGTGGTTGGCGTGATCCTCGACGAGCCCAGTCCAATCTGGGGCGGTGTCACGGCAGGTCCAGCATTCAAAGAGGTCATGCAGTTCTCGTTAAGGCATCTCGGGATCGGTCCGGGGCCGGTCCTTCCTTTGGAAGGAACACCCCTCCCGACCCCGGACCGTTCCGGAGATGTCGCTAAGGCTGCGCCCGATCCCGCGGCCGGCCCCCCCGTCCCCGACGGGACCGCCGATTAGAGCGATGCGCGATGCTGACGGCCATGAGACTCAGCGAGATTGCATCACTCGTGGGCTCGGAAGGTCATCTCTCAGCCGATCCGGAGATCACCGATCTCCATTACGACTCCAGAGAGGCCATCCCAGGTTCGTTGTTCTTCTGCATTCCCGGCGATAAGGTCGATCGACATGACCTGGCCAAGCAAGCGGTGAGTTCCGGCGCGGCCGCCCTCGTTGCGGAAAGGGATACCGGTGTCCTCGTCCCCCATCTGATCACCTCCGACATTCGAGGAGTGATGAACCAGGTGGCGGCCCCATTCTTCGGTCACCCCAGCCGCGAGATCAAACTGGTTGGCGTCACGGGAACGAATGGGAAAACAACTACGACCTATATGGTCGAATCGATCGCTCGGGCCAGCGGAGAGAAGACCGGCCTGGTTGGAACGATCGAACGCAGGGTCGCCGATTCTGCCCAACCGGCTCCGATAGGAACTCCCGAGTCCTCGGACCTCCAGCGTCTCTTCAGGGCGATGGCGCGCGCTTCAGTCGCCACCTGTGCTCTGGAAGTAACGTCAATTGGTATCAGCCAGGGCCGTATCGAAGGGTGCGACTTCGACGTGGCTGTTTTCACGAACCTTTCTCACGATCATCTGGAGTTCCACGGTTCGATGGAGGAGTACTACGAGGCCAAGCGGAAACTCTTCTTGGCGGAGCGTACTCCGCTGTCATTGATCAATATCGATGACCCATGGGGGAGAAGGCTCACAGGAGAGGTCACCTCGAAAGTTTTGACCTACGCCGTGGAGCGCGACGCGGATCTGGTTGCAAAGAGCATTCGCCCCATTCCAGGGGGAACCAAATTTCTCGCGGTCGGGATGGGGATGAGACTGGAGCTGGAGGTGCTCCTGCCCGCAAGGTTCAACGTGTTGAATGCTATTGCTGCAGCGGGTGCGGCGCGAGCAATTGGGTTGCCCGAAGGGGCGATCCAGTCGGGGCTTTCCTCGCTCCCGGGGGTACCGGGAAGGTTCGAGCGAGTTGACGAGGGGCAGGACTTCATGGTGGTCGTCGACTACGCACATACCCCCGATGGACTGGACAACGTCCTTCGTTTCGCCAGGGAGATCTGCCTTGGAGAGTTGAGGGTGGTATTTGGATGCGGCGGTGACAGGGATTCCGGAAAACGCCCTGAGATGGGACGCGTGGCGGCTTCCGTTGCCGACCGCGTTTATGTCACCTCGGACAATCCGCGTAGCGAGGACCCGTCCCAGATCATCGATCAGATATTGACGGGGATCATCAAAGGCCCACCTCCCGGTGGATATGTCGCTATCTCCGACCGGGCCGAAGCCATCCATGCCGCGATCTCAGAATCCCAATCCGGCGATGTAGTAGTGATCGCAGGAAAGGGACACGAAACCGGTCAGGAGTTCGCGGATACGAAGATCCCTTTCGACGACCGTGAGGTCGCGAGAGCGGCTCTGCAACGATGAAGGCGCGGCTTTCCGACATCATCCGAGTCTCTGGGGGCCGTGCTACGGAGTTGCTCGATCCGAGGGCTGAGGTTACCGGAGTAACCGTCGATTCAAGACGAGCCGGTCCCGGAATCATCTTCGCAGCATTGAAGGGGAAGATTGTGGACGGGCACGACTTCATAGCTGAGGCAATTCGAAAGGGAGCTCCTGCTGCCCTGTGCTCCGAAGGAGACGAGGCATCGCCAGATCGAAGGATCGTCGTCGACGACGTGGAGGCAGCGCTCGCCAGGATCGCGTCTTTCAACCGCGACGTGGTCGATCCGATCGTTGTAGGGATAACCGGATCGATTGGAAAGACCTCAACCAAGGACTACGCGTCTTCCGTAGCGGCGCGCAAGTTTCGAACGGTAGCGACGGAACGGAGTTACAACAATGAGGTCGGTGTACCGCTCACGTTGTTGAGCGCCGATCCCGGTACGGAAGTGCTGGTTGTGGAACTCGCAGCGAGGGGAAGGGGACAGATCGCCGAGTTATGTGAGTACGTTCGTCCTCAGGTTGGGGTCGTGACTAATGTTGGGGTCACTCATATCGAAGTATTCGGCTCTCAGGAATCCATTGCCAGGACAAAATCTGAATTGATCGCGTCTCTTCCGGAGGGAGGAGTGGCGGTTCTAAATGCCGACGATGAGCTCGCGATGGCCATGAAGGGACGCTCGGCCGCGGAGGTCTTGACCTTTGGCCTTGGCCTTGGATCCCAGGTTCACGGACAGGACGTGAGGCTCGACTCAGACGGCATGCCGTCTTTTGAAATCTCACACGCAGGAGTCCGTCAAATAGTGCAACTTCAATCTCCCGGCAGGCAACAGGTGCCAAACGCGCTTGCGGCAGCAGCAGTTGGGATCGCTCTTGGCCTCTCTCTGGAGGACTGCGCCGCCGGTCTCGAATCCGCCAAGGGGTCACCATTCAGAATGGAGGTCTCCACGCAAGGCGGGATCACATTCTTGAACGACGCATGGAACGCAGGTCCAGATTCGGTTGCTGCAGCTATCGAGACCTGTTCTGCGATGCGGCGCTCCGGGGGGAGGCTGATCGCGATCCTCGGCTTCATGGCCGAGCTCGGACATCTCTCGGAGGATGCGCATCTGAAGGCAGGTCGGATTGCTGCGGCGGCCGTAGACAAGTTGATCGTCGTTGGACATCGATCGCTGGGGATCGCCAAAGGTGCAATGGATGCCGGACTGGCCGATGTGGTTTCGGTCGAAGATGCCGCGGCAGCCGTCCTCGAACTGACAGACCTGAAATCCGGTGATCTGGTTTTGGTGAAAGCCTCGAGGTCGGAGCGACTGGAAGGGCTGGTCGACCGGATAAAAACCGAGGTGGTGGGAACTTGACGAACATCCTGCTCGCCTCGAGCCTCTCGCTGATCCTTGCCCTGTTCGGGACGCCCCTAGCAATTCGAATATTCAAAAGACACCGCTTCGGCCAGCAGATCCGAGAAGACGGCCCCCAAGCTCACTTCGTCAAAAAGGGAACTCCCACAATGGGTGGGATCGTGATCATCGGGGGTGCCTTCTTGGCCTGGATCGTCGCGCACTTGCGAGTTTTGGAGTGTTTCCGGGCCCTGAACGATCCGGGCCCCGTCACGATGCGAGATTGTGTTACTCCCTTTACGTCCTCTGGACTTCTGGCGATGACGATGATCGTTGCGATGGCTGGGCTGGGATTGATCGACGACTACTTGAAGGTCAGAAAGCAGCGGTCGCTCGGTCTTAACAAGACCTCGAAGATCATTGGTCAGGTAACCATCGCACTTGGGTTCGCGTACCTAGCGGGGATTCTGGAGACTCAGGCTCAGCCTCAGGTTTCATTCGTGCGGCCGCTCGGCCTCGACCTCGGAGTGCTGTTTTTTGCATGGGTGTTCCTGATCATCTCCGCGGCGTCTAACGGAGTGAACCTCGCCGACGGTCTCGACGGACTGGCAAGTGGCTCGGCTGCGATGGTTATGGCCGCATACGTCATCATCGCCTTCTGGCAGGTCCGCCATCCATGCGATCCCGTACCCGCAAGCGGCTGCTATCTGGCACCCGACTCCCTCGACCTTGCCATGGTCGCGGCAAGCATGCTCGGCGCGGCATCGGGTTTTCTTTGGTGGAACGCGGCCCCGGCCAAGATCTTCATGGGAGATACCGGTTCTCTCGCGCTCGGCGGTGCAATGGGAGCCCTCGCGATTCTGACGAATACTCAATTGCTGCTGATAGTGCTGGGCGGGCTGTATGTCATCGAAGTTACGTCGGTCATAGTTCAGGTGATCTCCTTCCGACTCTTCAAACGCCGGCTGTTCCTGATGGCGCCGGTGCATCATCACTTCGAGCTGATCGGCTGGCCTGAGTTCACGGTCATAGTCAGGTTCTGGATTCTGGCCGGCCTATCCATCGCCTTCGGTCTCGGCCTCTTCTATGCCGACTTCATCGCGCAGGGCGGTATCGACTGATGCCGATGCCATTCGACGACTTCGAGAGGTTCGTTGTGGTTGGCCTTGGGATGAGCGGCAGGGCTGCGGTCAGAGCTTTGATCGACCGGGAGCTGGAAGTTGCGGTCTTCCATCACCTCGAGTCCGGAGTGGAGCCGGACGATGAGCTGGTGGCTTTCGCAGCGGGGCTCTCGGCTTCGGGGACCAGAGTAACTCTCGGTGGGACAGACCTTTCTCTCCTCGATTGGGCTGATGTCGTGGTCGCAAGCCCCGGCCTGCCTCCCACCAACTTCTTCTTGAAGGCCGCGGTCGAGCGGGGGATCAGGGTATGGAGTGAACTCGAACTAGGCTGGCGGCTTTCACGAGCTCCAGTTATCGCGATAACTGGAACGAACGGGAAGACCACAACTACGACTCTGGTCACCGACATCCTCGAAAGCGCTGGAATCCCCGCCATCTCCGCCGGGAACATTGGAGTTCCGTTCGTTGAAGTGGTGAGGCACCACACGGAGGGCAGGACGATCGTGTGCGAGGTTTCCAGCTTTCAGCTCTACTTCATCGACCAGTTCCGGCCGCGCGTAGCTGTGGTTTTGAACCTCGGCGACGATCACTACGACTGGCACCCAGGCTTCGCTGACTATCTCGCTGCGAAAGCGCGCATCACCGAAAACCAGGGAGACGAGGACACGTTGATCGTGAATGCCTTCGATCCTGCCTGTCTTCAGATCGCAGAGGGATCGAAGGCCAGGCTGTCGGTGTTTGGCGGCTCTGAGATCCATGAGATTCGAAGTACAGCCGGCAGCCGTCTGACGAGAACACCAGAGGTGATAGCTGGGTGCTCCGCAGGAAGGATCGAGCTTCACCATCCGGGCGGGGTGTCGGATCTCATGCCTATCTCGGATATCCGCCTCCAGGGTGCCCACAACCTCGAAAATGTGTTAGCGGCGGCAGCCGTCTGTTCGGAGTACCACGTGCAAGCCTCGGATTTCTCTCGAGCGGTTTCTTCGTTCCACGGGCTGCCTCACCGCATGGCGTTCGTGAGAGAGGTGGGATCGATCAGGTACATCGATGATTCGAAGGCGACCAATCCCCATGCCGCCATGATGGCCCTCAAAGACACCCGCGACGTCGTTCTGATTGGCGGCGGACAGGACAGGGGGCTCGACCTATCGCCTCTGTTGGAGGCCAGAGACCGGTTGAAGGGACTTGTGGTCATGGGCGAAACGGCGGAAAAGCTCGAAAAGCTGTTTGCTGGGATGGTCCCTATCGAGAGCGCCGACAGCATCGAAGATGCTGTGGTCCTTGCCGCCGAGCTGGCTTCGCCCGGCGACACGGTGCTGCTGTCGCCTGGATGTGCGAGCTGGGACCAGTACTCGAGTTATGCGGAAAGAGGAGATCGGTTCCAGAGAGCGGTCATGGCCCTATGAGCGGGACGTCGCTGGCCGAGCGCCGTCTCGGTAACCCGTTCGTCCTGCTGATCGCCACTTCGGTGGCCATGTTGGTGATCGGCCTCGTGATGATTCTCTCGGCATCATCGGTCGAAGCCTTCCAGCGATACGGCAGCTCTTTCATGTTCTTCAACCGCCAGGTTCTCGGGACTCTGGTTGGTGTAGCCGTAATGCTGGCTTTAGCCCGCACCGATCATCGGAAGATTCGCCGTTTTGCTCGCCCAGCGATGGTTATCTCCGTGGCGCTGCTCGCCGCCGTATTGATTCCCGGCGTTGGAGTTACCAGAGGTGGATCGAGCCGATGGCTCGTTTTCGGTCCGATCACCCTGCAGCCATCGGAACTGACGAAGCTGACGATGCTGGTGTTCACGGCACACGTCCTCGACCGCAAGGGCAAGAAGATCTTGGACTTCAAGGAACTCATGCTCCCGGTGTTCGCTGTCCTTGGGCTGGTTTGTTTGCTGATCATGGCCCAGCCCGATCTGGGAACGACTCTCATAACCGCACTTGCGGTCATGGTTGTGGTGTTTCTGGCAGGCGCTCGCACCAAGCATCTGGTCGCCCTGTTGGGGGGCGGACTGCTGATGACTCTGGCGCTCATCATGGGCGAGGGGTACAGAAGGGCCAGGTTGTTTTCCTATCTGAACCCATGGTCGGACCCGCTGAACACCGGATACCAAACGATCCAGGGACAGATCGCACTCGGGAGTGGCGGGCTGTTCGGCCTGGGTTTGGGGGCCAGCCGTCAGAAATGGTCGTATGTTCCGAATGCTCATACCGACTTCATCTTCGCGATCCTTGGCGAGGAGCTCGGACTCGTTGGGACGATGGCGACCTTGCTTCTCTTCGTATTCTTCATCTATTTGGGAGTAAGGATCGCCAGGAAAGCGCCCGACCGGTTCGGATATCTGGTAGCCGGAGGCATCACCGGCTGGATCGGGATACAGGCCCTAATCAATATGGGGGCCGTCACGGGGATCCTTCCCATCACCGGTGTTCCGCTGCCGCTTATCTCTTTCGGCGGCTCATCGCTGGTATTCACGATGGCAGCCATCGGCATCCTTCTATCGATAGCCAGGTCCCGGAAGTCCTCATAATGAAATTGGTCATCGCCGGCGGGGGGACCGCCGGGCATCTGTTTCCCGGCATCGCTCTTGCCATCGTCATGGAGCAGCGCGGGCACGACGTCCTTTTCATTGGTTCTTCGCGGGGGCCCGAGGTGAAAATAGTTCCAGGGGCCGGGTTTCGTTTGGAGACGGTACTTATCTCCGGACGCGGCAAGGGGATCTCGATCCGAAATATTCGGGCGATTGCAAGGCTCCTGAAAGCTACCGCGCGCTGTCTTGTAATTCTGGCCAGATTCAACCCGGATGTTGTCGTTGGCACGGGCGGTTACGTCAGCCTCCCTGCCGTTTTCGCGGCTGCGATCCACCGGATCCCCATTGTGGTTCACGAACAGAATGCTGTTCCAGGGCTGGCCAACCGCATCGCATGGCGCTTCGCCAAAAGGGTGGCGGTCTCCTTCCCCGGCAGTGAAGAGAGATTCGGGGCAAAGGCTGTGCTGACCGGAAATCCAGTCAGGACGGAAATCGCCTCAATGGATCGCGCATCTTTGCGGCAGGAGGCCATCACGGCCTTTGGACTCGCCCCCGGCAGGATCACAATTGTCGTAACGGGGGGGAGCCAGGGTGCCCGGAGCATCAACGAGGCAGTTCTCGACCTGTATGTGAGGTGGCGGTTCGAAGAGACCATCCAGGTTTTGCACCTGACCGGAAGAGATCGCTTTGAGGAAGTATCCCAAGCCTTGGGGGACTTGAGACGAACCGATGACCGAGTGGTTTGGAAGGCTTATCCCTTCACAGACCGCATGGACCTCTTTTATGCCGTGGCCGATCTGGCGATCTGCAGGGCCGGCGCCTCGACGATCGCGGAAACGACCGCTGTCGGTGTCCCGGCGATCTACGTTCCCCTTCCGATTGCTATCGACGACGATCAACGACGCAACGCCGAGGCGGTTGTAACAGCGGGGGCCGGGCGCATGGTTGCCGATTCAGATCTCCGCTCCGAATTGACCAGCGCGGTCTCAGAGATGCTCTCCGACCCGGAGCTGCTCGACGAGATGGCCAAGCGGGCGAAAGCCCTGGCACGCCCCGAAGCTGCCGCCCTTCTGGCCGATCTCGTGGCGGAAACGTCGGGCCAGGAGACCTTCGACACTTCTCCGGAAGAGCATCGCCCTCCCGGTGCCAATCAGGCAGCCCCATGGCGGAAGGTCCACATGGTGGGGATAGGCGGAGCCGGGATGAGCGCGATGGCGCTGATCCTGAAAGCGAGAGGATCCGAAGTGACCGGCTCGGACCGCAATGACTCCGAAGTGCTGGCGCGCCTCGATGCAGACGGGATAGAGGCAGTCCCCGGCCACGACGCTTCACTGGTCGATACCGCGGAGGTTGTGATCGTCTCCAACGCGGTCCCGGAAGACAACCCCGAGATCGCCGAGGCCCGAGCAAGAGGGATCCCTGTGTTGTGGAGAGGGGAGGCCCTCGCAAAGATGTTCTCGGGTCAAAAGGTGATTGGGGTTACGGGGACCCACGGCAAGACGACCACCTCAGCGATGATTGCAACGGTCCTCGCTGAAGCCGGCCTGGATCCAACCTATCTAATAGGAGGTGAACCGGTGGGTCTTGGGGCAGCCGGACGGTCGGGAGCGGGGGAGTGGGCCGTGGTGGAGGCCGACGAGGCATACGGCACCTTTCTCAACCTTCACCCTGCGGTTGGAGTGATCACGAACGTGGATGTGGATCATCTCGATCATTACGGGTCGGTGGAGTCATATCGATCTGCGTTTTCTCAGTTCGCCTCTCAGAGCGAAGCCGTCGTGGTCTGCGCCGACGACGAGACGGCCGTTGAGGCAGCACGGGATCATCCCAATCTCACGACATACGGTTTCTCACAGGCAGCCGACGTGAGCGGGGTGGTTCTCGAGACAGCCGACGGCTTGCAGCTGGAGATCGGCTGGCCGTACGACCTGGTGATCCCGCTTGCTACCCGCGGTCTTCATAACGCTTCGAACGCGCTTGCAGCTATCGCGGCGTCCGTGCAAGCAGGCGTCGATCCTGAAGTGATCGCGGCCGGACTTTCTTCCTTTCGGGGTGTCTCCCGGCGCATGGAGTTCCGTGGCTGGCTAGACGGCGCGGCGGTATACGACGACTACGCCCATCTTCCTTCCGAGGTGGAAGCGACGCTTATGGCGTTTCCCGGAGCAAAGGGCCGACTGATCGCGGTTTTCCAGCCCCACCTCTACAGCAGAACGCGATTGATGGCGAACGAGTTCGGTGTTGCGCTGTCTCTTGCCGACCTGGTAGTCGTCACCGATGTCTATCCGGCGAGGGAAGAGCCGATCCCCGGAGTAACAGGCAAGCTCGTGGCCGACGCGGTGTGTGAGGCCGTGCCGGGCCGGAAGGTCGCCTATCTCCCAACCCTCGAGCAGGCCGCCATATATATAAAGGGAGAAGCCAGGGAGGGAGACGTTGTCGTCTCACTGGGGGCCGGCGACGTTACGACGATCCCCGACAGGTTGCTGACCGCCTGAACGATGGCCGACTCCGAGCAGGTGCGGTTGGCCGTGGCCGAGCTGCGCGAAATAATGGGCGCAAGAGCCACCCCGGATGCCTCGATCGCTCGATTCACCTCATTCAGGCTCGGGGGCCCCGCTGCCGTCCTGTGCGAGTGTGAAAACGAGACCCATCTGGAAGCGGTTTCGAAGGTCATAAGGGAAAACGATCTTCCGGTACTCGTGCTTGGCAAAGGAACGAACCTGCTCGTATCCGACCGTGGATTCCCAGGAGTCGCAATCCGCCTTGGCAAAGGATTCGAGTGGATCTCCCATGAGGAAGAGAGCATCCTGGCGGCCGGAGGAATGGCGCAATTGCCTCGAGTGTCCAACCGGGCGGCGAGGCTGGGTCTGTCTGGACTGGAATTCGCAATTGCCATTCCTGCCACCGTTGGGGGCGCGGTCAAGATGAACGCCGGAGCTCACGGTTCATCGGTATCGGAAGTGCTGGATTCCGCTACGGTTTTCAACTTCAAGGGAGGAAGCTCGGCGACCGTTCGAGCGGCCGATCTGGATATGAGCTACCGGCACACCAATCTCGCTCAGAACGACGTTGTGTCCAGCGCGAGGTTCCGGCTTCAACCGGGTGTGCGAGAAGAAATCGCCGGCAGAATGGATGAGTACCGGCACCACCGGTCTGAGACCCAGCCTGTAGAGGCTCCCAATGCCGGATCGATGTTTCGGAATCCCCCAGGTGATTCCGCGGGAAGACTGATTGAAGCCGCCGGGCTAAAGCAACTTCGTATCGGCAATGCGGAAGTCTCAAACAAGCACGCCAATTTCTTTCTCGCGCGGCCGGGATCAACTGCTCAGGATGTCTTTGACCTAATGGCGCGAGTTCAGATGCAGGTAGAGCGTGCAAGCGGAGTGCTTTTGATTCCTGAGGTTTCGACCGTGGGGGAGTTCGAGCGCGAGGAGCAGCTGCGGGGATGAGAATCATCCGATGGATAGTTGCGCTGGCCGTTGCTGCAGGGATTGGCTTCGGTGGGTCGGTTCTGTGGAAGTCGAGTCTCCTCGAGCTTCGGCGTGTCGAAGTTGCAGGCAACTCCGAAGTTTCGAAGGAAGAAGTAGTTGCGGAGACTCGGTTGAGGCGCGGGGTTCATCTTCTTTCCGTCGACACCGACGCCGTTGCCGGCCGTGTTCGTTCCAATCCATGGATCGACGATGTCCGCGTTGAAAGAATTCTGCCATCCACGATTCGCATCTCGGTTAACGAAAGGACCCCGGTGGCGCTGATCACCGCAATCACTGGGACGTTCCTGATCGATGGGAACGGAGTGGTCTTGGAGCAGAGCCAGCGCGACTTGCTTCTTATAGAAGATGTCACCCCAGAAGTCGTAGAGCCAGGCACCACCCTTGACCTTCCGCAGTTGCAGCATGTATTCGAAATCCTTCCGAAGCTCGATCCGTCCCTTTCCGCTCGGCTGAAAAGCGTGTCCGCCCGAAGCGTTGACCGGATCACTTTTGTCTTGGATACAGACACGAGGATCCTCTTTGGAGCCGCTGAGGAGATCGAAGAGAAGAACTTTGCTGCGCGCACACTCCTGAAGCGCGCAGAGAACGACTCCAAAGCTATCGAGTATCTCGACGTTCGGGTCCCGGGCAGGCCCGCAGTCCGGTATCGGTAGTTACATCGATGAACTTCCGGTCTGCCTGTTGACCCGTTGACTTAGCGCGCCTATATTTCTCTACTGAATCTTGAGGCTTTCGAGATTCTCATTACTCTCAACCTGTGGTCGAGAGTAATACTTCCCCAGAACGGAACGGAGGTTGGGATGGCGATGGGTCCTCAGAACTATCTGACCATCATCAAAGTCGTCGGTGTCGGTGGCGGCGGAGTCAACGCGGTGAACCGCATGATCGACGCGGGATTGAAAGGCGTGGAGTTCATCGCGATCAACACAGATGCTCAAGCTCTTCTCATGTCCGACGCCGATACAAAGCTCGACGTTGGCCGTGAAATAACTCGCGGTCTTGGCGCCGGCGCGGATCCAGAACTGGGACGGCAGGCTTGTGAAGCCCATCGCGACGAAGTCGAAGAAAGCCTGAAGGGCGCGGACATGGTGTTCATCACTGCCGGAGAGGGCGGTGGGACCGGTACCGGAGGAGCTCCGATCGTTGCAGAGATCGCCAAGAATCTCGGCGCACTTACCATCGGTGTTGTAACCCGGCCGTTCTCTTTTGAAGGACGTCGTCGAAGCGTTCAGGCCGAACAGGGCATCATGAACCTGAAGGAAAGAGTCGACAGCCTCATCATCATTCCCAACGATCGGCTTCTTCAGGTTTGCGATGAGACGACATCGGTCCTCGAAGCATTCCGAATGGCGGACGAAGTTCTGCTCCACGGAGTCGCGGGGATAACGGACCTCATCAATACTCCTGGACTGATCAACATCGACTTCGCCGATGTGAAGGCGGTCATGACCAACGCCGGTTCTTCACTCATGGGTATTGGAACCGCAAGAGGCGAGAACCGTGCGGTAGTTGCGGCGCAGAACGCGATTTCCTCGCCGCTGCTCGAATCCTCCATCGATGGGGCAAGAGGTGTGCTGATCAATGCTTCAGGGGGAAGCGACCTGGGACTATTCGAAGTGAACGAGGCCGCAGACATCATTGCCAAGGCAGCTCACCCCGACGCCAACATCATCTATGGAATGGTCGTGGACGATCAGCTTGGAGACGAAGTTCGCGTAACCGTCATCGCCTCCGGATTCGACCGCTGGGATTCCGGAAGAGTCGAGGAGACGACGGCGGCTATCCCTGCCACCGCGAGCGTGGTCGAGGAGCTCGACGCCGCGGAAGAGGAAGAGTTCGGCGAGGAACCGCGCTTCGTCTTCGATGCGGAGGCGGAGGAAGAGGACCTCGACATTCCAAGCTTTCTCAGGAAGAGAGACTGACGGGACGGGCAGAAGCGGCTTTCCGGCCGGACGCAAGGTCTCTCTTCACGTCCCGTGAGTCGGGGAATCTGAGCTTCGCCGGAACAGACCAGGTCTCTACTGTCGTAGAAAACCGTCGCAAGGTTTCACATCGGCTGGGGATTTCGCCTGGATGGGTGACGGGTCGTCAGGTGCACGGGTCTGATGTTCTCGTCGCCACAAGTGAGCATGCCGGTCGCCAAACGAACCTTCCCACGGCCGATGCGATAGTGACGTCTGAGCGCGATCTGCCGATCGCCATCTTCACGGCGGACTGTGTGCCGGTCTGCTTGATCTCCAGGAATGCGGTCGGGGCGATTCATGCCGGGTGGAGAGGACTTGCCGGTTCGGTGATTCCCCGGACCGTTGAGAGTCTTCGATCTCTATCAGAAGGCCGGATCAGCGCTCAAATCGGTCCATGCATCGGACCATGCCATTACGAGGTGGGGGAGGAGGTGCTGGACAGCTTCCGCGCCACGCATCCAAATGCACCAGATCCGTCTTTGGTAATCGATGGTTCGCTGCGCTTCAATCTCAGGGCGGCTGCCCGCTGGCAATTGGAGGACGCCGGGGTCGAGGTCTCCTCCTCGAAGATCCCATGCACTTTCTGCGACCATCGCTATTTTTCTCATCGAAGAGAAGGGGCCACCGGCCGGCAAGCTCTCATCCTATGGAGATGAACGTTAGACAATCCCTTGATGAGGTCCGCACGCGGGTAGCGGAGATTGCCGGCGCAGCAGGCCGTGACCCATCGGGGGTCCTACTCGTTGCCGTGACCAAGGGGGTGTCTGCGGAGCTGGTGGCGGAAGCGCTATCTGCCGGGCAAAGCCATTTCGGCGAGAACCGAACTGCGGAAGCGGCTGGGAAGTTCGAGGCCCTGGGGGGAGCCGCAACCTGGCATTTCGTGGGGCGGCTCCAGCGAAACAAGGTAAAGCAGATCACTCCGTTCATATCGACGATCCACTCGGTAGACAGCGTTCCGCTCGCCATGGAGATCTCCAAGAGAGCGAATCGTGACGTCCAAGTGCTGCTGGAGGTAAACACGAGCGGCGAGGATACAAAGGCCGGAGTGGCCCCCAGGGAGCTATGGAAGCTCATTGACGGGGCTGCAGGGCTCGAGCGCGTTAAGGTTCGCGGACTGATGACGATGGCGCCGCTGGTGACAGATGAGGAGCAATCCCGGCCCTGTTTCAGGCTGCTGAGGTCGCTGCTCAGCGAAGCGAACGTCAGGTACCCTGACCTTGGGATCCAACACCTTTCGATGGGGATGAGCCAAGATTACCGAGTGGCGATCGAAGAAGGCGCAACCATGGTTAGAGTTGGGCGGGCCATCTTCGGTCCGGCAATGAGATAAAAGGAAGGAATATGGGCGTCTGGAAGAAAACCCTCCTTTACCTCGGACTGGTGGAGGAGGACGAGCTGGAAGAGATCTCAGACGGCTATGAAGACGCGCCCTTAGAGGAACCTCCGGCTATCAGGACCATCCGCAGGGAGGAGCTTCCCCAGATGCATGCCGTGCCCTCTGCGGCTCCACCCCCAGGGCAGATCCACACGGTCGAGCCTAGGTCGTTCGATGATGCTCAGGAGATCGGAGACAAGCTGCGCGCATCGGTTCCGGTGATCATGAATCTTCAGGGAGTCGAAGATGAGCTTCACCGAAGGCTTATAGCTTTTGCATCGGGAGCA
>Ga0299913_10001281_pt1 | contig 18307 bp, 10 predicted proteins | sample RVTome_9_FD_201360 | JGI IMG/M metagenome (GOLD analysis project Ga0299913, IMG submission 201360) | Soil microbial communities from uranium-contaminated site in the Upper Colorado River Basin, Wyoming, United States - RVT155D38 (version 2) ... | reverse complement strand
TCCGATCCGTCGGCCGATGCTCGCACGGGCCGTCGACCCTCGAGGCCGCGGATCTTCATGAGCTCCTGGAAGCGCGGATCGTCCCGTAGAGGATCGTACTCCGGGTTGAACAGGAGATCACTGTACCCGAACGGGTCGGCGTCGAGAAACAGACGCTCAAGAAAATCGATCGCACGCTCCGGCTTCCCGATCGCCATCCAGAGAGTTCCCGCCGATCCGTGGAAGATCGGATAATCCGTCAGGAGATCGGGGTTGAATTCCGTCGGCGGCCTGTTCTCTGCGGGCCAGGTCCGCAAAACCTCGTCCTCGAGCTCCGGGACGCCCTCACGAATCAACTTCAGTGCCTGCTCGCGTGCCTGCAGCCATCGATCGTCGGCGATGTAGGCAACGAGCAGATTGGGGCGCATCCATGGGACGCGTCCTTCGGGATCGAGCGCGATTCCCTCGGTCATGTAGCGGATCGCTTCCTCGAACCGTGCCGCCTCCACCGCGACGTACCCGGCAACGTTCAACCGAATGGGCGATCGATCGAGGGCGAGGGCGCGCCGCGCGCTGCGCAGTGCCTCGTCGGCCCGCCCGACGTATGCGAGGAACTCCGCGTACTGCTGGTGAGCCTCGACGTTGTCCGGGTCCAGGGTCAGTGCCCTGACGTATGCCGCCTCCGCCCCGTCCCAGTTCCAACGATCACGCAGCACGTTGGCCAGGGCCACCGTGGCCGACGCGTTGTCCGGATCGAGGGTCAGCGCGCGACGCGCTGCCAGCTCCGCAGCGTCGAGGCTGCGGGCCCAGTATGCCGAGTCCGGCGACACCTGTGGGTCGTCAGGCCCCGGAGCATAGAACGGGAGAAGCGCCCGGCTCTCCGCCAGGCCGGCCCAGGCCGGGGCCCAGCCCGAGTCCCGGGCCACGGCGGCCTCGAACAACCGGGCGGCCTCGAACACGCTCTGGCCGCGCTCGCGCAGTCTTGCGCGCCCCGCCAGATAGAGGTCGTAGGCCTCGAGGTCGGCGGTCGGCGTGACGAGCATTTCGCCGTCGCCCAGACCGAGGGGAATGCGGAGCTCCCGGGAGATCGCCTCGGCGATCTCCGTCTGAATCGCGAAGATGTCGAGCATTTCCCTGTCGTACTGCTCCGACCACAAGTGCGAGCCGTTCTCCGTGTCGACGAGCTGGGCGGTGATTCGCAGCCGGTCGTCCGCCTTGCGGACGCTGCCCTCGACCAGGTACTCGACGTCGAGGCTGTCACCCACGGCCCGCAGGTCGAGCCCCCGTCCCTTGAACGCGAAGGCCGAAGTCCGGCCCGTCACCCTAAGCTCACGGATTTTCCCGAGCGTGTTGTACAGCTCTTCCGTGATCCCGTCGCTGAAGTAGTCCTGGTCGCCCTCCGGACTCATATCGGCGAACGGAAGGACCGAGATCGACGGCCGCGAGTCCGTCTCCGCGTCGACGAAGGAGAGCTGCAGCGAATCGGCTCGAGCCGCCGCGGCTCCCGCGTCGCTGTTCGAGCGACCCGCCCGCACGCCCGTCCACCAGGCGCCGCCGACCAGCAACGCGACGCCGGCGAGCGCCAGGAGGCCCGCCGGCCAGCGCTGGCTGGGCGGCTCCGCGACGATCGCCTCGATCTCGCCCGGCGCGGCCGGCTCGATCCTCCGCACCCCCTGGGGCGAGAGATCGAAGGCCCAGGCGAGCACGAGAGCCACCGGGAAACCGAGCAGCAGCAGGGCGACGACGAACGGGCCGAACGACTCCGGCAGGCGGAGATACGTCCCGAGCGGGTCGGCTAGCTGAATGAGCCCGAACGCCACGGCGCCGTAGACGGCCGACACCTTGAACACGTTCCGACGCTTCAGCTCGGCGAACAGCTGCTGGTAGGACTTCATGGCACGGGCTCGTTGGTGGATTCGTCGCCAGCGGACCGCAGTACCGCCGGCAGCTCGCGCTCGTCCGGCGGCGTCCGCTGAACGGTCACGCCCTCGAGACCCCGGTCTCGCAGATACTCCTGCATGGCGGGGTGGCCGCGGATCGGGTCGAAGATCGGGCTCCACAGTCGGTACATGTTGAGGATCCACTTCGGTTGCGGAGGATTCGCCAGGCGGTCCGCCGCCCTGTCGGGCTCTCGCAGATGGATCAGGTCCTCGGGCTTCAGGTGCTTTCGCGCGGTATCGGGAACGGCGCTCAGGGTGCCCGCGCGCAGCGACGCCATCCACTCGCTCCAGTACTGGTCCATTTCCCGTTTGGCCTGCGGCACGCTGGCCCAGGCATCGTACGCTTGGTCGTAGCGTTCCGCATCGTAGTGAAGAAGCCCGAGATTGCCACGCAACGCGTAGAGGTTCATTTCGGGGTCGAGGGATATTCCCTTCTCGTGCGCGAGGATCGCCTCGGACGGCCGGTCGTCCGTGGACAGTGCGAACCCCAGGATGTTCAGCCTCACGGGCGCCGGGTCCAGGGCCGCGGCGCGCGCCGCGGATCGCACGGCATCGCCACTTCGTCCGGTCGCGAGGAGGAGCTCGGCGTACTGCTGATGCGCCTCGGGATAGTCGGGGTCGATGGCCAGCGCCTCGCGGTACGCGGTCTCGGCTTCCTCCCATTCGAAGCGGTCCCGCAGGACGGTCCCAAGCGCCACGCGGGCCGGGGCGCTGCCGGGATCCAGCTCGAGGGCACGCCGCGCTGCACGCTCCGCCTTGTCGAGCGCCGCCGTCATCGTATCGAGCTCGGGTCCTTCGGGTGCATTCACGTACCAGAGACGGATCTCCGACGCCTCCGCGAGACTGGCCCAGGCCGGGGCCCATCCCGAATCGCGCGCGATCGCCGCTTCAAACAGGCGGATCGCTTCCGGCAGGCTCTCGCCCCGCTCGCGCATGCGGGCCCGACCGGCGAGGTAGAGGTCGTAGGCCTCGAGGTCGGCGGTCGGGGTCACGAGCTCCGATCGGTCGTCGATGCCGAGCGGGACCCTCAACCGGGCCGCGATCGCCTGGGCGATCTCGGTCTGGATCTGAAACACGTTGTCCAGCGTGCGATCATAGCTTTCCGACCACAGGTGCGAGCCGGTGCTCGCGTCGATCAGCTGGGCCGTGATCCGCAGCTGATCCCCCGACTTGCGGACGCTGCCCTCGATCAGGTAGCCGACGCCCAGGCTGTCCCCGACCGCGCGCATGTCCATCTGCCGGCCCTTGAACGCGAAGGCCGACGTGCGGGCCGCCACCCGGAGCTCGGGGAGTTTCGCCAGGACGTTGAGGACCTCCTCGGTGATCCCGTCGCTGAAGTACTCCTGGTCGCCCTCCGGGCTCATGTCCGCGAACGGGAGCACGGCGAGCGAGGGCCGCGGGTCGTCGGCGAGGTCGGCGAAGGCGAAGCGGACGTCGGGTCCGGAACCGGCGGTTGCGTCGCCGTCGACGGAGGCAGGACCGGTCCGCGTGCCGACCCACCAGGCGCCGGCCAGCAGGGCGCCGAGGCCTACGAGCGCCGCGAGTCCCGCGGGCCAGCGCTTCGCGGCTGGCTGGGCGACGATGGCCTCGATCTCACCTGCCGCTGCGGCCTCCGTGCGCTGCACACCGTCCGGCGTCACCTCGAAAGCCCAGGCCAGGATCAGCGCGAGCGGGAAGCCGAGAAGGACGACGGCCGTGATGAACGGCATGAACGACTCAGGCAGCCGCAGGCCCTGGCCCAGCAGCTCGGCGACCTGAAGCAGCACGAAGGCGACGGCACCGTAGACCGCGGCCACCTTGAACACGTGGCGCCGCTTCAGCTCGGCGAACAACTGCTGGTAGGACTTCATGGGGCGTCGTCCGGTGTCGGCCGGTCGGGCGTCACGCCCTCGAGGTTCGCGAGCCGCAGCATCTCGAGGTAGGCGAGGTGGTCGTGGATCGGGTCGAACAGCGGCATCCAGTGGATGCCGAGGTTCATGCGCGGATCCTTGCGGAAGTCGGCCAGGAGACGCCGGGCGGCCTCGTCCTCTCGCCCGAAGCTCATCAGGACGACCGGATGTCTGAGGCCGGCGGGGACGCTCGCGAGGTCGCGCTCCCGGATCGCGCGCAGCGCCTGGTCGAGCTGCTGCCTGGTATGCGCGCTGTCGGCGAGCAAGGTAGGAAGCCCGAGGAGCTCGTCGTGCCGCCCCAGCGCGAGTCTGGCGGACGCGTCGACCCAGATCTCCAGGTTGCCCCGGCCGGTCCGCTCCGGATCGGCGCGGTCCAACTCCCGGAGGGCTTCTTCGTACTGCCCCCCCATCAACCGCGCGGCGGCCAGCAGCCTCCGGCTGACGGGAATCGGGTCGAGCTCGACTGCCCTCCGGAGCACGCGGATCGCCTCGTTCAGCCGGCCCACGTCCATCAGCAACTGCGCGTACTGGAGGTGCGCCTCCGGATACTCCGGATCGAGCTCGAGCGCCCGCGCGTACTCTGCCTCCGACAGCTCCCACTGCATGCGGTTGCGCAGCACGCTGCCCAGCGCCACGTGCGCCGGCGCACTGTTCGGATCGAGCGCCAGCGCCCGGCGGGCCGCGGCGGCGGCGGGTTCCTGGAACGCCGCGAACCGGGCCCAACGCTCCTCCAGAGTCCGGGGCTCACCTTCCTCCCACGCCTCCGGATACCAGCCGATGATCTCGCGCGCCTCGGCCAGCCCGGCCCACGCCGGGGCCCAGGCCGAATCGCGGGCGATCGCGGCCTCGAACAGGCGGATCGCCTCGGGCAGGCTCTGGCCGCGCTCGCGCAGTCGGGCCCGTCCCGCCAGGTAGAGGTCGTAGGCCTCGAGGTCTGCCGTCGGGCTCACGAGATCGGCGGGATCTTCGAGGCCGAGCGGGACGCGGAGCTCGTCGGCGATCGCCCCGGCGATCTCCGTCTGGATGGCGAACACGTCGGTCATCGTGCGGTCGTAGGAGTCGCTCCACACGTGCGTGCCGTCCGCCGCGTCGATGAGCTGGGCGGTAATGCGCAGCCGATCGCCCGACTTCCGCACACTGCCCTCGATCACGTACTGCACGCCGAGGCTGTCGCCGACCGCGCGCAGGTCGGGATTCTGGCCCTTGAACGCGAACGCCGAGGTGCGCGCCGCCACCTTGAGCTCGCGGATCTTCGCTAGAGTGTTGAGGATCTCTTCGGTGATCCCGTCGCTGAAGTAGGCCTGGTCGCCCTCGGGGCTCATGTCGGCGAACGGCAGGACCGCGAGGGAGGGGCGGGCGTCTGCGTCCGGGCCTTCCTGCGCGAGTCGCGCGGCGTCAGGTTCGGCACCGGCTCCAGGCGCGGTCTGGCGCCCGGCCCACCAGGCCCCGCCGACCAGCGCGGCGACCCCGACCAGTGCGAGGAGACCGGCCGGCCAGCGCTTCGAGGCGGGTTCGGCGACGATGGCCTCGATCTCGCCCGGGGCGGCCACTTCGGTGAGCTGGACTCCGTCCGGCGTGACCTCGAACGCCCACGCAAGGATCAGCGCAACGGGGAAGCCGAGCAGCAGGAGGGCGATCACGAAGGGTACGAACGTCTCGGGAAGCCGCATCGCGTCGGAGAGCGGATCGGCGACCTGGATCAGCCCGAACGCCACGGCGCCGTACACGGCGGCGACCTTGAACACCTGGCGGCGCTTGAGCTCGGCAAACAGCTGCTGGTAGGGCTTCATGGGGCCGCCCGCCGTGGTCGCCGGCCCTCCAGGTTCGACTCCCGCAGGATCTCCCGGAACAGCGGCTCGTCGAGCAGGGGCTCGAACAGGGGTGCCCAGATGGTCGTCCGCTCCCCAAACTCCCGTCCCCGGTAGAAGGACTCGAACGCTTCCTGCGCCCGTTCGTGCTCGCCCAGCGTCATCCACAGTAACGCTCTGCTCACATCCGCCTTCGCCACGAGCGCCACGAACTCGGGCGAGGGGGGCTCGCCGGGGGGCCAGGCGTGCCGTGCGTCGCGGAGATCGTCGAACTGGGCGCTTTCCAGGCGACCGATCTGCTCACGTGCCTCGTCCCACATCCGGGCGTTCAGGTAGACCCGGAACCGGTTGTAGCGGAGAAACCCCAGCCGGTCTTCCGGGTCGATCCGGTCGGCCTCGTCGTAGGCGGCGAGCGCCTCGTCGTACCTTCGGTTCATCATCGCGATCCAGCCGACGATGTTCAAACGGATCGGAGCCCGATCGAGCTGCAGGGCACGCCGGGCGGCCTCGAGAGCTTCGTCCAGCCGCCCGACGTTCGCCAGGTACTCCGCGTATTGCTGGTGCGCCTCGGCGTTGTCGGGGTCGAGCGCCAGGGCCCGGCCGTAGGCGTCCTCGGCCTCCTGCCAGTCCCAGCGCTCGCGGTGGACGTTGCCGAGCGCCACCCAGGCCGTGGCGTTCACCGGATCCAGCGCGAGGGCGCGCCGGGCCGCCTGCTCGGCGGCGTCGAGGTTCTCGGCCCACGGCCTGTCGGCGTAGGGGCCGGGCAGGTACCAGGGAAGGGTGGCACGGCTCTCCGCGAGGCCCGCCCACGCCGAGGCCCAGCTCGAGTCGCGGGCGATCGCTGCCTCGTACAGCCGGATCGCCTCGGCCACGCCGTCGCCTCGTTCGCGCATCCGGGCCCGTCCGGCGAGATAGAGATCGTAGGCCTCGAGGTCCGCCGTCGGCGTGACGAGATCGTCCGGGTCGTCGAGGCCGAGCGGCACGCGGAGCTCCGCGGCGATCGCCTCGGCGATCTCGGTTTGAATCGCGAACACGTCGTCGAGCGTGCGGTCGTACTGCTCGGACCACAGGTGAGATCCGTCGTGGGTGTCGATGAGCTGCGCCGTGATCCGGATGCGTTCTCCCGCCTTCCGCACGCTGCCCTCGACCAGATAGATGACCTGGAGCGTGTCGCCGAGCTGCTGCGCCGTGAGGTCCTCGCCCTTGAACGCGAACGCCGACGTGCGGGCGGCGACCTTGAGCTCGCGCACCTTCGCGAGGACGTTCAGCAGCTCCTCGGTGATCCCATCGCTGAAGTAGGCCTGGTCGCCTTCGGGGCTCATGTCGGCGAACGGGAACACGGCCAGCGACGGGCGGACGTCCGCCTCCGGCGCGTCGAGCGCGAGGCGCGCCGCGTCGCCCGTCCCGGCGTCGCCGGAGCCGGGCGCGGTCTGCCGGCCGGTCCACCAGGCGCCGGCGACGAGCGCGCCGATGCCGACCAGCGCGAGCAGCCCCGCCGGCCAGCGCTTCGCGGCGGGTTCGGCAAGCATCCGCTCGATCTCACCGGGAGGCGCCTCGTCGGTGCGCTTCACGCCGTCCGGCGTGACCTCGAACGCCCAGGCGATGATCAGCACGACGGGGAAAGCGAGCACCACGAGCGCGACCATGAACGTCAACGTCCAGTCGGGCAGGCCGAGCCGCGGCAGCATCAGGTCGGCGGCCTGGAGCACGCCGAACGAGACGAAGCCGTAGATCGCTGCCACCTTGAACACGTGGCGGCGCTTGAGCTCGGCGAACAGCTGCTGGTAGGACTTCATCGGGGTGTCCGCTGCGGCGTGGCGCCGCCCAGGTCGACCCGCTCGAGTATTTCACGGAAGCGGGGATCCTCGCGAAGGGGGTCGAGGTTCGGGTTCCACAGCCAGACGAGGACTCCTGCAGGGCTCTCGACCAGCCTGCGCTCGATGGCTTCCAGCGCCCGCTCCCGATCGCCGAACGACGCCCACGTCCACACTGCGACCTGCGGAGCGGTGCCCTGCGGAGTTTCGGCGAACTCGGACGGTATCAGCGACTTATCCCCCGTACGCATCGCTTGCACCAGGCGGGCGTGCTGCTCGGGCGTCACCGGCAGGTCGGGCGGCAGGTCGAAGGCGGCGAGCTCGTCGTGATCACCGCTCGACAGCTCCATCAGGTACAAGGAGCTCCGGAGTTGCGGCACGTGGTTCTCGGGATCCAGGTCGATTCCCTCACGAAGCTGCCGTTTGGCTTCTGTCGGCCGGTCGTCCGCCCACAGGACGGCGCCATACTGCAGACGACGGATGGGCGCGGGATCGAGCCGTACGGCGCGCTCCGCCGCGGCCACGGCCCGGTCGATCTGCCCGACGTCGCCGAGCATCTCGGAATACTGCTGGTGCGCTTCGGCGTTGTCCGGATCGATCGCGAGCGCCCGCAGGTACTCCCGCTCCGACGCCTCCCACTGCCGGCGGTTGCGGTACACGCTTCCGAGCGCCACCCGGGCGGTCGGGATGTCGGGATCGATCGTCAGCGCCCGCTGCGCGGCGACCTCGGCCGCCGCGTGATGCCGGGCGACGGTCGCGTTGTAGGCGTCGTCGTCTTCTGGTTCCTCGTCCCACGCCGCCGGGTACCAACTCCGCAGCTCATGCGCTTCGGCGAGAGCTGCCCAGGCGGGCGCCCAGGTCGAGTCGCGGGCGATCGCCGCCACGAACAGCCGCACCGCCTCGCGGAGGCTCGCGCCGCGCTCGCGGATCCGTGCCCGTCCCGCCAGGTAGAGGTCGTACGCCTCGAGGTCCGCCGTCGGCGTGACGAGCTCGCTGGGGTCGTCGAGGCCGAGCGGAACGCGAAGCTCCGCCGCGATCGCCTCGGCGATCTCGGTCTGGATGGCGAACACGTCGTCCATCGTGCGGTCGTACGAGTCGCTCCACAGATGGCTGCCGTCCGCCGCGTCGATCAGCTGGGCCGTGATGCGCAATCGGTCGCCCGACTTCCGCACGCTGCCCTCGATCAGGAAGGCCACGCCGAGGCTGTCGCCCACGGCGCGCAGGTCGAGCTGCCGGCCCTTGAACGCGAACGCCGATGTGCGGGCCGCCACTTTGAGCTCGCGGACCCGGGCCAGCGTGTTGAGAATCTCCTCGGTGATCCCGTCGCTGAAGTAGGCCTGGTCGCCCTCGGGGCTCATATCGGCGAACGGCAGCACGGCGAGCGACGGGCGGTCGTCGGTAGGGTCGCCGGCGAGCGCCAGCTGAAGCCGGGGATCGGCGGACTCGGCGGCGGAGGTTCCGGACTCGACGGGCGCCGTGCGCCGCGCCAGCCACCAGGTGCTGCCGACCAGCGCGAGCACGCCTATGAGAGCGAGCAGCCCCGACGGCCAGCGCGCGGAGGCGGGCGCGTCGACGATCGCCGCGATCTCCTCCGGCGACGCCTCCTCGGCCCGGCGCACGCCCGCGGGCGTCACCTCGAACGCCCACGCGAGCATCACGGCGACCGGGAAGGCCAGAAGCACGACGGCCAGCATGAACGTGACCGTCCAGTCGGGCAGCCCGAGGCGGGGGAGGGCGATGTCAGCCGCCTGGAGCACGCCGAACCCTACCATCCCGTACCACCAGATGACCTTGAACACCTGGCGGCGCTTGAGCTCGGCGAAGAACCGCTGGTAGGAGTTCACGAGGTCGCCATCTCCTCGAGCCGCTGCCGCGCCACCGCCCGATACGGGACGTCGTACAGCGACAACTGGTCGATCGTCTCGTACCACCCCCGGGCCTCGGCCTCCCGGCCGAGCTCGCGCAGCAGCTCCGCCTGGACGAAGCGCTCCCGCACCTGGCTGAACAACGGCGACGGGGCGGTCTGGGCGTACCACATGTGACGGGCCTGCTGTTCCAGTGCCTCCAGCGCTTCGAGCGTGCGGCCTTCCAGGCGTGACCGTTCGGCGCGTATCGCAAGAGCCATGTCCTGCGGCAGGCTTCCTTCGATCGGCCGCGGTTCGAGGGCGGCCAGGCTGTCGGCGTAGGCCTCGGCGGCCGCGCCCATCCCGAGCTGCGCGGACACGAGGCCCAACAAATACAGCCGGATCTGCGGATGCAGCGGATCGTGCACCGTGAAGATCGCGCTCGGGTTGTCGCTCGTCTCGATACGATTCGGATCGAGTCGCAGGAGTCGGCCGTGCAGGCGCTGCAGCTCCTCGTCGTCAACCACCGCGAACGGGAGGAGCGCCAGCATCGCCTCGTGCTCCAGCCCGTTGCCGGCGCTGAGCTCCGTAAGCGCGGCGATTGCCTCCCGTGCCTCGTCCGGCCGACTCTCGGCCACCGCGAGGTGCGCGAGCTGAGCGTATCCGAGGCGCCGTCCCTCGGGACTGCGGTCCGGGCGGGTCAGCGATTCGCTCGCGAGCCGTGCGATGCGCAGATCGCGGGCGAACACCGAGGCGCTCCAGGCGGACAGCCCGAGGCTGGATTCATCCGCCGATAGCAGCCGCGCGGCCAGCGCCTCGATGGCGGCGGAGTCCCGCATGCCGATCGCCCGGACGGTCGACATCTCGGTGTTGCGTCCCGCCTCCGGGTTCAGACCGAGGAAGCGCGCGGTCAACGTGTCCACCGTCACTGAATCCCGTTCGTAGGCGGCTACGCGGGCGTAGTGGATGAGCGCTGTCGCGTGCTGTGGATCGAACTCGAGCACACGGTCGAGCGTGGATCGCGAGTCCGTGAACGACTGACCATGCAGCGGGGCCGCGTGGAATACGATCTCCGACAGGTCGAGCCATGCCTCCATCTCGTCCGGGTAAGTGCCGATGATCGACCGGTAGATTACCTCGGCCTCCCGGTTCCGGCCGAACCGGCGGAGGCGGTAGGCCTCGAGAATCCGTGCATCACGCTCCGACAGCCGGTGGCTGAGTTCCGCCGCCCGCTCGGCCGCGCCGATCGACTGCTGATTCGCGAAGCTCCACTCGGCCGCGATGCTCAGGCGATAGAAGGCGAGCGCGAACAGGCTGTCGAGCTGCGTCGCCCGGCGAAAGCTCTCCATCCCTTCCGTGAACTGCCCGGCCCGGAAGTGCTCCTCCCCTTCGAGGAATGCCTTGAGGGCCGGTACGCTGGATGTCGTGACCGCTGCGATCCGCTGCACGCGGGCAGCCGGGCCGCCGCGCAGCCCCGACAGCAACTGCGCGGTCAGCTCGTCGACGATCTCGAACACCCCGTCGGTCGCCCCATCGGCCGTGGCCTTTGCGAGCTCGTCGCCATTCACACGCAGCAATCGCGCCGAGACCTGCATCCTCCCGGACGCTTCGACGATCTCGCCGCTCAACAGCAGGCCAGAGCCGAACACCGAGGCGATGCGCGCGGCGCTCGCCGGATCGCCTGGCACATAGCCTTCGCGGGACACGAGCCGCAGGACGGAACGGCTGTCGACAGCGCGCAGGTTGCCCGCGCCGTCGAGCTTCGTGCTGAGAAGGCTGACGATGCCGTCGCCGAGGTACTGCACGTCCGGCCCTCCCTGCACGGCGAACGGCAGCACCGTGAGGACGTCGCCGTCGAGCACGACGCCGTCCGCCGCCCGGATGGTGGCGGACTCGTCCGCTCCGTCCGCGTCCGCGATCGTCCACCACGCGCCCCACGCGAGCAGCGCGGTTCCCGCCACGGCGGCGATGCCGATCGGCCAGCGGCTCCGGCGGGGGGCGGCGGCGATCCGCGCCAGGTCCGCGTCCTGCGTCGGAACCGTGCGACGCACACCCTCCGGCGTGACCTCGAGGGCCCACGCGAGGACGAGCGCGATGGGAAACGCCAGTACGATCAGCACGGCGATCCCGCGGGTGAAGGCGTCGGGCAGCGCGAGCGCGGGAACGAGGATGTCGGCGAGCTGAAGAACGACGAACCCGACGGCGCCGTACACGGCCGCCACCTTGAACACCTGTCGACGCTTGAGTTCGGCGAAGAACTGGCGGTAAGACTGCATGCAGGATAATCCGCGGTGGGCGGGAAACCGGCAAGCTGGAACAGTCGCAACCAATCAGACATGTTCGGTGTCCAAGGGGGTGTCAGGGAACCCGGCAGGGACCCCAGTGAGGTGCGATGTTCGAACCGGTCCGTAGATTCTTCGATTCTTCCCCCTCTTTGTGCGCCGCGCTCATCGGCCTCGGCGTCGCGGCTCTCGGCGCCTGTGGAGATTCCGGCGGCGCCGCGGACGCGGCGAATCCGGCTGAGTGGACGGCGGTCGTCGACACGATCGGCGACACCATCCGCGTGCACACGACGGGCGGGCAGGTATGGCCGGCCGACGCGCGCCTCGAGTCGGAGTTCTCGATCGGTGTACTGGACGGCGCCCCGGAGTACCAGTTCGGCAACCTCCGGGCGATCGCCGTCGGAGCGGACGAGCGGATCTACGTGCTCGATGGGCACGGGCCGGTCATGCGGATGTACGCTCCGGACGGCACCTACCTGCAGGACGTCGGGCGGGAGGGCGAGGGCCCCGGCGAATACAAGCAACCGGACAGCGGCCTCGTGTTCCTGCCCGATGGGCGTCTCGCGCTGCGCGATCCCGGCAACGGGCGGATCTCGCTGTACGGTGCGGACGGCGAGTATCTCGAATCATGGCCGGTCGCGGGCAGCATGAACACGTCGAACCCGATGGTGGTCACGCGCGGCGGCATCACCCTCACACCCGTGATCAAGAACCTCGGGGCCAGCGTAACGGAGTGGGAGCGCGGCATGGCGCGCTACCATCCCGACGGCACGATCGACACTGTCGACGTGCCGGATCTCGGTCACGAGGACGCGATGGTTTCCGGCGAGTCGGAGAACAGCTCGAGCCAGAGCAGCGTACCTTTCACGGCCAGCCTGCAAGTGGCGTACAGCCCGCTCGGCTACTTCGTGGCCGGCGTCAGCGACGAGTACAACTTCAAGCTGCTCCGGACCGACGCGCCGGTCGTAGAGATCTCGATGGACCACGAGCCCGTTCCGGTCGACCCGGACGAAGCGGCCATCCGGCGGGATCAGATCGAGAAGAACTTTCGAGACAGATTCCCGGGCTGGCGCTGGAACGGCCCGCCGATTCCCGACGTGAAGCCGGCTTACGAGGGTCTGATGGTCAGCGAGGAAGGGCGGATCTGGGTGCAGGTTGCGGCGCCGTCAGAGCGCTACATGAGTGAGCCTGAGCGACGGGCCGAGGAGGATCGGCTCGAGCGACCCGTGAACCCCTATCGGTCTCCGGTAGTGTTCGACGCGTTCGAACCGACGGGGGCGTACCTGGGCCGCGTGACGACACCGGACGGGTTTCAGACTTATCCCCAGCCCGTGATCCGCGATCGCACGGTGTGGGCGGTCGTAACCGACGATCTCGACGTCGCACGCCTGCATCGGTTCGGCGTGGTCGTCGCGACGATCGATAGCGAGCTGGCAGGAGATGATTGAGTCCGGGCCCATGCTCTCGCAGGACAAATGACGCCGCCGGTCCGCGAGGAGGCGTCGCCCGGGGGGCGACGCCTCGCGGACCGGAACGCATGGCGATTCAGAATCGCGAGGCCGTCAGCTCCACGTCGGAGTACTGCCAGGCCCGCTCGAGCCCTTCCCGTACCTCGGCCGCCGCGCTCGACTGCCCCTGTGCTTCGAGACTCTGCGCCAGCCCGAACAGCGACCAGCCGTTCTCAGGGAAGCGCGTCAGGTCTTCCCGATACACCTGCTCGGCGCCCGAGGCATCGCCCGCCTCGAGCAGCGCCCGTCCCAACGAATGTCTGGTCGGGTAGTACCAGAGCGGCGGCTCCTCGTACACCATGCCGTCTTCCAGCTGCGTCGCCCGGCGGAATCGCTCGACCGCCGCGGCCGGCTCGCCGGCCCGTAGAGCGATCTCGCCCGCCAGGGCATGCGCCGCGATCGACAGGACCGGATTCGCCGCCTCGTCACCGCCGGCCTCCCGGGCCGCTTCACGCGACTCGGTGCGGAGGTCGCCCAGCACGGCGCGCGCGTCGTCCAGTCGGCCGAGTGCCGCGAGAGCCGTGCCTCGAGCATACCGGTGCATGACGCTCGCCAGCTCGAGGCTCGTGTCGGGGGCCGGTACGTTCAGGACGGCCTCCCACTCACCGAACGTCAGCAGGGTGAGCTCGGGCATCACGATCGCGTTCTGGATGAACGGAACGGCGCGCGCCACTTCGAGCGGTACTCTGGGCGACACCGTCCGGGCGGCGTACAGCGCGTCTTCCTTCATGCCCGCCATCGTCGCCGCGAATGCCATGAAGTGGTAGTTGTGCGGGTAGTAGGCGCCGGTATAGACACTCTGCTGGCCCTGGTCGGCGATGTACGCCTCGTCCTGGTGCACGGCGTGCCGGTTTGCTTCCACGGCGTCGCGATAGCGTCCCACCCGAATGTAGATATGTCCCGGCATGTGGACGATGTGACCCGCAGCCGGCATCAGCGACGCGAGCCGGTCGGCGCATTCGACGGCGCGCTCCGGATACGCCGCTTCGACGGCGTGGATGAGGTAGTGGCAGGCGCCCGGGTGTTCCCGATCGATCTCCAGGGCGTCTTCCAGCGTCGAGACGATGCGCCGCGTTCCGGGCCGAGGCGTGCGGTCGTCGTAGGGGCCCTCCCAGTAGAACCACGGGCTGAGGTTCATCAGCGAAGCGGCGTAGAGCGTCAGGATGTCCGTGTCGCCCGGATATATCTCGGCCACACGCTCCATCGCCCGGGCATACGCCGAGTCGAGGGCGACCCGGTTGTCGAGCGGGTCGGGTCCGTAGCGGGCCGCGATCGCTTCGATGAGCATGCGCTCCGGTTCCGAGGCGTCCCCGGCCAGCGCCGTGGCCTCGCCGGCGGCTTCGTAGGCCAGCCGGCCTCCCGCCTCGTCCAATCCGGCGTTGATGTTGTTGCCGGCGGCCAGCGCAATCCCCCACCAGCACATCGCGCATTCCGAGTCGGCGGCAAGGGCGGCCTCGTACGATCGGATCGCTTCGGCATGGTTGAACGCATACTGCAGGCGAAGCCCCTGGTCGAAGTAGGCCTGCGCCTGTCCGGAGGACGTGGTGATGCCCCTCCGATGGTTGCCGAGTCCGTCGTACAGTGGCGGGAACTCGCCGTCCCCCGCGGCCGAATGCTCGGCGGCACGGTCGAGCGAGTGGACCCCGGTGGCCTCGTGGTCACCCGTATGGCCTCCGTCTTCGGCCCTCGCGAGCGACGCAGGCATCGGGGCTCCTTCGGATTGGGCCGCCTCCCGGTTCTTGCTGCAGGCGAACGGCGTCAAGCCTGCAAAGATGAGGATAGCGACCAGTAGCGGTCGTCCGATTGTCTTCATGGTCCATCACTCCGCTTGGGGATTCGACTTTCTTCACTCCTGTATGCGCAGGGGACCAGCAGCGGGTGACACGCTCCGGGTGCCGGTGGCAGGATGGCGGTGGGTCCGAGCCGCAGGTAGCGTGAACATATGGTCAAAATTTCCGTTCGCAGGGGCTTGGGGATTCTACTCGGCGCGCTTCTCGTTCCGACGACGGCATGTGGCCCGAAGGTCGAATCCGTCGCGACGGCACAGACGATCGAGCGCGACGACCAGGCGGAAGTGCTGGTTTTCGTCCGAGACGTCGATGGGATCCCGCAGTGTCCGTGGGAGGTGCTGGGGACGATCGAAGTCGAGGAGGGCTGGCGAGACGACTCGGGGGCGGTTCGCGACGTGAAGCGCGCCGCCGCAAGACTCGGGGGCCATGCCGTCATGGCCGAAACGGCCCGGGCCGAGAGTGTTCGCGTGCTTCGCTTTTTCGATCCGTTGTGCAATCCGCTCGGCGAGGGCTACAACCCCTGACGCTGGTTCGCGTCTGCCTGCTGGAGTCTTGCCTCAGGCGCCGCCCGTCGGTCCTCCCATTACGGGCATTACCGCACCGCTCGTTCGTCGGCCGGTTTCAACGGCGTCCGGGCAGGACCGGGCGCCACACAGGGCGTTCCTGAGTCCGCCGCTACTGGCGGGCCTTTGTGGTGGGAGGAGCGGAAGAGCCGTGCCGGTCTGGACGCGGACCGTCCCACCGCCTCTATATTCAGGGCATGGCTACCGACTCGGCTCGGCGGATCGCGATCAGCACGGGCGGGGGGGATGCGCCCGGCCTTAACGCTGTGATCCGCGCCGCCGTACTCGCCGCATTGGGCGAGGGATGGGAGTGCGCAGGGATTCGCGACGGCTACAATGGCCTTCTCGATCCCGACGCGTACCCGGAGGGTGGCCTGATGCCGCTCGGCCGCCGGGAGGTTCGCGGGATTACGCACCTCGGCGGCACGATCATCGGCACGACGAATCGCGGCGACCCGCTGGCCTATCCCATCCGGCAGGAGGACGGCTCGGTGCTGGAGGTCGACCGTTCCGAAGAGCTCATCGAGGCATTCCGCAAGGCAGGCATCAACGCCCTGATCGCCATAGGAGGCGACGGTTCGATGCGGATCGCCAACCGCCTGTCGGAGCTGGGGCTGCCGGTTGTCGGCGTGCCGAAGACGATCGACAACGATCTCGAGGGGACCTCGGTCACGTTCGGGTTCGACACCGCCGTGGCGTTCGCCACCGAGTGCATCGACCGCCTGCATACGACGGCCGAGTCGCACGACCGGCTCATGGTGATCGAGGTGATGGGCCGGTATGCCGGCTGGATCGCGCTGCACGCGGGGCTGGCCGGATCCGCCGACGGGATCCTGATCCCGGAGATCCCGTATGATCTCGATTCGGTAGCAGCGAAAATCGCGGCACGTGAGGCGGCCGGGCAGCATTTCTCGATCGTCGTCGTCGCCGAAGGCGCACACCCGCACGGTGGTGAGCGCTCCGTGATCGAATACGAGCCCGGGCAGTCGAAGCGCCTCGGCGGCATCGGCCATCGTGTGGCCGACCAACTGGCCGCGATGACGGGCAAGGAGACGCGGACCGTGGTGCTCGGCCATCTCCTCCGCGGCGGTGGGCCGACGACCCGCGACCGTATCCTCTCCCTTCGCTTCGGGGCCGCGGCCATTCGCGCCCTGCGAGAAGGGATCACCGGGTGCATGGTCGCCCTCGATCCGCCGGACGTCCGCTACGTTCCGCTGAAGCAGGTGACGGGCCGGATGAAGTGCGTTCCCGTCAACTCGGACACCGTCCGCACGGTCAGGGACCTGGGCATCAGCCTCGGCGACTGAGATGACCGAGCTGAACCTGATCTATCAGCTCGTGATCGCCGTTGCGCTCGGCATGCTCGTCGGTCTGCAACGCGAACGGGCGGACAAGATCGTCGCGGGAATCCGCACGTTCCCGATCATCGGCATGCTGGGTGTGTTCTGCGGTGCGCTCGGCGCCACGGTCGGCGACTGGGTGATCGCGGCGGGACTCCTGGCCATCGCAGCCCTGACCGTCATGGCAAACGTGCTGCGGCTCGAATCCGGCGAGCACGACCCCGGTATGACGACCGAAGTCGCAATTCTCGTCATGTACAGCATCGGAGTCGCTCTCACGCGCGATCTCGTGCTCGAAGCGATCATGGCGACCGCGGCGCTGGCGGTGCTGCTGCACTGGAAAGATCCGCTGCACACGTTCGCCGAGCGGATCGGTGCCGATGAGTTCGGCGCCCTCATGCGGCTCGTACTCATCGGTCTCGTCGTCCTGCCTGCTCTCCCGAATCGCGACTTCGGCCCTTTCGGAGTCCTGAATCTGTTCGAGATCTGGCTGATGGTCGTCCTGATCGTCGGAATCAGCATGGCGGGTTACGTCGCGTTCCGGCTCCTCGGCCCGCGCACGGGCGCTATCGCCGCGGGCCTGCTGGGCGGGCTGATATCGAGCACGGCGACCACCGTCAGCTACGCGCGTCGCAGCCGGTCCGACAGCCGGCGCAGCTCGGCCGCCGTCCTGGTCGTGGTACTCGCATCCGCGATCGTATTCGCCAGGGTCCTTCTCGAGGTCGCGATCGTCGCGCCTGGCGACCTCGGCGCGACGATAGGGCCCCTGGGTGCCATGCTGGCCGCGATGCTCGGGATCGGGGCGGGACTGTACGCCCTCGGGATCAGCTCCAGCGAGCTGGAGGTCGACGACCAGGAGCCACCCTCCGACCTCAAGGTCGCCGTGATCTTCGGGCTGCTTTATGCCGTCGTGCTGCTCGCCGTGGCCTTCGCCGATGACCGTCTCGGCCAGCAGGGTCTCTATGCCGTAGCGGCGATAGCGGGGCTTACGGACCTGTCCGCGATCACCCTGTCTACCGCGAACCTCATACATGCCGATCACCTGGACGTCGGAACGGCCTGGCGGATGATCCTCGTCGCCGGCATGTCGAACATCGTGTTCAAGGGTGGCGTCGTGCTGGTGCTCGGAAGCCGTGCCATGCGCGGGCGGATCGTTCTTTCGTTCGGCGCCGCCCTCGCGGCCGGCGGGGCGATTCTGCTGCTGTGGCCGGCCTGAAGCTCGAGGCCGGCGCCGTGAACGCCGCCGGTTCGCGTTCGACATGGACCATGCTCGGAGTCGTGTCGGCCGCGGTGCTTCTCGGCATGTCGGTGTGGTTCGCGGCCAGTGCCGTCGGGCCCGACCTTCAGGTTCGCTGGAACCTGAGCACCGTGGAGACTGGCTGGCTGACGGCGCTCGTCCAGCTGGGGTTCGTCGCGGGGACGGTGACGGCGGCGCTGCTCGGCGTCGCCGATGTGCTCGAAAGCCGTCACTACTTCGCGGGTTCCGCCCTGGCCGCGGCGCTGGCCAACGCGGCGCTCCTCGTCGTCCCGGGCTTCGAAGCCGCCCTCGT
>Ga0299913_10001280_pt1 | contig 18308 bp, 12 predicted proteins | sample RVTome_9_FD_201360 | JGI IMG/M metagenome (GOLD analysis project Ga0299913, IMG submission 201360) | Soil microbial communities from uranium-contaminated site in the Upper Colorado River Basin, Wyoming, United States - RVT155D38 (version 2) ... | reverse complement strand
GACGCGTCGACCACCACCACATCCAGCACCGCCGGCTCGGTCAGACACACCCACGCCTGGAACTCGTCCTCCTGCCCATCACCATCCGGCGAGAAGAACCGCGGCGCATCCCACACCCCCAACCCGACCGGGTTGTTGATCGTGACCGCCACCGACGACGACCACCAGTGCGTCGCCCCCAACGGATCGGCCCACCGGACATCAAACGACAGGTCCTGCTCGCCCTGCGTGCACTGGGTCGAGTCACCAGACACGCGGAACCGGCCATCGGCATCCGCAGCGTCGGTGAACCCAAAGCACGACACCGACACCCGCTCGATCGGCCAGAACTCCTGCGTCGGCGCGAACTCGAACCCCACCTCACCTGCCAGGGTGTCGCCTGGCTGGGGGGTGACCAGCCGCCCCGGCGCGCGGGTCTCCACCCCGGTCGCGACCGACCCCGACGCCTCATCACCATCGGCGTCGACCGCGGTCACCTCGACGTCATAGCGGCCATCCGCCACCACATCACCGGCGTCATCGGTGCCATCCCACGCCGCCACCCGCCGATGATCACCCTGCCACGTCGACGGACACTGCGACGCCGTCGCATCGTGCGACACGCCGTCCTCCAACGTGCGCACCACCGCACCCGACGCGTCGACCACCACCACATCCAGCACCGCCGGCTCGGTCAGACACACCCACGCCTGGAACTCGTCCTCCTGCCCATCACCATCCGGCGAGAAGAACCGCGGCGCATCCCACACCCCCAACCCGAGCCCGTCGGCGCTCCACGCGAGCGTCGCAGCCATCGCGGAGGCGACAACGACGACGAACAGCAGCCCCGCACGCACGATTCCAGCCCGACTCATGGCGCCTCCTCGCGGATGGAGCGAGAAGCCCGATCCATCCGTCCATCTCGTTGTCGCCGACCCCCGCATGGCTCGGTGCGCGCCCGATGTGTATGGCCTGCTAGAGGTTCAGCGCGCTCACGTCAGGCCGCAGCGCTCTACGACGAGTAGAAGCATCAAGAAGGCCCGTCATCAGCAATCTCGATGAAGCGACCCTCCACAACGCCAACGCCCCGCCGGCGAGCACCGCACACCCGCATGGCGGCGCTCGGCGAACCTAGCGGACACGGCCCGTGTTGAGACGCTCACACGGGGGCACGGCATTGAAAGTCACAAAGCATTCAGACGCCGGCAACGCCCTCGGTGCGTACCCGTGAATGTCGCTGAGCACGTGTTTGGCGCGATGCCGATCAGCGACAACGCCCATCGCACGAGCCTCTCGGTCCTGCACCTCCGCCCGGTACCTGCTGCGTCGATGATCGGTGAACCCACCCAGGCCAGACCGTCTGGGCTCTACGGCGAAGCGATCTGCGATCGTTGGCCGCGGTCCTCGTCAGCGCGCGTCGTCGTCCGGTGCCGGCGCTGCGGGCAGGAAGCACAGCGTCAGGGCGATGGCCACGGCCAGAACGCCCAGCGCGACCGCCAGATCCCGCTCGAGGACGGCCCAGCCCATCATTTCGCCGACGGCGAACAGCACGCCACCGCGAGTATTGTGAGCGAGATCCCAGCGCGACGCCAAAGGTCATCGTGGGTCCCGCCTTCGTCTCACGCTTCGGCGGCGTGGCTACGTCTCCGCCTCCTCCGACGACAACGCCGGCGAGGACGGTACTGATGCCGGACCGGCTGCCAAAGCGCGACCGGCGCTGCTGCCAAACGCTGACGCGACGTCGAGCGCTGGTGGCAGCCTGCTGTAGCCGTTAGACGCTGAGACAGACGCCCGCGCGGGCCGGTCGGGCGCGGATGGTGGTCAGCTGTAGCCGAGAAGACGCTGGGACAGCCGCGCGCCGAGCCGGGGTCGGTGGGGCGCGTCGCCAAAGAAGGCCGTCTCGGACTTGCCCCAGTTCATGGCCTTGCCGTAGCGATCGATCTCGGCCACAGCGTCGGCCACGGCCCACTCTTCCTCGTCGTCGTTGGCGAAGAGATCGAGGCCGTTCTTCAGCAGGCGCACGCCCTCGGTGTACACCGGCGGGCCACGACGGGCCGCCTCGAGGAGCAGCTCATAGGCTTCGTCGTAGTCCGGCTGGTCGGCTTGCAGCCGTTGCCACGCCGCGATCACGGGGCCGTCGGGCAGCCAGGTCTTCCACCTGGTGAGGTTGTCGGGCCAGTTGTGCAGCCGCTCGAGGTCGCCGACCCGCAGCAGGAAGTACGCGCCGAGCGCGGCGATCCGCGGAGCGGCGACCTTCGAACGCAGGAATCGTTCGGCCATTACTTCGGGCGCCAGCGTGCGGGCCACTGCCAGCTCGCCGTTCTGGATGTATCCCCGCAACGCCTCGACGTCGTCGTCGGCGGTGCGGACGTCGGTGCTGGTGTAGAAGGCCGATCCGGCAGCGAACGAGCGGATCGAGACGATCGATTGCTCGGCCGGGAGCGCGAGGTACTGGCGGGCCGCTCCGCTGCGCACTTCGACGAGATGCAGCGCGTCTCCGACGCTCAAACGGACGTCCACCCCTCCGGGCACGGTCTCGGCGTCGGCGTCGAGGGGTTGCGCCTCCCACGTCCCGCTGTCGGCGCGGCGCCACAGCGAGGGCGTAGGCGCCTCTGGCCCCTGGAGCACCATCCCCGTCACTTCGAGGGCGCGCTCGATCTGCTCGCGGGTCGCATCGTGCGCCTCCGTGGTCGCGGTGTCGCCTGCGCGCTGCGGGGCGGACTGCGGTTGCCACAGCGCGTCGGCGGACAGGTCGCTGTGGCGGGTTGCCGACTCGATGATCGCCTCGGGTGCCGTGGGATCGAGCGTGCTGATCTCGGCAGGCGGCCCGTCACTCGGCGCGTCGAGCTGGACTGCTGCTCCGGTCGACGCGACCTCAACGACCTGCTGCGTGCGGCGGCCGTCCGACCAGAGGGCACGCATGAGATAGGAGCCCTCATCCACGTCGAACCTAGCCGGGCCGCTGTCGACGGTGAGCGCCTTCTGCACGACCGAGAGCTGTTCGTCGACGAGCTGCACGACGGCGGATTCGTCGGGCCCGAACAGTGGCTCGACACGCAGCTCGCTCATGCCACGGTCCCCTCGTACTCGGCGGGCATGACCCACCCGTTCGCGTCGGTCCCGATGACGTCGGCGTCGTCGACCGCCAGGATGTCGTAGACGGCGGCCGCGACCTCCAACTCCCACGGCCCTGGACCAGGCGACGTGGCAACGACACCCTGTCCGCGCCGGAACTCCAGCCGGGCCGACTGCGGGAAGGCTTGGGCCGCGGCAGACCCCACGAAGACGGGCACCGATGGCGCACCGTCGAGCACATGCAGAAACGACGTACTGCTGTACTCGCCGTCACACGTAGGGATCTGCACCGGCACGTCCGGCTGGGCGTTGCCGCGCTGGATCCGTTTCAGCACCGCCGACGGCAGCGACTCGTTCGACACCTTCCACTGCGCGCCGACCCTGTCTGCGCCGTTGCCCTCAATCGAGGTGAGCAGCGCGGCGGTGAAGCGCGACACCTCATCGGTCTTGGCGAACGCTTTCGAGTCACGTGCCGAGGCGTAGAAGATGGGAGCGTTGCGGTCCGTGTTCGTTCTCCGCAGCTTCGGTTCGATCAGCGAGGTGACGTCTCCGCCGTCGAACTCGAGCAGATCGGCGGACACCTGACGGCACGCATCGACGAAGAAGAACTGGCCGTCGGCGATGCAGCGCCGCAGACCCAGGTGGGTCCTGTGGAAGTTGTACGCGTTTCGCCACAGCCGGGGAGGATCGCCGCCAGGCGCACCAAAGTCCTGAGCGAGCAAGGCGAGGTCGGTGCTCTCCAAACCATGGCCGCAGTGATAGAAGACGGCGACGTTGCCATTGTCGGTGTTGACCCGGGCGAGCCATCCGTCGAACGCCTCCTGGATGTTCGCCAGCGTTGCCGGCGCGACCTGTTTCGATCCTTCGCCCGGCACGTCGATGGTGACCTGGTCGGGTGAGGAGATGAGCACGTCGACCGAAGCCAGTTCGGCGGCCGGGTTGTGCAGGTCGGTCAGCATCCACTCGGCGAACCGCTTGGCAGAGATCGGGGGTGAACCCAGCTGACCAAGCCCGAACGGGTTGTCGAGCATCGTCTCGGGACCGCCGATGAGGTGGTCGTAGAGCCCGATGCCGATCGCCAGGACGTGGGTGCCCGGCTGCACATCGTCTCGTTCGAACACGACGGTCATGGCTGGAGCTTCTCCGTCAGGCGCTCGTTGAGGCGCCTGTGGAAGGAGGGGCGCTTGAAGTAGCTGGTATGGGCGCCGAGCACGCTCGCACCGGTGGAGTACTCGAAATCGGTGACGTCGGTGAAGACCCGCCCGGTGGCAAAGCTGAGGATGTCCTGCTTGTCGAAGACGTTGACCCAGTGCGCGATGTTGGCAGGCTTGGCGACCCGGTCGCCTCGCTGCGCCGGGACGGCGTCGTCGCTGTTGTGGAAGACCTTGAACTCTTCGAACATCCCGACCTGCGAGCCCACGGTGACGAACACATCGACCGCGAGGTCGGGACGGTAGTGGCTGAGGACGTCGTAGACGATGTTGCCGCCCATGGAGTGGCAGACCACCACCACATGGGGATCGTTGGGGGTGCGTGCCGCGTCCGCCGACTCGATGGCGTCGATCACGTTGCGAGGGATGGGTCCTGGCTGCGCGCGGTCACCTCGCTTGTCGAGGTACACGAAGATGTCGCCCATGAACCGTGCCACGTGTCCGTGCACCTTTGACCTCGACACCGCGACGACCGCTGCGCCGGCCGCCCGTCCCGGTAGCCCGGCGAGCCGCCGGGCGCCTTCGCGAACGCTGTCCCACACGTCCGACAGGCCGAAGGACTCCCACGCGTCGTCGGATGCCGTGCCTGCCGCTGCTCCCGTCGGTTGCCACGCCTCGACGTTGATCTGCAGCTGCGTGAGGAACTGCTGGTCGTTGGCGACGCTCTGAAGCCAGACAGGGTTGCGGTTCGCTTCGGCGTAGGCCACCGTGCGGGCGCCCATCTCAGCCAGCTCGGGACTGGCTTCCTCCTCGGGTACGAGGGTCCACAGCACGTCGACCGCGTTGGGGAAGTCCTCGCGCGCGATGGCGATGATCGGATTGTCACGGGGCCACGACGAGACCGATTCCTCGAGGGTCGCGGCGACGTCGTCTTCCGCGCCAAACGACTCGTAGTCCCCGTCGGGAACCGAGGCGTTGTTCCACCTCGGGTTCGCGGCCAGGCCGCCCCAGTAAGGGTGGGTGACGACCGGGTCCTCGGCCAGGCCTCGTAGGCCGGCCCGGGCGAACAGCTCACGCTGGCTCCGGACACCCTCGCGATACCGATCGCCATCGCGGACGTTCACACCATGTACGAAGACCAGCGGCATGGCTCCCCACTTTCGTCGGGGCCAATGATCGCACAGCCGACGTTGATCACGCTGCTCCCCACTGCCCTTACCTTCGCGCGGGGGTTCAGACGGTGAACGGCTGGGTCTTGCGCGTCTGACGTCGTCCGTTCCGGACAGCAGCCGCAAAGCCGGAGACATTCACACGTCGGCGCCACCGTGCTGCAACTCGACGATTCATCGAACTTGAGGGATCACTCGTCGTGGTCGAGACCGCCAAGGATGGTGACCAGGTCCTGGGTGTACGAGAGCAGCCGGACCACGTCGACATAGTCGACCCGGACCAGATAGAACCAGCCGCACGGGAAACCCGACACGCGCTGCACGCGCAGGCCAGGCACGTCGCACAACTGCCCGATACGCGGCGAACCAGCATCCGGCATACTGTCGACCGACCGCAACGACGAGATCGCCGCGTCGAAGAAGCGCTCCCCGAGCTCGTCACCCCCGGCAGACCGGTAGTAGCAGGCCCCCTCGACAAGATCGGCCTCAGCGAGCGGGCGCAGCCGTGCTGTCGTCACGCCTCCGCGCTCAGCGCCCGATCCCGGAGTTCGTCGACGACGTCATCTGTCAAGGGGCGCGCCTCACCGGACCGCAGCCCGTCCGCGATCAGTTCCCGCAGCTGCTGTGCGGCCTGCTGCTGCTGGTCGCGTCGGATGAGGTCGCGCAAGTACTCGCTCGTGTTGCCGTACTGACCCGACCGAACCCGTTCGTCGATGTACTCACGCAGCGACTCGGGAAGGGCGAAGCTCATCGTGTTCCGGCTCATGCTGCCAAGATGCCACCAAGTATCAACAGTTGTCAACGCTCGACGACGTCAGCCGCCAAAGGACCGGAGCCCGCGGATAGACCTGCCGCACGAGATGGCCGTCCGTGCAACGGTTCTGTCCACCTCGTCGCCCGCGACACGTACGCCCGAATCTGACGAACTGAACGGCGCTTCTCGCGCGAAGTCGTGACGCTAGGCTGTGCATCCGACACTCAGCGCAATGTCTTGACCACGACTTCAACGTAGCCAACGGCCCCTCAACTGGCTACGTTCAAGGCTACGTCGAGGGTTACGCGATCACGTTGCAGGCCTCTGACCTGCGGATTTACGTGGAGCTAAGGGGAATCGAACCCCTGACCTCTTCCATGCCATGCACACGACAGACCGTCCAACACGTCCAGCAGCGTCCCGTGGAGGCCACCCGCGTCCGATCGTATCCGACCGCCACGCGACACTGAAACCGCTCAGGCAAGACGTCAACCGTCCACGACGTGCTGCTGAGTCCGGCGACGTCCCGTCCTGTCGCATGACGTCCGATGGGTCGCCGGTGGCTACGTTGCTGGCTACGTCGGCGGGATCCGTCGGCGGTCTGCCGCGTGCCAGCGCAGGTCGCCGGTCGGGTCCGCCGACCTGTCAGGAACGTCGTCCCGGCATTGACGACGGCGCCGAAATCCGCAGGAAGCTCGGCGCCGTCGACGCCCAGCGTGGTCCCGTTACGCGTGGTAGATCCGTTCATGGGACAGTCAGGCAGCGCCCCTCGCAATGCCACTCACACGTCGTCGCCGCGCCGCCGCAACAGCAGCGAGATCGCCTGGGTCCGCGATCCAACGCCGAGTTTGCGCAGGATGTTCGACACGTGCACGCTCGCGGTCCCCTCGGCGATGTGCAGGTGCGTGGCGATGTCGCGGTTGGTGTGCCCCTTGACGAGCAGATCGACCACCTCCTGCTCACGGCGTGTCAGCTCGGCGCGCCCTCGCGCACTGCCGTCCGCTCCCTCCCCCCGACGTGCCACGCCCTGGATCGCGTCGCACAGCGGACCGGCGCCGATCCGCTGTGCGGACTCCAGCGCCACGTCCCTGAGCTGTGCGGCGCGGGCGACGTCGTCCGGCTCGACCGCGTCGGCCTGACGCCACCGGGCGTATGCCGCCGGGTACGGCATGCCGAGTGCGTCCCAGTGCACGACGGCGATGGACCACGCCCGCTCGTCGGGCTCCCCGGTGACCCGCGTCAGCTCGGCCTCACCGTCCGCTGTCAACGCCGCCAGCTCCCATCCGTAGCCGTCGGGCCGCGGCGGTCGTTCGGCATGCAGCGACCTGAGGCGATCGACGAGGCGAGCGGCGCGAGCGGTCGCGTCGGCACGCGACGACCAACCAGCATCGATCGCGTCGGCCTCCAGACGCACAGCCGCATGACACAGGCGCGCCTCGGGCAGGACCTCCTCGGACCCGCCAACCAGCTCCAGAGCCCGCGCATAGATCGTGCGACCGTCATCGAACCGGCACTGCCAAGTCGCCAGCTCGACCGGCCCCTCAGGCACCTGGAGCCGGCCCGTGCCGTCCGACCGCCAATTCGACCGCTCGCTCGCGTAGAACGCCTCGGCCTCGTCGAAGCGGCCGGACGCAACGAGCAGCGACGGCAAGGCGGCAGTCCACCCCGACACCTGTTCACGCGCGCGTCCGAGCTCGGCCTCGGCCTCGTCCCACCGTCCGAGGTAGTACAGCATCCGCGCCGCCAGCACGTGCAATCGCCATGAGTAGCGCTGATGCATCCCGTACTTGGGTGCGGCCGCCAACCCGTCGACATATGTGCTTCGAGCACGGTTCCACTGGCTGTACGCCTGGAGCACCCGCCCACGGTGCAGCACCACCCGCATCACTTCGTCGGCGTCGTTGCGCAACTTGGCCAACGTCTCGGCGTCCTCGAGCAGCGCTAGTCCCGCCTCGAGATCACCGCGTCGGGCAGTCACACTGCCGAGGGTGGCCAGTGCGATGCGGTACGCCCGCGGTGCGCCGACCTCGACCGCGACGTCGAGGGCGCGTTCGGCTAGAGCTCCGGCGGGCGTGTAGCGGCCGACGATCGCCAGGAGCCCGGCCCGGAGTGCGAACACGATCGCCTGCTCTCGCGAGGGAGTGTCGTCCCGCAGCGCGTCGAATGCGGCGAGTGACTCCGCGAGCGCCTCTGTCTCGTCGCCCGAGTACCACAGGCTCTGCACGAGCTGCGCCCGCTGGAAGGCGACAGCCCGCCGGTCGTCCTGGTCACGGGCGTGAGCGAGTGCGTGCCGTGCGATCGTCACGGCCGTCTCGGCCTCCTCGATGCTCAGCGCGGCGTCGATCGTCTTGTTCGCCAGATGGCGCCAGCTCATCGACGCCAGAGAGGCCGCCGTGTTGACGTCATCCCATAACTCGTAAGCGCGGCGCAGGAACCGCTCGGCGTCGACGAAACCGAAGGTCGCCTTCGCGGCGCGCGCGGCAGTGAGGTAGGCGGGGAGTGCCCGCTCCGGACGGCCGGCCCGGTCCCAATGCCGCGCGATGGCACCCGGTACGGCGAGCTCGTCGCGTTGCCTGGTGACGAGCACGTCCGCAAAACGTCGGTGCAGCTCGCGACGTCGATCCATGAGCAGGTCGTCATACAGTGCTTCCTGCAGGAGAGCGTGGCGGAAGACATACCGTCCAGAGCCAGCTTCGTCGGTGAGGAGGCCCGCGTCGACCGCCTGACGGATGAGCGGATCGAGTGCGTCGTGCGGAAGATCAATAACGGCCCGGAGCACGTCGTAGTCGACTACCTGTCCGGCGACAGCGGCTACCTCGAGGACGTCTCGGAGGTCGTCCGGTAGCTCTGCGGCACGGCTGCTCAGGAGGTGGCGCAGCGACTCAGGCATCTGCCCTTCCCCAGACTGCCGCGACGCGAGCAGCGCCTCCACGAAGAACGGGTTGCCGCCCGATCGGCGGACGATCTCTTTCACCTGCGCCGGACGCAGCTCGTCGACGGCGAGCTCCACGACCTGCTGCGTGGTCTCGCGCTCGTCGAACGTCGTGAGGTGGACACGCTCCGCGATCGCACCGCTGGCCTGGCTGGCCAGGAACTGCTGCAACGCCCGACTGACCGGGACAGTGTGGGACCGGCATGTCAGAATGCCGAGAACGGCGGCGTCGCCTAGGTTTTGCGACAGGAACGTCAGCAGGTCAAGTGTCGTCGGATCAGCCCAGTGCACGTCCTCCACGACCAAGAGCACCGGACGAGTGGACGCGAGCTCGCGGAACAACCGGAGCATCGACTCGAACAGGGCGATGCGGTGGTACCGGATCTCGTTTTCCGCTGTGTCATCGGCCCCAGCGAGCAGGGTGGCAAGGTCGCCCGCCGACTCGCGGATCGTTGCCCGCAGACCGGGATCATCGTCGGTCTCACGCAGCGCCTGCCGGAACGGCGCGTAGGTCAATCCTTCCCCCTGAAGACCCATGCAGTTGCCCCAGAGCAGCCGTCCGCCGCCGCGAACCACTCGGGCGGCGAACTCGCGGGTGAGTCGCGTCTTGCCGATGCCCGGCTCGCCGTCGATGAGCGAGTAGGTCGCGCGCCCGTCGCGGGCTCGACGCCACAGCTGTTCGAGACGCTGCAGCTCCCGTGTTCGGCCGATGAAGGGCCCTTGATCATCCCCCGCGAACGCCGCTAGGCCCGCATCGGTCGTCCTCCGCTCGGGCCCCCCGGTCATCGTCCTCCGCCGCCTGATGCTGCCGCCTCCCAACGCTAGAGCGCATACCACCTAGCGTCGAGGGCCATATCACCATCCGCCATACGCATTGCCATAGGCAGCACGACGCACCGCTTCGCGCGCAGACGGGTCCACAAGTGGGGGCTATGGGATCTGCCGATACCGCACGCAGCCTCGATCCACCACGCTCATCTCGAGGAAGGGAGATGCGCGATGGTTCGGCGGCCGACCCGGCGGACGGACCAGCACCCCACTCTAGTGTCGACGGCCCCAGCCGTGGCGTTCATCGGCAACGCGTCGCTACCTATCGCGCTGCTCGTCTGCTGGGTCATCGTCATCGCCATCCTGCTGCTGTCGCTACGACCGCGTCCCCGTTCCGTACGCAGCGAATGGTTCGCCGTCATGACAGGGCCGCCGCCTGAGCGCACTGGACCGGTGCCTACGCACTCCTCCGAGCGAACCGATGTGCCCGTGCACGTCGTCTCACCGGACGCGCTGCCGGACCTCGATGGTGTTCAAGGGCTCGAACTAGAGACGGCGCAACTCGACGACCTGGCGGGTGTCGTGCTCGATGCGGGCCGCCGGCCGGTACGGCGCACATGGCACGGCGTGCTCCTGCACGGCGACGTGGGCAGTGGCCGAACCATGCTCGTGCGCGCGCTGGCAGGGGAGCACCGGGTACCGCTGCTTGTCGTCCAAGCACACGATCTGGTGCCGGAGCGCACGGCCACGCCCACGGCGACGGTCCTCGCGCATGCGACGGCGCTGATGCCCTGCGTGGTGCTCATCGTCGGTGTTGACGAGCTGTCCCCCGACCGCGCGGATGCCGACGCGTCGAAGCGACGTCGGGCCGTCAACGATCTCGCATGGCACCTGCAGACGCTCGCGACGGAGCAGCCGGTGGTCGTGATCGGCACAGCGCAGTCAGTCGACCGCGTGTCGCCCCTACTCCTGCGCACCGGCTGCTTCGACCGCCGGATCGCCGTACTGGGCCCCGACCGTAGGGAACGCGAACGCATCATCCGACGCGAGCTGATCCTTGCCGGTGCCACATACGGCGGCGACATCACGGACGTCATACAGATGACCTGCGATATGTCCGCACGACATTTGCGCCGCCTGGTTCATGCAGCCGTGCAGTCGGCGCGCCTGGACCTTGGCGCAGGCGACCAGCCGGTTGTCGTGACGCGGCGCGACGTGCGCGCCGGACTGTCCCTGGCGGACGCGCCGAAATTCGACCTTCGGACCGTCTCGGCCGAGCTGTCGCGCAGGGTCCGCCGCTTCGCCCGTGAGCTCGACGACCCGCAGACATCGGCTGGCCTAGCGTTGGTCGGTGAGGACGGCAACGGCAAGACGACGATCGCCCGCTGGCTGGCCGACACGTGCCTCCGCGAGGTCACCTGGGTGACCGGCGGCGACCTACGATCGCTGACGACACGCGACCTCAAGGTAATCATCGACCGCGCGTGGGCGCGTGCCCCTGTGCTCGTCGTGTTCGACGACCTCGACGCTGGCGTCGACGACCGCTCGATATCTATGATCGACGGCAAGCACCTTGCGGTCGCCATCGAGCGGTTGCTCGCCGGGCCGGGGAGTTCCGTCATACTCACGACGTGCGACCGATCGGTTGTACCGCGGCTCGACGACGACCTGATCGACATCTGGTGGATCGCCAAGCCGAGCTTTCACGATCGGGTGCACATCATCCGCCACGAGCTGGCTGACGCCGCACTCCTCGGGATCACGCCCGAGGAGATCGCAGCGCAACTTCACGGCCTCACCCGAGAGGCGGTCGTCGACACCTGCCACCGCGCGCTACGCTCGGCAATTCTGCGGACAGGCACTCACCATCCACATCCGCGCGACAGTATCGCCCTCTCCCGAGATGACTTTTGCCGCGCGTGAGCATAGGCCGCGATCCGCAGCACCCACGCCGAGCCTCGGCGGTGCAGCGTGACTGCGCCAGCATCGCCGTGCGGCCAGCGTGCATCATCTACACGGGCGCCATCCGCCCGAACCTGCGCAGTACGTCGCACAGAAGCACCTCTCACGATTTGCAATCTGCCGCATCTGGCCGAAATACTACGCAACTAGTTCGCCTCCACCCTGGCGGGAGATCACCTCGAGTAGGATTCTCGCTACGTGGTGTCAGCCACGGCTGAGTCCCGGTTGGGACGATTCACGATACCGATGGAGGGTCGCGCAGTGCTACACACCCCGCGTTCCGTGTCCGCACCGGTTCAATGGATCCGATCTAGACCCAAGCAAGGGTGGAGCTCGAGCGTCGCTCCCTGATCCCCACGCTGTGGACAAGCTCAAGTGGGTAGTGTTCGACCTCGACGGCACACTCACTCGATCGTCAACCATGGCTTTCATTGCCGCGAGCGTCGGCGACGGCGCTCGTGCTCAGCAGCTTTCAGCTGACTACAGATCGGGGCGCAGCACCAACGCCGAGGTTTCAGCTGCGTACGCCGAAGTCCTCCGGACGGCACATCTCGCCGAGGACGCACTCCAAGAAGTCCTCGCCCGCATCGACGTTCTCGACGGTATCGCAGATGTCGTCCAGAAGCTGCACTATTGGGGATTAAGATGCGCGATATCGACCATAACATTTGATTTTATCGCGGAATATTTCCTCGAGCGCTTCGGATTTGATCACTACTGGGCGAGCACACTCAAGCGCGATGCAAATGGGAGGCTGACCGGACACGTCGAGGTCGCTAGGGAGTCGATCGATAAGTTGCGTGACCTGCGCGACTTCTGCACCCAGAGAGACATTGATATCGCACAGACTGCTTTCGTGGGCGATGGACGTTCCGACATCGCCGTCATGCGACACGTCGGCCTCAGCATTGCATTAAACGCTGAGGATCACGTTCGCTCGATAGCGTGCCTCGACATCAAGGCGGACGATCTCAACAGCATTCTGTCGCCTATACACCCCTTCCAATGCGGAAATCGTCGCGATCGAGCATGCACTCACGTCGTCTCGCAGCCATGGTTGGAGCAGGCCGATGGTAAGAAACGACGCGAACTAAAGCCCACATCCACTCCGATTGAGAATACCACATTGTTCGAAGCGGATCGCCGAGCCACCGATGTCCAACATACAACCTACCGGTGTGACTCAGAGCTCTTCGCAGCCGAGGCAATACACGTGACACGGCATCACGGTCGCTTCACAGTGCTAGCAACCGCAGCGGATATTCATCCGGCCGTCGCCGAGGGCCTCATCGTGCTCGTACGAGGCGACGTTCGACACGGTGAAAACGTTCTCTGCCGAGTATCGTCCGCGTGCGTAACGTCGACCGCGCTTGACTCGGCCGAATGCGATTGCAGTCAACAATTGGACGCGTCGCTCGCCACGATCGACCGCGAGGACCGAGGCGTACTGATCTACTTAACCGATCAGGAAGGTCGCGGTCAAGGATTGGTTGCTAAGGTAAGGGCACTAGCCCACAAGAACGGCGGCCTCGATACGTTCGCCGCGGTCGAGGCAATTGGACTCGAAGCCGATGTGCGCCGGTTCGATGCAATAGGCCCTATCCTCCGCGCACTCGAAGTGCGGTCGATCACCCTCCTAGCGAGCAACCCAGAGAAGCGTGATGCCATCAGCAGATGCGGAGTGGAGGTTACCGACATGCGTCCACTACGGGTTGAGCCTCCAAGTTGGGCACAGCCGTCTATGCGCGCCAAGCGCGATCGCGGCCACGTTCTCACGGGCCGATATGTGGACGATCCGCAAATGCCGTACCCGTAGGTCGACCATACTGATAAGACACTCTATCGGGGTCGCTACCGTATGGATCGAGCCATCTCGGCGGCTCATCAACTTGCAGCCAACGCCGCCAACGTTCACGAACGCCAGTAGGACGCGGCAGTCCACGCCGGCAGCCGTACTCTACCGCAACGGACATCGCGAGCACGTATGCCAAGTTCGCGCAATCCGCAGGCCCACGGGAACAGAGGAGTCCGAAGAGCACCCCCGCAGCCGTAGCGTCACGCGCACCACCAGCATCCATGAGCGGTTCTGTCGCCTGGCCTGCCGGCCACTCGCTGCCTATACCGCCCTCGTAGTGCTCGGCACCCCAGTAGAGGAACAGCGGCTCCCTCTGGTCGATGTCTTCGAAACTGAGCATTACGACGACAAGTAGCGGGTCCGCGTACCCGCGGCTACTCCGCCATGTGAACAGCCTCTCAAGCTTGTCCACCAGACCCATATCAGCGGTGAATCCCGGAAGACGCTCCAGCATCTGATCAATTTCCTGTTCGGAGACAAACAGCACGTCGCACCTACCGAGGACCGCGGCCAACCGCTCGGCGCCCAGAGAGGCATGCATCGTTCCGGGCTTGTAGGTTACCAACGTCTCGCTCGACAGCTCCGATAACAGCAGTTCCTGAAGATTGCGTTCCGATGGACTGCTGAACGGCGAGTAGTGGACGATGCGCGATCTGCGGGCAGTGTCGACAATCGCCTCCCTCAGACCAGCCCGCTCGATTTCCGCGGCGAGCCGACTGTTCACACCGCCGTCGACGAAGCTCGAAAACTGTCCTTGGCGGTCTCGCAGGAGAACAGCTCTGCCGGTTCCCATCCCATCGTCGCGGACGGTCACAAGGAGTTCTGTGGCGACCTCTTCGCGCTCGAGAGCGCGAAGAATATCCACGCCGTCAGGGTCATCCGCAATTGCGCCGGCGACACTGGTAGCCAATCCGAGGCGGCTGAGTCCTACGATCGTATTGGCGCCGGCGCCACCGGGCTCACGTCCGCGGAACTTCGCTGGCATCTCCACGTTCGGCACAATGGCATCGACCGAGTAGATGTGATCCATGTTGTGCATCGAGATGGCAAACGCGTCGTAGCGGGCATCAGGATGCGTGCGCAGACGCCGGTGGAGCGATCGCACGGCGTCGGGGGCGAGTTGCTGGAGTTTAGCCCGCGTGGTTGCGACGTCACCGAGCGCGCAGCGGACCAGGGCATCAGCATCCGACACAGTCGTGAGCGAGTCCGTGTGGCCCAGTTCCGTGCGGAGCCGCTGGAGCCGCGCCGCGCCATAGGCCCCGTAGTGGTCAGAGGAGCGTACGGGTGTGGTAGTGGCGGTCTCGTACGCATGAATCGGAATGCCAATCGAGCGAGCGGCATCAACATCACGTTCACCCTGGTGGGTTCCGTCGCCACACAACGATGCGATCTGGCCTACCAGGCAGATGAGAGCGTCAGCATGTCGCACCCGCCCGACAGCGCCGGCGCCGACTTCGTCTCGATCGACCACAGCAAGGTCGACGTCCGCCCCTTCAGCACGCAGTTCGCTGGCGATTCGTTCCTGGTGTTCGAGGAGGCTAGGGTCCGTCACGCTGATGTGCACCAGCACGCTTCATACCCTTCGCTGGCTGAAGCACCACGATACGTACGCAATGTCGAGTTCTCCACGTCGGGCGGTGATTCGGCGCTAGCCCCGTCTTCCGTACTTCGGGTTGGGTTGCTAGGGCCAGCGATTGGGGCGGTCGTCGTTGGAGCGGTGTCGGAGGTTGTTTCGGCTCGGCCGCGGGGTTGTGGTGCGTGCTGGGGCTGGCCAGTGCATCGGCGTGGCCGGTTGGCTGTGTAGGGCCAAATTGAGAGTCTTCGATCGTTCGCAGCTCACTGCCGACGACGTGCTGTAGGACGTGTCGGAGCCCGAACTGTAGGGCCAACATGTACGTCAAGCGGCATGCGGTCACCCGGCGCGGCAAGCGCTACGTGTACCTGCGTCTGGTGGAGGCGTACCGCGACGATGCCGGCAAGGTCCGCCACCGCGTGCTGCGCACGCTGGGCCGCGAGGATGAGCTCAAGGCGTCGGGTCAACTCGACCAGCTGGCCGCGTCGTTCGCCAGGTTGGACCCGCCTCGGGTCGGCGCCCGCCGCGACGTGGGCGCGCTGCTGCTGGTACGCCACTACCTGGACCGCCTCGGGCTGGTCGAGATCGTCGATCGGGCGGCGCCGATGCGCGGCCGGGCGCAGCTGACCCACGGGGAGGTAGTCGGCGCGTTGGTCGCCAACCGCCTGTCGGCGCCGTCGCCGCTGTACGACGTGGCGGGGTGGGCGTCGAGCGCGGCGATCCACGAGTTGTTCGCCATCCCCGCCGGGCTGCTCAACGACGACCGGCTCGGCCGCGGACTGGAGGCGCTCGCGCGGGTCGCCGAGGACGTCCGCGGCGCGCTGCTGCTCGCCGCGGTCGAGCGCTTCGATGTCGTCGATGCGGCCCGGCTGCATCTCGACCTCACCACGGTGCGGTTCGCCGGCGCCTACGAGAACTCGTCGCTGGTCGCCAAGGGCTGCGGGTCCGACCGGCGGGTGGCCCGCCAGGTGCGCACCGTGCAGGCCGCCACCGCCGACGGTGTGCCCTTGTACTGGCGGCCCCACAAAGTAACCCCAACCGATGCGGAAAACGGGGCTGGCGCCGATCACGTGGGCTCGGATCGCTTACGGAGCGGTTGGCGTCGCTTCGGTCAGACTTCTTGGACGACGAGAATCACCGACCGATCGCGCCCTCAAAACATGCGCTTTTCCTGACGCCTCTCTGCCTGCGAACGCGGTCGAAAGCCGTGCGCAACGTCGGTTGAGTCCGCGAACGCCGATGCGAGCACGGCGAAGGTCGCGAACATGTTCGTGCGGTCAGGGTTGGTACGCCGATTCCACGACTCGTCGAGAACCCCCGTGGCCCGCGCGACAACCTCGCGCACGAACTGACTGCCAAGACTACACAGTGTTAGAAACTCGACGCCTGGCCCTCGGAAGTAGACGTAGGGACGAACGAGGCCCGTCACCTCACGCGCCTCCGCTGGGTAGATGCCGGACATCTTCAGGCCCGTCGACGACAGCTGCTCGCCGAACACCTTCGCGCCCCGCACGTCGAGCAAGCTCTGCAAGTCCTCCAATGCCATGAACGCGGCATCGCGATATGCGATGGACTCGATCCCGGCCATACGCCGCGTGAGCACATCGTCGATGATGCTCGTGAGGTCCTCCTTCGCGACCGTCTTGGGGATCGGCAGCACGTGGATGTGTGCCTGACCGTTCGTCACACACCCGCACTCACCGTGCTCAGCGATCACCACCCCTGCCTCGTAGGCATTGGCGACGACCTTGGACACGCGTTCCAGCAACCAGATGATCTCGTCATCGAGCGACGGATCGAGGCACGCGACCGAGGTCGCTGGCTGCTTCGGCAACACGAGAAGATGACCGTCGACGACACCGAACTGGTCCGGGATCACGTAGAAGTTAGTGGTGTGCGCCAGCAGCGCCTCCTGTTGTGACGCATCGGGCACAAGTCGATGCCGGGCATCTCTCGACAGCGCTGCGAACACGTTCCACACGAAGTGGTCGGGAACCTCGGTCCAATGAGGAACGTTCACGACCCATGCCGATCGGGCAACCCCATCCAGCGTCCTCCGTATCGCTATCCCCCGCCGGAGCCGACATGCGGCACCAAAGGTGGCTTCGTGTCGGCTTTGCGCGGCATTGTAGGCACCCGCCATCTCCGCGAGGGCCGATGGAATTGCCCGAATGGCGGATAACTCGCGCCGAAAGCCACCAGAATTACTGAGAGACTCGCGGATCTGGACGCCGGCAGTGGTCTGACCGCACTGGTCCACGCACACGTACGCGCGCTGAACGCTAACGCCAATCGTCACAGCGAATTCGCCCCCGGTTCCCCACTCTCGACCTTTGCGAGGCGTTCATCGCCACACACCAAGCCGACATCGGCGACATCAGCACGCACGCCGCAGCAGACGCCACATACATCGCCCGCCTCACAGACGCATCCACGCGCAGCACACCGACATCGAAATCCGGCGCCGCTGCCTCGACCTCATCGACCAGCTTGTCGTCCTCCGCGCTCACAACATCACGAGGCCGAACTCGACGCCATCGAAACGCTAGGGCGGGAGGTGTTGTCCGCACTAAGCCCGGATCCGTGGGTGCCAGCTGATGGTGGCGGTGCGGGTTCCATAGCGAGTGCCCTCTGACCTGGGACGATGACGGTGTCGAAGCCGTTGTCAGTCCGAGCCGGAGGGCACTCGTTAGATGCAAGCATCGCATGATCTGGCACGCGTGTCGGTGACGTTCGACGATGACACGCTGTTGCCCAATGGCGGGCTGGCGGTCGCGGCGCTGCTGGCGCAGAAACTCGGCGTGGCCGACCTGATCGACGAGCACGTCACGATCGCCGGCGAGGCGGGCGCCAACGGCGGTGCCAAAGCAGCCACGATGATCGGGTCGGCGCTGGCCGGCGGCGACTGCATCGACGACGCCCGCGTGCTGCAGGCGGGCGCGACCCGCCGGCTGTTCGACGGGGTGCGCGCGGCGTCCACGGTGGGGATCTGGCTACGCGCGTTCGCCTGGGCGGCGGTCCGCCAGCTCGACCGCGTCACCCGACAGCTGCTGGCCCGTGCCTGGCAGGCGGGCCTCGGCCCAGACCTAG
>Ga0299913_10001279_pt1 | contig 18309 bp, 14 predicted proteins | sample RVTome_9_FD_201360 | JGI IMG/M metagenome (GOLD analysis project Ga0299913, IMG submission 201360) | Soil microbial communities from uranium-contaminated site in the Upper Colorado River Basin, Wyoming, United States - RVT155D38 (version 2) ... | reverse complement strand
GAGTTCCCGGCCCGATGTCGTCTTCCATCTGGCGGCCAAGGTGGGGGGCATCGGGGCGAACATGGGGGCTCCCGCGACGCTCTACCTCGACAACCTCCTGATGGGCACCTTCGTGATCGACGAGGCCAGACGGCGGAGCATCGAGAAGACGATCGTGGCCGGCACGATCTGCGCGTATCCGAAGTTCACTCCGGTGCCCTTCCGCGAGGACGAGCTGTGGAACGGCTACCCCGAGGAGACCAACGCGCCCTACGGCATCGCGAAGAAGGCGCTGTTGGTCCAGGCCCAGGCGAACCGTGCGCAGTACGGACAGAACTGCATCTACCTGTTGCCGGTGAACCTCTACGGCCCCCATGACAAGTTCCATCCCTCCGTGTCTCACGTGATCCCCGCCTTGATCAAGAAGTGCGTGGAGGCGCGCGAGGCCAAGGAGAACGCGATCGATGTCTGGGGCACGGGCGCGGCGACGCGGGAGTTCCTCTACGTCGACGACGCGGCCGAAGGCATCGTGCTGGGGGCCGAGCGTTACGACGGCCCGGAGCCGGTCAACCTCGGCTCGGGACACGAGATCTCGATCAAGGACCTCGCGGAGCTCATCGCGAAGCTCAGCGGCTTCGACGGGGATCTCGTGTGGGATCCCTCCAAGCCCGACGGCCAGCCTCGAAGGGGGCTCGACACCTCCAGGGCCGAGGCTCACTTCGGATTCACCGCCCGCACCTCCCTCGAGGCCGGTCTTCGACAGACCATCGACTGGTACGCCGCGCACAGAGAGGAAGCCGAGGCCGTCACCTGGTGAGGGTCGCGTTCGACTGGGGGCCGCTCCTCGACCCCCCGACGGGGGTCGCCCGCTACACCGAAGAGCTTGGGCGCGCTCTCGAACGGAGCGGCGTCCAGGTCGTTCGCTACGCGGTGTCGCTCAGGGGAGCTGCGGCCGAAGATGTCGCCCGGACCCGCGCTCCGGCTCGCTTGGTGCAGAGCTGCTGGCGCTTGGCCGGACGTCCGATACTCAAGGTGACGCGGGATGTCGATGTCGTGCACGCGACCAACTTCGTGCTGCCGGCACTGCCGTCCTCGACGCCGGGTGTCGTGACCGTGCACGATCTTTCGTTCCTTCGAGACGACGTCTTCCCCGGTGGCGAACGGTTGCGCAAGCTCGTGCCGTGGTCGGTCGGACGCGCCGCCCGCGTGGTGACGCCGACGGCCGCGGTCGCCGACGAGGTCGCGGCGGCCTATTCGCTCGATCGCGAGCGCGTGATCGTTACCCACGAGGGGGTCGCGAACCACTTCTTCGGCGCGACGCCGCTCGCGGCCGGCGCGCTCGGCAGGATGGGGATCCCCGGCCCCTTCGTCCTTGCGGCGGGCACCCTCGAGCCCCGCAAGAACCTCCACCGGCTCGTCGAGGCGTGGCGTCGCATCGACCTAGGGCGTCGGGGGTGGTCGCTGGTGGTGGCGGGACCCAAGGGATGGGACGCGGAGCTTCCCGAGACGCCGGGGGTGTTCCTCCTGGGCCGCGTGGACGACCGAACGCTGCCGGGCCTGATGGCCGCGGCCGAGCTCTTCTGCTATCCGTCGCTGTACGAGGGATTCGGGCTGCCGCCGCTCGAGGCCATGGCGGCGGGCACCGCCTGCGTGGTCGGGCGCTACGCGGCCGCGCTCGAATTGCTCGGCGATGCAGCCGTGCTGATCGAGCCGACCGATGTGAACGAGTTGGCCGCGAACCTTGAGAGACTGGGCAACGACGAGGCGGCCCGCAAGCGTCTCTCCGTAAAGGGGCGCGCTCGAGCGACCGACTTCACATGGGAGCGGACGGCACGGGCGACGCTGGTGGCTTACGAGGAAGCTCGCTCTACTCCGTAGAGGTACTTATGGCTGATATGTCCCATTTGGTTCATCATGGGTCGATGCGCTGGAAGGTATCGATACTCGTCGCGACCTTGATGGTCGCGTTGCTTCCCGCCTCGCCCGCGCGCGCCGAGACGATGGTGCGGATCAAGGGCGGTGGCTGGGGCCACGGCATCGGCATGTCCCAGTACGGGGCGTACGGCCGCGCCAAGAACGGCAAGAACGCCAAGCAGATCCTCGAGAAGTACTACTCGGGGGCGAACGTGACGTCGGTGTCCATCGGCTCCCCGATCAGGGTCGGGCTCACCCAGGGTCGCTCCGCGATCGCCGTCGGGTCGTCGGGCAAGCTCGTCTTCAAGGTCGGCACCTCTCGCATCTCGGCCGGCGACGGTTCCACCAACTGGACCCTCGAGCCGAGCTCCACCGGGGGAGTGCGCGTCTTCAAGAACGGGAACCGGGTAAGGCGCAACGGCAAGGGCGTGTTCGGCAGCCCGTCCACCCCGATCAAGGCGATCTACGAGCGCTTCGGCTCGAACGTATCGATCTCCGGCAAGTCGACCACCTATTCGCGCGGTAAGGCGATCTTCGGTACCTACTCGTCCGATATCTGTTCGGCCGGGTATTGCCTGCGCGGCCTTCTGTCGATGCCGATGCAGAAGTACCTGTACGGCTTGGGCGAGGTCCCCTCGTCGTGGCCGGGTGCGGTATTGCGCGCCCAGGCGATCGCCGGGCGCACCTACGCCTACGAGAAGATGCTGCGTTCGCCCGGCGGGCGCTATCCCTGCGACTGTCACGTCTACGACTCGGTGGTCGATCAGGCCTACATCGGCGACGCGAAGGAGAGCAGTTACTTCGCGCAGTGGAAGGCCGCGGTCGACGGCACCAACAACAAGGTCGTGAAGCACAACGGCGCTCCGATCCAGGCCCTGTACTCCTCGTCCTCGGGCGGGCATACGGAGAACAACGAGAACGTCTGGGGTGGAACCGCGATCCCGTACCTGCGCGGGGTCACCGACGGCCCGGACGACAACGGCGCGAACCCCAACCACACGTGGTCGTTGGAGATGAGCTACTCCAGCTTCGAGTCCAAGCTCAACGCCGCCTATGGCACGGGCCAGCTCCAGAGCTTCGAGCTGGTCAGACCGTTCGGGGTTTCGGGTCGCGTGACGGTCGTCAAGAGCACCGGCGGCGGCGCGCGGATCGTCGGTTCGAACAAGACCGCGCGCGTGAGCGGTTGGTCCCTGCGTTCGGCCCTCGCCCTAAAGGACACCTTGTTCCGCGTGAACATCAGCTATCCGGTGTCGGAGCGTTTCCAGTCGAAGTACAACAGGCTCGACGGCGCACCGGGTTCGCCGACCGGGGAGTCCTACGCGGTGCCGATCGGATGGGACAGGTCCAAGGGCCGCGCGCAGAACTTCTCCAAGGGCCGGATGACCTACACGCGCAAGGTGGACAAGGTCGTGTGGCAGTACGGCCCGGTGCTGAAGAAGTACAACTCCCTCGGCCGGGAGAAGAGCTCGCTCCGCATGCCCACCTCGGACATCTGGGGGACCGATGCGTATTCGGGCGGGAGCTACCTGAACGGACTCATCCTGTGGTCCGAGGCCACCGACGCTCATTCGATCCGCGGCATGTTCCGCACCGCTTACGGGCAGGCCGGCGGTCCGAAGGGCGCGCTCGGTCTGCCGATCAAACAACGGCAGAGGCGAGCGACCCTGCCCGATGGCGGAGCGAGGCAGCGGTTCGAGAACGGCACCCTGTACCTCAACCCGAAGGCGAGCCAGGTGTTCGCGCTGTGGGGCGCCCTCGACTCGCGCTACCGGAAGCTCGGCGAGGCGTCGTCGGCCTGCGGCTACCCGACGTCTTCGGTGAGTGACGACACGGTGACGCAGAGTGCGACCTTCCAGCACGGCACGATGGAGGCGACCGCCGCCGGCGTCACCGTCGACTGCGGCTAACCCCCCCGCCGTTTTCTCTGCACATCCGAGGGCATTTTGGGTCCTTCTCTCCGCGAAAAAGACCACCCGATGTGCAGACAAAAGGGCGTCGCCTTCTACACTCGGCGCCCATGGCGCTAGAGGTCCCACCTCCCGAACCACACCTTCTGAGCGCGTCGGGCCGCACCGGCTCGACGGTCATATCCGTGGCGCTGTTGGTCGTTAGCGTCGTCTTCGCGACCGCCGGGCAGCTGACGCTGAAGGCCGCGATGGATTCGATAGGTCGGATCGGAACCGCTCAGGTCACCGACTTCGGTCAGACGATCGGTCGAGCGATCCGCGAGCCGAAGCTGTGGATCGGCCTCGCGCTGTTCGGCTTCTCCGCACTGTTCTGGCTCGTCGTGTTGTCGCGCGTCAACCTCTCGATCGCCTATCCGGTCGTGGGCTTCTCCTACATCGTCGTCGTCGCGATGTCGCGGTGGCTGTTCCACGAGCACGTCCCCGCCCTGCGATGGGTGGGAGTGGCGATCATCGCGATCGGCATCGCCCTCGTTGGGATCTCCTCCCGCACGATCCGCGGAGGATGAAGGCCCTTCTACTTGCGGGTGGGTTCGGGACGAGGATGCGCCCGCTGACGCTCACGCGCCCGAAGCATCTGCTGCCGATCGGCAACGTCGCCCATATCGAGCACGTGTTCGACCTCTTGAAGCGAACCGGCGTGACAGAGGTCGTGCTCACCACCTCGTATCTCGCTGATGCGTTCGCCGGGACGATCGAGGACGCCTCGGCCGGTGGCATGACCCTCGAGGTCGCCCACGAGGAGGTGGCCCTGGGCACGGCCGGCGCGATCAAGAACGCGGCCCCCCTACTGGGCGATGAGACCTTCATGGTGCTGAACGCCGACGTCCTTACCGATGCCGACCTTGCGGCTCTCGTGACGTTCCATGGGGCGACCGGCGCGGAAGCCTCGATCATGTTGACGGAGGTCTCGGATCCCTCCGCGTTCGGGGTGGTGCCCACCGACGACGGGGGCCGGGTGCTCGGCTTCATCGAGAAGCCTCCGCGCGACGAGGCGCCCACCAACCTCATCAACGCCGGCGTCTACCTCATAGAACCGTCCGTGCTGGAACGCATCCCTGCGGGACGGGAGCACTCGGCGGAACGCGTTCTGTTCCCCGAGCTGGTCGACGCGGGATCGCTCTATGCGACACGGCTCGAGGGCTACTGGATGGACGTCGGCACACCCGACAAGTACCTGCAGGCGAACCGCGATGCCCTGGAGGGTCGTCTGCACGGGGCTCGGGTCGTGGCCGTCGATCCGACGGCCCAGATCGAGCCGGAGGCACGGATATCCTCTAGCTGCGTCGGGCCTCGGTGTTACGTCGACGCCGACGCAACCCTCACCGCCAGCGTCCTGCTGGCCGGGGTGAAGGTGGGGCGGGGCGCGACGGTTACCGATTCGATCGTCGGAGAGAACGCCACCATCGGACCGGGGGCCGAAGTGGTCGGTGCAACGGTCGCCGACGGAACCAACATCGAACGGAGGAAATAGTGCGGGTCTTGGTCACCGGGGCGGCGGGGTTCATCGGATCCCATCTGGTGGATCGCCTGCTGGCCGAGGGCGAGGAGGTCCACGGCATCGACGACATGTCGAACGGCTCTATGGCCAACCTCGTCGAGGCCCGTCGCCAGACGACCGGCAAGTTCCAGTTCCACCGTCTCGACATCACCTCCACGGCTCTCCCCGAGTTCGTCAAGCGCCACAAGCCCGAGGTGATCTTCCATCTCGCCGCTCAGGTCGACGTCCGCAAGTCGGTGCGCGACCCGATCCGCGACGCGATGGTGAACGTGATCGGGACCCTCAACATCCTCCAGGCCGCCAAGGAGTCCGGCACCCGCAAGATCGTGTTCACCTCCTCGGGCGGCTGCATCTACGGCGAGCCGGAGCCCAGCCGCCTGCCGGTCACCGAGGACCAGGTCTATCTGCCGGAGTCGATGCCCGAGTCCCCCTACGGCGTCTCTAAGAAGATCGCCCTCGACTACCTCCGTTACTTCAAGGCCGTGCAGGAGGTCGATTACACGGCCCTCGCCCTCGCGAACGTCTACGGGCCTCGTCAGGAACCGGCCAGCGAGGTGGGGCTCGAGGGCCAGGTCGTGGCGATCTTCTGCCGCCGCATGCTGGCCGGTCGTCCCTGCACGATCTACGGCGACGGCGACCAGACCCGTGACTTCGTCTACGTCGACGACGTCGTATCGGCCTACGTGGCCGCGCGCGATCGGGGGCCGGGCGAGCTCGTCAACGTCGGCAGCGGCTACGAGCTGTCGGTCAACGAGCTGTATACGAAGCTCAAGGAGCTGACCGGGAGCCGGGTCGATCCGGTTCACGCCGGCGCCCGACCGGGCGAGCTCCAGCGGATCGTCGTCGATCCCTCGAAGGCCGGTGAGGTCCTCGGCTGGTCGCCCTCGACGTCTCTCGAGGAGGGCCTGAAGCACACCGTCGCCTGGTTCAAGGCGAACCCCGCCCCCAAGTAGACGCCTCCCTCGGCGGGGAGCCAAGGGAACGCGTAGTCCTTCACGGCTACTTCACGCGTAGTCACAAGTGTCTTTACGCACAGTTGCGTATAGGGGCGGTGACTAGTAACGCCGATTCCACTCCTGAGAGAGAACCCAAGCTCAAGAGAGGAAAGAGCGATGAAGGCAAGGACAGAGGCGAAGAGGCGGATCCTGGTAGGTCTGTTCACAGCGCTGTTCCTGATGGCGATGACGGTTGTCGCCTGGGCCGATCCTCCCGAGAACTCGAACGCCGGCGGCAACGGCGGCAACGGTGGACAGAACAGCTCCACCGACCCCGACGGCGACAACGGATCCAACGGCAACAGCAACTCGGACCCTGACGGCCCGAACCCCAACACCGGCGACGGCGACAACGGCAGCTGGTGCGATGACAACCAGGCCTCCGAGCACGCCAACAACCCGAACGCAGAGGAGTGCCCCGACGACACGCAGGGCACCGGCGGTGAAGGCTCCGGCGGCGAGGGCGAAGGCGAAGGCTCCGGCGGCGAGGGCGAGGGTGAAGGCTCCGGCGGCGAGGGCGAAGGCGAAGGCTCCGGCGGCGAGGGCGAAGGCGAAAGCTCCGGCGGCTGCACCGATCTGCCTTGCGAGGACCCGAATGAGAGCGTCGGCGGCGGCGAGGGTGGCGGCACCCCCGGCGACGTAGGCGGCGACACGGATGGCAACCAGTCCGGTGGCGGCTCGACGGGTGGCGGCTCGACGGGTGGCGGCTCGACGGGTGGCGGCTCGACCGGTGGCGGCTCGACCGGTGGCGGCTCCAACGGGTCTGAGGACCAGGCCTTTGATCGCCCCACGCTTGACTTCCCCGAACCGCTCGAGGATGAGGTGCTCGACAAGACGCTACGGAACTCCGACGGCAACGGCGGGACCGCTCCCACCTCCCTTCCCGGGACGGTGCTGCCGAAGACCGTGGGTGCAGGGGCCCCGGGAACCCTTCCGTTCACGGGATCGCCCACCCTGCCCTATCTGCTGATCGCAAGCCTGCTGATGGGTCTTGGTGGCGCCCTGTTGCTCATCGCTCGGGCGAGGGTGGCCCTCACCAGCTGATCTCGAGCGAGCAACGCGATCGAGCCCCCCAGGTCTCTCTCCCTGGGGGGCTCGATCTGCTTCTACGCCTTACTTCGTATGGCCTTCGGTGCAGGAGTGGCGCACGCTGGGACTAACCTTTGGTAGACCCTGGAAGCGAGCCGAGCAAGATCTTGGTCTAGCCGCCTAGACAAGCAAGACAAGCTCGTATAGAACGGTTCTTTCCAGGTTTTACCCGAAATGGAGGAAAATGTGAGCACCGCCACTCGCATCCGCAGGGCCCGAATGGGTGTCCTGCTTTTGGTTGTTTCAGTCTTCTTGCTCGCCCTCGCCGGCTTCCAGCCGGCCTTCGCGTCTCATGACACGTCCAAGCCCCAAGAGTGCGCCGACTACCAATTTGGCTACAAGGAGAACGTAGGAGGCCACGACCAGGGCACCCCAGGTGTTGTCGACTTCACCTTCAGCAACTTCAAGGAAGGTAATCAGAACGAGCCACTCACAGTTTCTTGGACCGTGGCGGACGGGTTCACCGTCGTGGTCTTCGTGAAGAACGGCGCCACGACCACGACGGGCAGCGGAGGTTCCTTCACCGTCACCGGTACCCCACCGCTGAACGCGATCAGCAACGCGGTTGCCTGCTGGAACGCTCCCGTGACCACGACAACCGAGATAACGACCACGACGGAGGGGACGACCACCACCGAGGGCACCACGACCACGGAGGGGACGACCACCACCGAGGGCACCACGACCACGGAGGGGACGACCACCACCGAGGGCACCACGACCACGGAGGGGACGACCACTACCGAGGGCACGACCACGACGCAGGGGACGACCACCACCGAGGCATCGACCACAACCGAGGCCCCGACGACGACGACCGAGGCTGCGACCACCACCACGGAGGCGCCCACGACCTCGACGACTCAGCCTGCAACGACGACCACCACGTTCCCGGACGAGGTGCTGCCTACGATCATCACGAGGCCGCAGGTCGACGAGAACCCGTCGGGTCCCGAGGTCCTGCCCAAGGTAGTCAGTGGTGCTCCGGACGACGCCGGTGTGCTGCCCTTCACTGGGACCGACCCGATCGCTCTCTTCGTGATCGCCGGTCTGATGATGGGCTTCGGTGCCGCCCTGCTCCTAAGTGCTCGCTTGATGGGAGCTCGCACCTACACGAAGTAGCACCAAGTGAGCCCCGCTGGAACTGGCGGGAGGGGCTCGATATCGGAAAGGGGCCGCTCCTTTAGGGGGCGGCCTCTCCGCGTGCGGTCTCCTTCTAGTTGGCCCGTTCGGAGAGCTTCGCGATTCTCTCGTTCACCCTTGCGAAGGTGAAGTAGCTCATCAGCAGCGCCGCGACGGCCGTTCCGGCCAGGTAACCCGTCTCGACCCTCCTGAGGAGGTCGGAGCCGATCGCCGTGAACATGACGAGCGCCACGATCCCGGCCCCCCAGCCGACCATCAGTTCGACGTACTCCCTCAGCGCGATGAGAGCCTGACCGAACGCGATGGCGACCATGAAGCCACCGCTGGCAGCGGCGAGGAACGCCAGATCGATCCGGTCCAGCTCGAACCCCGCTCCGAACAGCAAGGTGAGAAGCCAAGGCCCGATCGTGAGCGAGATCCCGATCACGATCGCGATCAGTACGACGATCGCCTCCACCAGTCTCACGAGGCCGTGGCGGAAGTCGTCGAGCCTGCTGACCCCGACCAGGCCCGCGAGCTTGGGCAGCAGGGCGGCTTGCACTGCCTGGAACAGGAAGAGAGGGATGCGGGCCATCACGAGACCCGCTAGGAAGCGTCCGGCCGCCGCGTCCTGCTGTTCGGTGGCCAACAGCTTCACCGCGATGGGCCCGCTGTTCAGCAGCAACTGTGCGAGGGCCGACCCCGCGAGGAGGAGCCCGAGTGCCGCCCACGTATCGCGCCACAGCCCGCGGGGCCCCGGCTGTAACTTGCGCCACTGCGTCGAGAGGCTCAAGAGGACCGCCCCCACCGGCGCAAGGCCGATCATCAAGCCGTAAGGCCCACCGACCTCCGTTCCGACGAGCACCAGGACGATCGCACCGAGCAGTCGCAGCACGCCCTCGATCGCGACAAGGAAACCGTATGCGGCGAAAGAAGACGTCCCCGCAAGCACGCCTTTGAGTAGGTGCGCAAACAGGTAACCGACGAGAGCGATGATGAAACCCCAGAAGAGCAGCCGCTCACCGTCGAATAGCTCGGACAGCAGCCATCTCTCGGCGATGAAGGTCGCGATCACGAGGATGCCGGTGAGGAGCGAACCGATGGCGGCTGCACGGCGGAACGACGTCCGTCCGCTCTCGAGCTCTGGACCGGTCGTGACCTCGGTCGAGAGCGACCTGGCGAGCTCCTGTTCGATAGGAAGGAAGAAACCGGGCCCCACGAGCACCACGAGCGTCCACAGGACGGACAGCTCGGCGTAGCGCTCGGGTCCTAGAGCGCGGGCAGAGACCACGAGGAACGCGTACGTCGTAATGCCGGCGACGAGAAGCCCCGCCCCGACCGAGATCGTGCCGGCCGGGAGCATGCTCTTGGTTCGGCTCAACAAGTCGATGAGACCTCCGCGTCAGATGGCGGCGGTCAGCGCGTGGGCGATGCGCTGGATGTCGCCGTCGTCGAGGCGATGATGCACCGGCAGGGACAGACATCGCCGAGCGGCATCCGCCGCCACCGGCGTTTCGTCGGAGGTGACGCGGGGATGTCTTGCCATGACCTCGTAGTCGGTCAGAAGGCGGGGGTAATAGACCCCGACGTCGATGCCTGCGTCATCCATCGCTTTGCCGATGGAGTCTCGTTCGACTTCCTCCGGCAGAAGAACCGTGTACTGGTGCCATACGTGTCTGCGTGCTTGCGGCACGGAAGGGAGGATGATCCCTGAGCCCTCTAGTAGCTCCGAGAGACGTCCGGCGTGTTCGTTGCGGAGAGCCACGATCTCGTCGAGAGACTCGAGCTGCGGGATGGCGACGGCTGCCGCCAACTCGTTGAACCGGATGTTGGTGCCGATCTGCTCGTACTCGTAGCGTCCCCTCATGCCTTGGTTCCGGAACGCGCGGAGCCTGGATGCGAGATCGTCGTCGTTCGTCGTGATCACGCCACCTTCTCCTGCCCCGACGTTCTTCGTCGCGTAGAACGAGAACGAGCCGACGCCGAAGCCCCCCACCCGGCGACCTCCCACCTCTGCTCCATGGGCTTGGGCAGCGTCTTCCACGATCGCCAGCCCCCTGCTCTCGGCGATCTCGACCAGAAGGGGCATGTTCGCGGGCAGTCCGTACAGGTGAACGGGGATGATGGCTCGCGTGCGTTCTCCTATGGCGTTGTGAACGCGGTCGGTATCGATCGTGAGGTCCTCACCGACATCCACGAAACGCACGTTCGCTCCCGTTCTGAGTACGGAGTTCGCCGTTGCTACGAAGGTGAAGGGCGAGGTGATGACCTCCGTTCCCGGCCCGATTCCGACCCCGGCAAGTGCAGCCTCGAGACTGACGGTTCCGTTGGCGACCGCGATCGCGTGGGTCGTATCTGCCATCGAGCGACACAGCTCTTCGAACCGTTCGATCATCGGTCCCTGTGCCAGTCGACCCGACGCCAACACCTGCGCGACCAACCGCTCCGTGCCCGGAGCGATCCATGGAGGGTTGAGCCTGATCCGCTCGCTCACCCAGTCTCCCTCAGCCGTCCTCGGAGCTCCCACAGTTGCTTCGTCATGGACCAGCCGTCCGCGAGCGGTTTGACCTTCGACGTCCTGCGTTGCGCGAGGTACTCGATGGGAACCTCCACCGGTTCCTCTCCCCGAGCGACCGCGAATGCCAAGATCTCCGTGGAGACGAAATAGTCGTGCGCCCGCAGAGACGGCAGTAGGTCCCGCACCAGTTCGCCGTCGATGAGGATCGTGCCCTGCGAATCTCCGACATTCAGCTTGATGAGCATTTTCCTCAGGAGTCGGTATGCCTCAGACATCCACTTACGCGTTCGGCCTACCGACGTGTTCGAGGCCTGATGCGCCTTCGAACCGATCGCAACACGCGGCCTTGGATCGAGGGCGAGGACGGCATCCAGGTCGGTGAATTCGAAGGGCAGATCGGCGGCGGTCAACACGACCAGCTCGCCGGTGGACAGCCCGATCCCGGCGCGATAGGCGTTCCCGAATCCTTTCTCGCAGCTCGTGGCCCTCACGGTCGTTTGGTCATCGGAGAGGTCCACCGCCAGCCTCTGTGCTATCTCGGCCGAGGAATCGCGGGAGCCGTTCTCGATCAGAAGGACCTCCGAACCTGGGAAGTCCTGGAGCCTCCCGACGAGGGTGGTCGTCGTCTCCTCCAAGATCTCCTCTTCGTTGTGTACCGGCACGACATAGGAGAGTCGCATCAGCTCCGCGTCACGTCGTCGGCCAACCGGTGAGGCGGCACGATGGAGGCCCGCTCGGAGTCGGCATCGGCTCGCCCATCCGCGAGTCTCATGAAGTGCTCGAACTGAAGGGCGAGCGGTTCCCCCGCGTGACGGACGAAGGGGATGTCGATCACGGTCTCAGCCCTGTAGGCCACGGTCGCCTCGGCGACCTGCTCGTGTTGTACGTGCCTGTACACCGACAGCGTGGAACGCAGTAGGTCGGCGTCGATCAGCAACGTTCGCGTCGATATGAGGAAGTGCCGGATCTTCCGTTGACTCAGCCGGCTCGATGAAAGGGTGGCGATCTGGCCACCGTCGAACGAGATAGAGCAATCTGCGATCTCGTCCCGCAACTCGGCGGGTTGGGGTCTGGTAGTCGACATCGTCACCGACAAGCTGGGCGCCATGAACCGAAGTGCAAGGTCTATGTCGTGGATCAACATGTCGTACACGACGCTGGTCGAGATGCGCGGGGCGGGTGGCGAATGGCGAAGCGCGACGAGATGCACGGGGGACTCGTCGAGCAGGTCCGCCGCGGTAGCCAGTACCGGATTGAACCTTTCGACGAAACCGCACATGATCGGTACGCGCTTGCGCTCCGATGCCTCGACGATCTGAGCGACCTGCTCGATGTCGTGCGACACGGGCTTTTCGATAAGTAGAGGTCGCCCTTCATCCAGCAAGGCCATCGCGATCTCTCCGTGGCTCTCGGTAGTGCTCGCGACGACGACCGCATCGCACGCGATCGCATCTGCAAGGTCTGTGCTCCACCGGCAGTCACTCGCATCCGCGAGCGCGCGAGCACGCTCTTCGTTCGTGTCGACGATGACGGCGAGGCGGGCCGAGTCCGACTCGCGGATGACGCGAGCGTGGTGGGAGCTCATCTGACCGGCGCCGATAAGTGCGACACGCGGATAGCGACTCGTTGTCGTCATGGGATGGATTCTCCGCAACTCGGGCAGTGGAGAGGGCTTTTCAGGTCCCCCGACGTCTTGTCCGCTATCTCGCCGCAGCGACACACCCATCCGGCTCGGCGAGCGGGATTGCCGACGACGAGTTCATGCGCCGATACCGACTTCGTTACCACCGCCCCCGCTGCAACCATGGCCCACGAGCCGACCTCCAACCCGGGCAGGATCGTCGCGTTGGCTCCGATGGATGCACCCCGCCTCACGGTTGTCTCGACCACCCTCCAGGTGTCGTTATCGGCACGAGGAAACCTGTCGTTGGTGAATACCGCACTGGGCCCGACGAAGACGTCGTCTTCTAGGGTCACGCCCCGGTAGACGGACACGTTGTTCTGGATCTTCACGCGGTTCCCGATATGCACGCCGGCGTCGACGAAGACGTTCTTGCCGAGCGTGCACCCCGTCCCGACGCGGCACCCTTCCCTAAGGTGAGCGTGATGCCACACATGGCTGTCCGCGCCGACCTGGGCGCCCGTCTCGACGATCGCCGTCTCGTGAATCACGCATCGAGCCTAGACGGGGGAACCGCCTCCAACGCGTACAAGTGCGCTCGTTGGACGGCCACAATCGTATGCTCCCGCTGTGCAAGATGATCGGCGCGACACTCCAGTGACCGCCGAAACATCGGCCGACCCACTAACCACTCGACTCTCGCGCGGGGAACCGATCCTGGGGGAGAGGCTCCTACCCGTCGCCGGTGGGCCCGTGCCGATCCGTGGCGCGGTCCGCGGGATCCTCGCCCTGCGCGAAGACGGCGGAACGGTTCTAGTGGTGACCATCCCGACGGCGACGAGTCGTGCCGCGATAGACGCGGCCGATCACCTGGATCGCTTGGCCGAGGTGGGTGAGCAGGGCCTCGCGGGACTGACCGGTCGAGGCATCGAGGAGATCCGGCACGCTTACGAGACCGCCTTCGACCGCGACCCGCCCGAGATGAACAGAGGGCAGAAGCTGGTGATGCTCGTAGAACGCGACCCGAGCGTGGATGCGTGGGACACGATCGAGACCGAGCTCGGTGATCGCCTTCTCGGCATCTACCGGATCGCCGACGACGCCGCCGTGCCGGTGCGCGATCCGAAGCGGACGGGTCTTGCCGGAGTCGTGCGGATGCCGTGGTTGGTGTGGTTGGGCATCGTCGGGTTCTTCGTAGGCGCGGCACTAGCTTTCTACGGGCTGACGCAGGGGGATGGCACCGAGGGCGGTCCGCAGCCGCCTTCGCTCGCGCCGGCAAGCGCATCCCTGGGAGTGGTGGCGACGGGCACCCCGGTCGGCGCGACCCTCTCACGATGGATCGGACAACAGAAGCTCGTGCGGACGAGCACGGGCCATCTCATCTTCGTGTATCCGGAGCCCGATCACCTGACCCTCGTACGGGATCAAAGGGACCTCGGTCGGGCATGGCGAAGCCCCCAGTCGATCGAAGGCATCGAAACGGAATCGGTCTCCGTGGCGATCGACGATAGAGACAGGCTCCACGTTGTCTACAGCAACGACGACGGAGCGACGTATCTCAGGCTGGTCGAGCGGGACTCCCGCTGGACCGTGGACGCCGAACTCCTTCTCGACGCTACCGGTTCCGGATCCGTCGTGGACCTCGCATGGGATCCTGAGAACGACGTCGGGCATGTTCTGTGGACGCGACGGGAAGCAGGCGAGGAACAGCCGGTCTGGGGCGTTGTTGACGATGCCTCGACCCCCAGCCTCGTACTGAGTGAGCCCCTGGCGGATGCCGGCGAGGCTACGGCCCTGGCCACGGTTGCATCGGGGGTCAACGGCCGCGTCGTGCTTGGTTATAGGAAACCCGCATCGCCGGACGGGTGGTTCACGCGCGACGTTCTAGCCGACGGCGACGGGTTCTCGCTGACTGAGGAAGAAGTGCTTAGGGACAGTGACGACGTTATCGGTGCGGTGGCTCTCGAGGTCGACGTGGAGGGAATAGCTCATCTTGTTCTCAGGAACGATGTGACGTTCGATCTGACGTACCACCGAGGACGTCCGGGAGCCGGGTGGACGAACGGGGCACTCGTCATCGATGGATCGAAGACAGATCACGTCGAGCACCCAAGTCTGTCGCTAGATGATCGGTCCGGATTGATCTACCTCTTCGTGCAGACGAACGCATTCCTGGAGGACACGACCGAGGTTCGCCTGGTCGTGCGCGATCCGGCTACAGGCTGGTCCGGGCCGTTCCCGATAGCCGACCGGTCGCAGATCCCGGGCGGAGCCGTCTATCCAACGACGATGGGGGTCATCCAGGGCCAGCCCTTGGTCGCGTGGACGACGCTGGGCTCGGGCCCGTCGATCAATCTCGCGCGAGTGGTGGCGCCTTGAGAGATGCGGATCCCCGCAAGCCACCATTGACGCAAGGGACGGTCGCTGAAAGCTTCTGGAAGCCACCTCCTCCGGATCGGGAAGACGATCCCGGCGCTCCTCTAGGCAGTCCCGGGCTGCGCAAGTTCGTCCGGGAGCGGCGGCTCGTCGTTTCGGACGGCCAGCGTCGAGCGACGCACTGGGCAGTGATCCTGGTCTTGCTTGGGATCGCGTTCGTCTATTTCGACCCGTCGCTCCTATTCGTTCTGACAACCACGACGGGGGGAGATACAGGCGCGCACATCTACGGCGTCTCGTTCGCGCGGGAGCACCTGATCCCAAGTGGATTCCAAGCGATGTGGTCCCCCCATTGGTTGGGCGGTGTCCCCATGATCCATTTCTATTTCCCTTTGGTCATCGGCGCTCAAGCGCTGTTGTCCTACGTGATCCCCTTCGAGATCGCCTTCAAGTTGGGAACGATCGCGGGCCCGATCCTCCTACCGATCGCGGTCTTCTGGATGCTCCGCTGGCTCCGCTTCGAGTTCCCTACGCCTCTGCTCGGCGGCGCGCTGAGCATCGGGTTCCTATTCATGGACAGCTTCTCGATCTACGGCGGCAACCTCTTGAGCACACTGGCGGGCGAATACACGTTCTCGGTCTCGCTGGCATTGAGCTTCCTATTCATCGGGTTGGCCTACCGAACGGTCACGGAGGACAGGGGTCGTCCGGTCGTGGCAGCGTTCGTCCTGGCGGGTGTCGTTCTGAGTCACAGCCTGCCGGCGATCATGCTCGTGTTCTCGCTCCCTCTCTTCGCGTGGTGGGCGATACGAACCCACGGCCGCCGGGCAGGACTGGAGCGACTCGGCACGATGTTCGGCCTCGCGTTCTGCTTGACCGCTTTCTGGTCGATCCCGATGGTGACGCGCATCCACTACACGACGAGCTTCAACGTTGCTCCCGTTCGCGGACTTTCGATCGCCTTCCCTCGCCAGATCTGGATCTACGCGGTCTGCTTCATCTTCGGTGGGATCGTGGCTCTTCTTCGAAGGGACCGACGTTTCCTGATCTTCGCTGCCCCCGGTCTCGCGGCATTGGTGCTTTACTTCCTCGCCCCCAGAGGATTGGTCTGGAACGGACGTTGGTTGCCCTTCTGGTACCTCGCCGCCTTCTTCGGGACCGCATACCTCCTCGGCGCCGTCATCCCCACGTTCACGCGACTCGTGTGGCGGCGCCGTGCGACGGTTATGGCGCTCGCCCTTGTCGTGTTGACCATCGTGGCGCAAGGGGCGTGGATCGTGAGGAAGAAGGCCACGACCGCGGTGGACGATTGGTTGGCGTACAACTACGAGGGCTACGAGGACAAGGAGTTCTTTCCCAAGTTCCAGCGGATCCACGAGGCGCTGGACGCGCTCCCGGCCGGGAGATTGACGACGGAGGACTCGTCCCATATCGCCGAGTTCGGATCGTCGTTCGCGTTCCTCAGCCTTCCTTACTGGGTCGACCAGTCAACACTGGAAGGCTTGTATTTCGAGTCGAGCCTGACGACGCCGTTCCTGGTGTTGCTGCAGAACGAGATGTCCGAGGCGGGCCCCCAGTCGATATCCGGCCTTCCTTATCGATCGTTCGACTTCGAGGCTGCCGCCGAACACATGCGCGTGCTCGGCGTCGACTACTACATCTCCGTCACCGAATCGGCCAAGGCTGCCGCCGAGGACACGGGGGACTTCGATGCCGTGGAAGACATCGAGAAGTACACGATCCACACCGTCGAAGGGGATACCGCCGATGTCGTCGTTCCCGACTACGAGCCTGTCGTGACCACGGATGAATGGCGCGAGGCCTCCGTCGAATGGTGGTCGAACCTCGACACCCTCGACGTGCCGATCACCCGCGAGGGCCCGCTGGAATGGGAGAGGACGGCAACGCTGGAGGACATCCCACGAACGCCTCTCGAGCATGCTGGTGAGTCGTACGAGGCCGAGGTAGACGAGTCGGGCGAGATCCGCTTCACGACCGAGGCCGTGGGCGAACCGCACTGGGTCAAGTACTCGTACTTCCCCAACTGGAGGGTCGAGGGCGCTGAAGGTCCGTATCTGGCTACGCCTTCGATGATGATGGTCGTCCCCACCGAGTCCGAGGTGGTGCTTACCTACGAGCGAACGTGGGCCGAATGGCTCGGGCTCCTGTTGACCCTGGTCGCGCTGGGGGCCCTAGTGGTGCCGGTGTCCCGTCGTTGGATGCTGGAATGGGGCGGCTCGCGGCCCCGCGGCGGTCGTCATCTGACCAGATAGCCGCTCCGGAGGTCTCTCCGCAGACACCGGTGGCGGTGAGGTTGGCGGCTTCCCCCTCGCTAAGCACTTCTGCGTATTTCTCCTCGAATCGCTAAAGGCCAAGCTGATTCCTGACATTAATAGCCAGATTCAACGCCGTGAGGGCGGCTGGCTGGTCGGCGAGGGCGCCGATCCACACGGGGGAGAGGTCGTGCGGATGGGGTCCCCGAGGGAAGGGAGAACCATGCGGCACCGTCTGTCGGCCGCGTTCGGAGCGTTCGCGATCGCGTTCGTCTACTTCATCCTGATGGCCGCACCGGGCCTGGCGCTCGATGCGAACAGTCCCTCCGATGCCGCCCCCGATCACGCGGTCGCGGGTGCCAACAGCAACGCCGGCGGGAGTTCCGCCGAGGCGCCCGGTCATGCCGACGACACCTCGTCCCCGGTCGTCGCCGCGGTCCCCAACGAGAACTCGAACGCCGGCGGCAACAGCGCCGAGAACTCGAACGCGGGAGGGAACGGCAACGGCAACAGCCCGTCGGCGAATGCCAACAACGGCGGCAGCGGGAACAACGTGCCGGCCGACAACCTCAACGACGGCGTCGGTGGCGGCGTCGGCAACAGCGAGAACCAGGATCAGGATCGGCCCGAGGACGCGAGCAACGGTCCCGGCACCGGCCAGGAGCCCGCGGAAGACTGTACGAACCCGCATCAAGGCGCCGACGACCCGCAGGGCGGCGCGAACAACAACCCGGGCCCGTACGACAACACCTGCGACGGCAGTCCCTCCGACAACGGTCAGGGCGGCAGCAACGCGAACGGCAGGCCGTGCGCCGGCTGTGTCGGCAACGCCGACGACAAGAACCCGCCGGGACAGTTCCCCGACGGCGCCAGCGACGGGAACCGTGGCAAGGGCAAAGGCCAGGGCCGCAACCGCGGCTACGAGTGCGACGACAACAACGGCGTCGGCAAGGGCAA
>Ga0299913_10001278_pt1 | contig 18318 bp, 18 predicted proteins | sample RVTome_9_FD_201360 | JGI IMG/M metagenome (GOLD analysis project Ga0299913, IMG submission 201360) | Soil microbial communities from uranium-contaminated site in the Upper Colorado River Basin, Wyoming, United States - RVT155D38 (version 2) ... | reverse complement strand
CGTCGCGGACTCCCCGGGGCAGGTCTCCGCGCATGCCTCCCTGGCCGCCTCCGTCGCCGGCGACCTGAGCGCCGTCTTCGACGGACTGCAGTCCGCGCTGGAGCGCGGCGCCAGGCCCGACTGGGCGGCCTGGGTCTCCTCGCTGCAGGACGCCGTGGCGCTGGCGACCAAGCGCGACGCCGAGCTGCTGGGCGCCGAGGCCGATCCGATCCATCCCGCCCGGATCTATGGCGAGCTGCTGCCCCGCCTGGCCGACGACGCCGTGGTGATCGGCGACGGTGGCGACTTCGTCAGCTTCGCCGGCAAGTTCGTGGAACCACGGCGGCCAGGCGGCTGGCTCGACCCGGGCCCCTACGGCTGCCTGGGTGCGGGGCTCGGCGCGGCCGTCGCGGCCCGGCTCGCCCGGCCGTCCGCCCAGTGCGTGCTGCTGCTCGGCGACGGCGCCGCCGGCTTCTCGCTGATGGATGTCGACACATTGGTCCGGCACAACCTCCCCGTCGTGATGGTGGTCGGCAACAACTCCGCGTGGGGCCTGGAGAAGGGCCCGATGCAGATGCTCTACGGCTACGACGTGATCGCCGACCTCGCCCCGCGCACGGCGTACGACGAGGTGGTCAAGGCGCTGGGCGGGGGCGGCGAGACGGTGACCGACCCGCGCCAGATCGGGCCGGCGCTGGACCGCGCGTTTGCCTCGGGCGTGCCCTACCTGGTCAACGTGATCACCGACGTCAACGCGGTCTATCCCCGCGCCACCCACGGGATCTGATGCTGCTGAGGCGGGCCCGGCCCGGTGATCACGAGCCGATCGGCGAGATCACCGTGGCGGCCTACGAGGAGTTCACGACCGCGGCCGAGGTGGGCTACGTCGAGCACCTCCGCGACGCTGCCTCCCGGGACCGGGATGCGGAGCTGTGGGTGGCCGCCGACGACGAGGACGGGCCGATCCTGGGCTCGGTGACGCTGTGCCCGGTCGGCTCGCCGTGGCGCGAGATCGGGGCCGACGACGAAGCAGAGTTCCGGATGCTCGCCGTGGGCCCGCGGGCCCAGCGCCGGGGCGTCGGCTCGGCGCTGATGGACCTGGTAGTCCGGCGCGCCCGCGAGGACGGCGCCAGGGCGATCGTGCTGTCCAGCCTGGCCGAGATGACCACCGCCCACCGGATCTACGCCCGCCAGGGCTTCGAGCGGCTGCCGGAGCGCGACTGGTCGCCGGCACCCGGGGTCCACCTGATCGCCTTCCGCAAGGAGCTCTGACCGACATGGACGCCAGCCTCACCTTCACCGTCAGCGACGACGACACCGCGGCCGCGCTGGGGTCCGGAAGCCTGCCGGTGCTGGGCACGCCACGCCTGCTCGCGTGGTGCGAGGCGGCGACCTGCGCCGCCATCGACCCCACTTTGGACGCGGGATCCACCAGCGTGGGGACCCGCGTCGACCTCGAGCACGTCGGCGCCAGCGCGGTCGGGCAGGAGGTCACGGTCACCGCCTGGGCGTCGTACGTCGACGGCCGGCTGCACCGGTTCACCGTGGCCGCCCGCAACGCCGGCCCGGACGGCCGCGAGGGCAAGCTGGTCGGCACCGGCGAGATCACCCGGGTGGTGGTCGACCGCGAGCGCTTCCTCTCCCGCCTCTGAGCGAAGATTTCGCGCCGGACCGACCCACCTGGGAGACTGGGGCACTCGATCCAGGAGGAACACCATGGGCAAGACCGGTCGTAAGCGCCGTTCGCGTCGCAAGAAAGCCGCGAACCACGGCAAGCGTCCCAACAGCTGACGCTGATTAAAGAGCAGAGCCCCCGACCGCGGAAGCGGACGGGGGCTCGTGCGTTTCTGGCCCCCCTAGGAGCGCGGCGTCGCCGTGGTGACGGCGCCGTCGTCGCTGGTGCGGACGTCGAAGCCGGCCCGGTGCAGCCGTTCCCACAGGCCCGGGATGCCGGCCGCGATGTGGTCAGGGACGTCGTTGATCTCGTCGAGCGCCGCCTGCACCATCGGGTTTGGGTCGCCCTCGATCCGGTAGATCACGCGCCCCTCCCGCGCAGTGACCGTGAACGTCAGGAAGGCACAGCAGGCCGACTCTCGTACGGCGAGGTCCCGGGCCCATGCCTCGACGCCGGGATGTGCGGTGAACCGCCAGATCACCGCGTCGGAGGTGCGCTCCCGGGCGGCCAACGCGTGGTCGAACAGTCGCCCCCACTCGGCGAGGCGCTCCTGCGGGGTGTCGCTGGCGGTCGTCATGTCGCAGACGATCGGAGCCGAGTGGGACGAGCCGGACGGAGGTGTCATGCGCCGAGCGTAAACTCTTGACTCATGTCCAGAGTCAAGGCTTTCTGGTGAAGATCGGCGAAGTGGCCCGGCAGGCCGGGGTGACCGTCGACACGATCCGGTTCTACGAACGTCGCGGCGTGCTGTCGGCGCCGAACCGGCGTCCGTCGGGCTATCGGGACTACGGCGAGGACACGGTCGGCCGGCTCCGGCTGGCGCGACGGATGCAGTCGCTGGGGCTCTCGCTCGACGAGATCATCGACGCGCTCGCTGCGCACGACGAGGGGCGGGCGACGTGCGACTCGGAGCGGTGGCGGTTGGATGCCGCCCTCGATCGGGTCGATGCGCGGATCGCGGAGCTCAGGGCGCTCCGCCGCGAGATCGTGTCTGCCCGGACAGCGTGCGAGCAGGGTAGTTGCACCCTGGTGAGTGCTTGAGCGCCCTGTGTCAAGCGGCCTCCTGCATCCGCCGACGGCCACTTCGGACGACGATGCCGCGGGGGTTTCCCGCCCTACGCGAAGACCCTCGGGCCGCCGCGGATGGACTGCTGAGCCCGAATCCGTTCGCGGTTGTCACGGGTGCGCAGGTCGTAGCAGTCGAAGTAGACCTTGGCGACGAGTTCGCCGCGGCTGTTCACGTCGGTCTTCTCGAAGATGCTCTTGAGGTGCTGCTGCACAGTGTGTGGGGACACCCCCAGTGCCTTGGCGAGCTCGGTCGTGGAACCGCCCCGCAGGACCCGCTGGGTCACCTCCTGCTCCCTCCCCGTCAGCCCGTAGATCGACATCAGCAGCGGCGCGATCCGGTCGGGATGCGCCGGCTGGAGGATCACCGTCACCCTCGAGTCCCTGTTCGTGCCCGTGACCGCACCCTGGACGACGGCCCAGCGTCCGTTCGTCATCGGCACCCGAGCCGTTGAGACGCCACCGGCCACGCTGTGGTCGGCGTCGCGCAGCGCTGCTGCCGCGGCGGCGATCACACTGGTCGGCACCCCGTCCTGGCGTCCGTCGTCGTCGGGCAGGCACGAGAACCATTCTTCCGCGGCGGGGCTCAGCGACTCGACTTCGCCGTCGAGCGTCAGGACGACCAGGCCCGGGGCATCCGGTCGGTCCGGCTCGGTGGCCTCACCAACCAGCAGTCCCCGACGGACTCCCTCGGCGATCAACGGCGCGGCAGCCGACATGACGTTGATCTCGTGCTCGGAGAACATCGGGTCGCCCGGCCCACGGTTCAGGCGCGTGGTGCCCCAGTTCTCGCCGGTGGCGGATCGCAGCGCGACCAGGAGCTCTTGTGCCATGCCGTTGGGGACCATCACCTCGACGTAGATCGGGCTGCGTTCGGGCTGGCCATCGGTGGCTTCGTGCAACGTCAGGACGCCGCGCGGGTTGTGTACGACGTCGGCGGTCTTGATGAAGTCGTCCGCCAGGAGCTCCCACCGCATGTAGTCCCCCGGGTCGACGTCACAACCCTCGCCGTAGATGCTCGTGACGAGGTGCGACTCGGGGTCGAGCGTGAACCAGAAAGGACTGTCGATGGTCTCCGTCCCGTTGCTGACCAGCTGGTTCACGATCGGGTTCACCTCGTTGAGGAAACCGGCGACGTCAAGGGCCGCGCACGACAACCGACGGATCCGTGCCAGCGCCGTCTGCTCGGCGTGGCGTCCGGTGGCTGTGACCCTGACCTGTGGCACGCCAACTCCTCGCCGCGATACCAGAATTATGGCATGGAGGAACGTTCGGCGTCGGCGTTGGCTGGACACCACGAACAGACGACGACGAACGAACGGAGCCCATCATGACGCGAGAGCACCTGGTGACGACGGGAGAGGAACTGGCACGCCGATACGTGGACACCTTCAACGACCGCGACGTGGACGCGTGGGTCGCACTCTTCGCCGAGGACGCCGTGGTCCACGACCCGTTCTTCCCCGAACCCTCAAAGGGCCGGGAGGCCATCAAGGACGTGGAGGATTCCGTCCTGCGCGCGTTCCCCGACATGCAGTGGCGGCAGCTTCGCCCCGCAATCGACGTCGGCGACCGAGTCGCCGTCGAACTGGCAGTGAACGCGGTCAATGACGGTCCGCTGGACATGCCCGGCGGTGAACTCCCCGCGACTGGACGGGCAATCTCCTTCGAGACGGGCACCTTCTGGCTGATCGGGCCGGACGGACTGATCACGGAGGAACGGTCGTACTTCGACGCGACCGGAGTCGCCGCCCAGCTCGGGATCACGCCCTGACCGGGCCCTCACCGACCAGGAGGTCGCGAACTCTCCGCGCACGGCTGCGGCGTGGCCGCACACCCTCCGTGGGCACTCCCTCGGCCGGCTCGACCTGCACGTCCCGAGCGGAGGTGCAGACAAGACGCTTACGCCTGTCCGCTCCTGGCGTCCACCAGCGAGTTTCAGGACTCCTGGATCCGGACCTGGATCTCGCGGATCCGCACCCGCACCCGCTCGCGCAGCTCGTCGGGGGCGACCTCGGAGCAGGAGCGCGCCACGACCTGCTTCACGGTGCGCTGCAGGTCATAGGTCTCCAGGCACGGGTGACACTCCTCGAGATGCATCCGCACGATGGCGCACTCCGCCTCGTCGAGCTCGTTGTCGAGCAGGTAGACGATGCGATCGAGGAAGTCGGCGCATTCCTGCTTGGAGTGCTCGGAGGACATCACTCGCCTCCGTTGGTGCCGGCGGGAAGCAGGTCGTTGGTGCGCACGTAGTCGGAGAGCAGGTCGCGCAGCTGGCGGCGTCCGCGGTGCAGCCGCGACATCACCGTGCCGATCGGGGTGTCCATGATCTCGGCGATCTCCTTGTAGGCGAACCCCTCCACATCGGCGAGGTAGACCGCGAGCCGGAACTCCTCGGGGAGCCGCTGCAGGGCGTCCTTGACCTCCGAGTCGGGCAGGTGTTCCAAAGCCTCCATCTCGGCGGACCTGAGCCCGGTCGAGGTGTGCGACCCGGCGCGAGCGAGCTGCCAGTCCTCGACGTCCTCCGACATCGACTGCTGCGGCTCGCGCTGCTTCTTCCGGTAGGAGTTGATGAAGGTGTTGGTCAGGATCCGGTAGAGCCAGGCCTTGAGGTTGGTGCCCGGCTTGAACTGGTGGAATGCGGAGTAGGCCTTGGCGAACGTCTCCTGGACCAGGTCCTCGGCGTCCGCGGGGTTGCGGGTCATCCGCATCGCGGCCGAGTAGAGCTGGTCGAGGTGCGGGAGCGCGTCGCGCTCGAAGCGGGCCGAGCGGTCGGCCTCGGTCTCGGTGGCGACGTCGATCTCGACGTCGCTGGCAATCTCACTCATCGCACCCCAGCGTACGTCGTCGGTGGGACGTTCGAGCACGGCGATCACGTGGGGTTGAACCACGCGCCGCCGCAGGTCATTCCCCGACGATCTCCCGGACGATCCACTCAAGCGCGGACTCGACCACGATGTCCATCGCCTCCTCCTGCGAGATCGGGCCCCGCGCCGGGACCCGGAAGCCGTGATCGGCGCCGGGAACCACGCTCAGGTCGAGGCCGCCCGGGAACTCCTCCGGCCGCCCCATCGTGTCCCGCTCCCCCTGGATGACCATCAGTGGCACGCCCGCGCCGAGGAGCTCCTCGCGCCGCGACTTCTCGGGCCGGCCGGGCGGATGCAGCGGGAAGGCCAGCGCCAGACACCCCCTTGCTCCCATCCGCTGGGCGCAGCGGGCGGCGGAGCGGGCACCGGCGGACCGACCGCCCACGATCAGCGGGGTGCGCACCCGCAGCCGGTCCGACGCGGCCACCAGCGCCTCGTCGAGCGTGGCCGGCGGCGTCGCGACCTTGCGCCCCGAGCGACGCCAGGGCTGCTCGAACCGGACCACGGTCACCCCGTTGCGGGGCAGGTAGTGGGCGAGCGCCTCGAGGTCGCGCGCCTCGATGCCGTTGCCGGCCCCGTGGCCGAGCAGCAGCGTCGCCACCGGGCGTCGGGCCCGGGCGGTGACCAGGCGCCCCTCCCCGTGCGGGGTCTCCACGACCAGCTCGGTCGTCATCCGGTGCTCACTCGATCGCCTCCTCGAGCGGCAGCGGATCGATCAGCTGCGGCCCGTTGTTGCGTACGTTGCCGACGGCCGTCGACACCGGGTAGGCCTCCAGGTTGCCCTGCTGGGCCGGCACCAGCAGGCCGAGCAGCGAGTCCTTCGGCGTCTCCGGATCGAGCCAGGCCGCCCAGCGCTCCGGGTCGACCGCGAGCGGCATCCGGTCGTGGATGTGGCCGACCGCGTCCTCGGCCTCGGTAGTGAGCACCGTGCAGGTCCACCGGAACCGCTCCGGATCGTCCTCCTCACGCGTGGGGTCGCGCCAGATCTCGTAGAGCCCCGCCATCGCGAGCACCCCGCCGTCCTGGGGACGGATGAAGAACGGCTGCTTGCGCGGCTTGCCGGACTTCGTCAGCTGGGAGGTCGGGTACCACTCGAAGTAGCCGTCGGCCGGCAGCAGGCAGCGGCGTACGGCGAAGGCACGCTTGTACGCCGGCTTCTCGGCCACGGTCTCCATCCGGGCGTTGATCATCCGGTTGCCGATCGAGGGATCCTTGGCCCAGGACGGCACCAGGCCCCAGCGCAGCACCCGGAGCTGCCGAGCCGGTGGGTCGGGGCTGTCCTTCGAGGGCGGCCGATCGACCACGGCGTAGACCTCCTTGGTCGGGGCCACGTTGTAGTCGGGCTCCAGCGGCTTCTCGACCCGGTTGTCGACGACCTCGAACTCCTCGATGAGGTCCTCGGGACGCCTGCTGGAGGCGTAGCGGCCGCACATGTCGCCACCCTAGTGCCGTGCGGCGGGGACAGCGGATGCGGCAGCGGCTAGCTGCGAGCGAGCTCGTCGAGCAGCGCGCCGGCGGCCACGTCGGAACCGGGCAGGCCCTCGATCCAGACCCGGGCGTGCTCACGCTCGGTCATCGTCCGCAGCAGGGTCACCCGCTGCGGCAACCGTTCGTCACGCTCGACCACGACCACGACCCGCCGCAGCCCGATCCCGCCGATGGTCTCGGTGCCGGCGAAGACCGTGCGCGCGGCGCGTCCCACCTTGGCCAGGATCATCCGCTGCTCGAGTCCCTCGTCACCGCGGCCGATCTCGACCACGACCAGGGCGTGGGAGTCCAGCGGGCGGGCGGCGTTGAGCGCGGGGTCTCGGTAGAGCTCGGAGAGCCGGCTGCGCAGGTGCGGCTGGGTGGCGAGCCCGGTGAGCGGGTCGTCGCACGACAGCCGGTGAAGGTAGCCGAGCGTCGCCTCGCTCCATGCCGTGGAGAGGGCGACCAGCTCGTCGTACTCAGGGTCGCGACCGCGCACCTGGGTGGAGGTGAGGCGCAGCCCCTCGAGCGCCTCGTCGAGGGACACCCCGTCACCGGCCAGCACGCCGCCGGTGTGGCGACAGGCCGCCAGGGAGTCCGCACCCGACGCCTGGGCTTCGCCGACCGCCTCGAAGCGGGGCGGCAGGGCCGCCCGCTGCTCGTTGGTCAGCTCGCCCAAGGCATCGGACCCGGGCAGGGCGCCGCGACTCTTCATCGCGAACCGTCCCATAACCCCTCCTCAGGAGTGCTGCGGTGCGTTGCACGACACGCCCGCTGCAGCGCGTCGTACGACCCTAAAACGGGCATTCCGACCACCTATGACGCGACTTTGCTGAATAGTTTTGACGACATCCCGCGTCACGACCTCCTCCCCCCTCCGTCCAGACCATGTGAGCCTCATGACCACCGAGCAGCAGCCGAGCGATGCCGAGCTGATCTCTGCCGTCCGCGGTGGCGACACGACGGCGTACGGCGAGCTGTTCGCCCGGCACGTCGAGGCGGCGCGGCGCCTCGCCCGCCAGCTGGCCTCGGCGGGCGACGTCGAGGACCTGGTGTCCGAGGCGTTCGCCAAGGTGCTCACCATCGTCCGGCGCGGTGGCGGGCCCGACCTGGCCTTCCGCGCCTACCTGCTCACGGCGGTGCGCAGCCTCCACATCGACGGCGTGCGCGGCGCCAAGCGGCTGCGCCCGGTCGACGACTTCGCTCCCTTCGACGACGGCGTCCCCTTCCGCGACACGGCGGTGGAGGGCTTCGAGAACCAGGCGGCCGCCCGCGCGTTCGCCTCGCTTCCCGAGCGGTGGCAGCTGGTGCTGTGGCACACCGAGGTCGAGGGCCAGAAGCCCGCAGACGTCGCGCAGCTCCTCGGGATGTCCGCCAACTCGGTCTCGGCGCTGGCCTATCGCGCCCGCGAGGGCCTGCGGCAGGCGTTCCTGAACATGCACGCCCAGGACGCCGAGGACGACGCCTGCGCTTGGACCCAGGACAACCTCGGCGCCTACATCCGCAACGCCGCCTGCAAGCGCGACTCGGTCAAGGTCCGGGCCCACATCGACGAGTGCCGTCGCTGCATGGGCATCTACCTCGAGCTGTCGGAGGTGAACACCAACCTCTCCGGCATTCTCGGCCCACTCGTGCTCGGCAGCGCCGCCGCCGGCTACATCGCGGCCGCCGTCGGCACCGCCGCGCAGGGCGGGCTGCTGGGCCTCCTGGGGCGGGCCGGCGAGGTCGTGTCCAACCACGGCAGCAGCTTCGCGCTGGCCGGGGTCGCCGCGACGATCGTGCTGATCAGCGGGCTGGTTCTGGGGCTCCGCGGCACCCCGGCGGAGGCACCGCCTGTCGCCGAGCCCCCCGTGGCGACGACGCCCGTCCCGCAGACGTTCGGCTCAGACGCCCCGACCATCGGCCCTTCGGGGACGACGATCGGCCCGTCGACCGGGCCAGACTCCGCGTCACCGGATGATCCGGTCTCGTCCTCGACCCCTCCCGTGGGCGCGCCCGTCGAGCCGAACGCGTCCGCGACGTCTGCACAGCCCGGCCAGCCGGAGCCCACCCGCGAGGAGCCAGAAGGTGAGATCAAGCTGCCGCCCTCAACACCGACGACCACTCCTCCGGCTCGGAACGACGTGACCGTGCGGGCTACTTCGAAAGAGCTCGACCAGGAGTTGTGGAAGGTCAACATCGATGTCTCCGGACTCGACGGTGCAGGCGGCACAGTCACCGTTAACCCGAGCAACAACTCCAGCAAGCTCGCCGTGTCCGCAGACCCGATGTGTCAGGAGGTAGGTGGCGGCGACTTCGCGTGCACGCTCGGGCCGGGCACCCCCAAGAGCTTCAATCTCATGGTGTTCGTGGAAGAGGGCGCCCCCAACACGCAGTTCGCCGTCGAGGTCACTGCGGCGGCCGGTGTCATCGACGCCGACCCGACGAACAATGTGGACGCTGCGACCGTGTTGCCGCGGCAACCCGCCGCCTGACGCATGCACGAACCGCGCATCGGGTAAGAAGGGCACATGTCCCTCAGCCGGATGATCGCCCGCCCGATGCTCGCGTCGATCTTCGTGGTGGGGGGTGTCAATGCGCTGCGCAACGCCCCCAGCCTGGGCGCGAAGGCAGCTCCGGTGGCCGACAAGCTGATGCCGCTGGCCCACAAGGCCGCGCCGCAGGCGCCGCTGCCCGAGGATCCGGCCACCATGGTGCGGATCAATGCCGGCGTGCAGATCGCGGCCGCGCTCACCCTGGCGACGGGGCGCGCGCCGCGGCTCTCGGCCGCGGTGCTGGCGGCGACACTGGTGCCGGCGACGGCCACGGCGCACCGGTTCTGGGAGATCGACGACAAGGCCCAGCGCACCCAGCAGCAGCTGCACTTCTTCAAGAACGTCTCGCTGTTCGGGGGCCTGGTCATCGCCGCCGGCGACACCGACGGCCGTCCCGGCGTGGCCTGGCGGGCCAGACGCGCGGCCAAGGACGCCCGTCGCGGGGCCCGCCACTTCACCGCCGCCGCCCGCCGCGAGGCCAAGCTCGCCAAGGCACAACTCAACTAAACTCAGCGGCGTGACTGTCCCCGCCGACCCGTGGCCCGCGCCGCGCGCGACCAGACCGGTCGAGGCGACCCTCTCCCTGCCGGGCAGCAAGTCCCAGACCAACCGGGCGCTGGTGCTTGCAGCCCTGGCCGACGCACCGTCCGTGGTGCACGGCGCGCTGCGCTCGCGCGACACCCTGCTGATGGCGACGGCCCTGGACGCGCTGGGCCCGGCCGTCGACACCTCCGGCGACGACTGGGCGGTGACGCCGGGGCGCGCCGAGGTCGACACCACCATCGACTGCGGCCTGGCCGGCACCGTGATGCGGTTCGTCCCCCCGCTGGCCGCACTGTCCGTCGGCACGATCGGGTTCGACGGCGATCCGCACATGCGCGCCCGGCCGGTCGGCCCGGTGCTCGACGCCCTGCGGGCGCTGGGCGTCGGGGTCGACGACGGCGGACGCGGTGCGCTTCCGTTCGCCGTACATGCGACCGGGACCGTGCCCGGTGGCACCGTGGTGATCGATGCCTCGGCGTCCTCGCAGTTCGTCTCCGCCCTGCTGCTCGCCGGGGCCCGGTTCGTGCACGGGGTCGACGTCCGCCACGACGGCAAGCCGGTGCCCTCCCAGCCCCACATCGAGATGACCGTGGCGATGCTGCGCGAGCACGGGGTCTCGGTCGACGACAGCGACGCCGACCGGTGGGTGGTCGCTCCCGGGCCGATCCGGTCCCTCGACCGCCGGATCGAGCCCGACCTCTCCAACGCCGCGCCCTTCCTCGGGCTCGCCGCGGTGACCGGCGGCTCGGTCACGGTGCGCGACTGGCCGCGGGAGACCACGCAGGCCGGTGACGCGCTGCGCGAGATCCTGACCTCCATGGGCTGCACGGTGGAGCACGTCGACGAGGGCCTGCGGGTGACCGGTCCCGACGAGCTGCAGGGGATCGACCTCGACCTGCACGACGTGGGCGAGCTGACGCCGGTGGTGGCGGCCCTGTGCGCCCTGGCCGCCAGTCCCTCCCACCTGCGCGGGATCGGCCACATCCGGGGCCACGAGACCGACCGGCTCGCCGCCCTGGCCAAGGAGCTCGGCGGACTCGGCGCCGCGGTCACCGAGCGGCCCGACGGGCTGTCGCTGCGCCCGGCTCCACTCGTGGGCGGCCTCTGGCACACCTACGCCGATCACCGGATGGCACACGCCGGAGTGGTCATCGGGGCGGCGGTCGACCACGTGCTGGTCGAGAACGTCGGAACCACCGCCAAGACCTTCCCCGACTTCGCCGACGTCTGGTCGACGCTGCTGTGAGCCGGGTGTGAGGCAGCCTTGAGCGGGCGCTACTACGAGGGCGACGTCGAGCACTACGACCGACCCCGTCGCAGGACCCGGCCCCGCACCAAGGAGCGACCCAGCTACGACGACGCGGTCGACGGTGTCGTGGTCACCGTCGACCGGGGCCGGTTCACGCTGCTGGTCGACGGCACCACGGTGCTGGCGATGAAGGCGCGGCCGCTCGGCCGCAAGGGAGTGGTGGTCGGTGACCGGGTGCGGGTCGTCGGAGACGTGTCCGGTGCCGACGGCTCGCTGGCCCGGATCGTCGAGGTCCGTGAGCGCTCAACGGTGCTGCGGCGGAGCGCGGACGACGACGACCCGATCGAGCGGGTCCTCGTCGCCAATGCCACCCAGCTGGTCGTGGTCACCGCGCTGGCCGACCCCGAACCGCGGACGGGACTGATCGACCGCGCCCTGGTGGCGGCGTACGACGCCCGGATGGCGCCGCTGCTGTGCCTGACCAAGTCGGACCTGGCCGACCCGGAGACGCTGCTGTCCACGTACCGCCCGCTGGGGGTGCCGTGGGTGGTGACCCGCAAGGGCGGCGACCTGGGGGCCCTCCGGGAGCGGCTCGCCGGGCAGGCGAGCGTGCTGATCGGCCACAGCGGCGTGGGCAAGTCGACGCTGGTGAACGCGCTGGTGCCGGACGCCGACCGCGCGATCGGGCACGTCAACGTGGTCACCGGCCGGGGTCGGCACACCTCGACGTCGGCGATCCTGCTCCGCGTGCCCGACACCGAGCCCGAGGCCTGGATCATCGACACTCCCGGCATCCGGTCCTTCGGCCTGGCCCATGTCCGGCCCGAGGACCTGATCGAGGCGTTCCCGGACCTCGACGAGATGACCGAGCCCTGCCCGCGCGGCTGCACCCACGGCGACGAGGAACCCGAGTGCGGCCTCGACGAGGCGGTCACCGCGGGCACCGCCGACCCGGACCGGGTCGCGTCGTTCCGGCGACTGCTGGCGGCGCGGAGCGTGTCCGAGTACTAGGGCCTTCGTTGTTTCCGCACCAGACGCCCTGCCGGAGGTCTAGGCTCCAGACGCGGTATCCGTTCGAGCCTTGTCACGATCCCAACGGGGGGCAACGATGCAGGCCTTGCCGAGCGCTCTGGGAGCCCTGCCGCCGGACGTGGCGGATCTCGTCGCCGCCCATCTGACCGCGGTCGAGTTCGCGCCGGGAACGACCATCTTCACCGAGGGCGACGCGGGGGACTCGGCGTACTTCGTCGACGAGGGCGAGGTCCGGATCGAGATCGAGCGGCCCGAGGTCGACAGCGAGTCGGTGCTGCGTTACACGGGGCCGGGGCAGGCCCTGGGTGAGGTGGCGCTGCTGGACCGGCTGCCGCGATCGGCGACCGCGGTCGCCGACACCCTGGTCCGGGCCAGGATGATCACGACCGCGGACCTCGACCTGCTGGCCGAGAAGGAGCCGGCGGCCGTGCTCGCCGTGACCCGCGCGCTGGCCAGGGATGCCACGGCGAAGCTGCGGCTGGCCACGACCCAGCTCTCCGACCTGATGTTCATCGAGGCGCCGGACCCGATGGTGGACGATCTCGTGGGGCGCGCCACCCGCGCCCAGGCCGAGTTCGTCGGCTGGTCCGAGGACAAGGTCGACGCCCTGCTGGGCGCGCTCACCGACGCGTTCGTCGCGAACGCGGAGCGCTTCGCCGAGGCCACCGTCGAGGAGACCCACATCGGCAACGTGGCCGACAAGACGCAGAAGAACTTCGTCGCCTCCTACGGCGTCTACCAGTCGCTGGTCGGGAAGGTCGGCACCGGCACGATCGCCGTCGACGAGGAGCGGAAGGTCACCGAGATCGCGGCGGCGGTCGGTGTGGTGTTCGGGCTGGTCCCGATGACCAACCCGGTCGCGACGGCGTACTTCAAGACCCTGATCGCACTCAAGTCCCGCAACGCGGTCATCCTGAGCTTCCACCACGCGGCGCTCGGCGTCGGCAACCAGGTCGGTGAGCTGGCGCAGTCGGTGCTGGCCGAGCACGGCGCGCCGGTGGACCTGGTGACGTGGGTCAAGCGGCGTGGGAGCCGCAAGCTCACCCAGCAGTTCATGATGCATCCGGGGGTCTCGCTGGTGCTCGCCACCGGCGGGGCCGCGATGGTCGCGGCCGCCTACAGCTCAGGTACGCCGGCCCTCGGCGTCGGCCCGGGCAACGCGCCGTGCTGGATCGCCCCGGACGCCGACCTCGGGCACGCCGCCACATCGGTCGTGGCGTCGAAGTCGTTCGACAACGGAGTGATCTGCGGGGCCGAGCACAACCTCGTCGTCGACAACGAGGTGCTGGCGCCCTTCCTGGCCGAGCTCGACAGCCATGGTGCGGCGGTGCTGACCGAGGAGGAGGCGGCCACGTTCCTGGCGGCCGTCGTCGACCCGGAGACGAATCGCTTCCGGCTCGAGGTGGTGGGCCAGTCCGCGGCCACGATCGCGCAGGTCGTCGGGATCACCCGACCGTACGAGATCAAGGTGATCGTGGTGCCGGGCGTTTGGTCCGGCGAGGACTCCCCGATGGCCGGGGAGAAGATGGCGCCGATCCTGTCGTTGTTCACCGTCGACGGCGACGACGCCGCGATCGACCTGTCCCGGCGGCTGCTGGGTTACATGGGCGGCGGGCACACCGCGATCGTGCACAGCCAGGACCCCACGCGGGTCTCAGCCTTCGGCGCGGCGATGCCGACGAGCCGGATCCTCGCCAACTCGCCCGGCAGCCAGGGCGTCGTCGGCGTGACGACCGGGCTGGTGCCGTCCCTGACACTCGGGTGCGGGACGTTCGGAGGCAACTCCACCACCGACAACGTGACGTTCACCAACCTCCGGAACGTCAAACGGCTCGCACAGTTCGTCCCGCCCGATGCAGCCGACGCTGGCTGAGCCCTCCCGGGCCCGATCATCACTCCGGGACAGCACGCTCTTCGGGGCGCTGTCCGACGACGAGCTCAGCGCCGTGCTGGCGACCCTGCAGTGGCTGCTCGTCCCCGGCGGGGAGACGCTGATCCGGTATGGCGCTCCCGGCGACGCGCTCTACCTGGTGACCAGCGGCCGGCTGGCGGTGAGCGTTCCCGGACCTGACGGCACCGAGCGGCTGGTGCGGGAAGTGGGTCGCTCCGCGACGGTGGGCGGCGTGGCCCTGGTGACGGGGCAGACCCGAACCGCAACAGTCCGCGCGCTGCGCGACTCGGTCGTCGGCCGGCTGTCGGCGGCCGCGTTCGAGGAGCTGGTCGATCGCTACCCCGGGCTGGCTCTGGCCCTGACGCGGGTGATCGCCGGCTGGCTGCTGCCGGGGCAGGAGCCCCGCGGCTGGGCGCCGGCGACGACGGTTGTGCTTCCTCTCGGGGAGACCGACGGCCGGTGGTTCGCCACCACGCTCGCCGACGAGCTGGGGAGCCGGGCGCGGGTGCTGGATCCCACCACCGTCGACGCCGTCCTCGGCGAGGGGAGTGCCGGCGGGCCGGGCCGGGAGGCCGACCTCGCTGCGTTCCTGGACGAGGAGGAGGCGACCCACCCGCTGGTGGTCTACCTCGCCGATCCGGACCCGGGCTCGCTCTGGACCCGCCGCGCGGTGCGCCAGGCCGACCTCGTCCTCGCCGTCGCCGACGCCGGGCTGGATCCCGCGGCGGCGGCGGTGCGCACCAGCCTCGACGCCGTCCGTGAGGCGGTGCCCGGCGTGCCCATGGAGCTGGTGCTCGTCCACTCGCGACCGGGCCGCCCGCCGCGGGGCACCCGATCGTGGTTGGACGGCGGGCGGTTCCGCCGGCACAGCCACGTGCGGCCCGAGGTGCGCCTGGACTGGCGCCGACTGGCCCGACACCTCTCCGGCAGGGCAGTCGGACTGGTGCTCAGTGGCGGCGGGGCGCGGGGGTTCGCGCACATCGGCGCGCTGCGTGCCTTCGACGAGGCCGGCTTCGAGATCGACCGGATCGGCGGCACCAGCATGGGCGCATTGATCGGCGGCCTGTGGTCGTGCGGACACGGCCCGGACGAGATCATCGACCTGAACCGCCGGGTGTGGCTGGGAATCAAGCCCACCCGGGGGTACACGCTCCCTGTGGTGGCGATGCTTGGCGCTCGCCGCACCCAGCGAGGGATGGTCGAGCTGTTCGGGGATGCCCGGATCGAGGAGCAGTGGCAGGAGTTCTTCTGCACGACCACCAACCTCACCACGAACGTCTGCCACGCGCACCGGCACGGGCTGCTGCGGCGCTACGTCCTGGCCAGCATGGCGATCCCGGGGATCGTGCCGCCCGTGGTGGAGAACGGCGAGCTGCTCGTCGACGGCGGCGTCCTCAACAACCTGCCGACCGACCTGATGCGCGACACGGGCGCCGGGACCGTCATCGCGGTCGACGTCTCGCCGGAACGGGACTTCTCCGTCGCCACCGATGTCCAGCGAGCGCCCGGCGTGGTCGACTTCCTCGTCGGGAGGGCCCGTCACGAGACAGCCTTCCCCAATATCTTCCGGATCCTGCAGCGCACCTCGGTGCTCGCCTCCGCCCACGCGTCCGCGCGGGAGCGGTTGCGCGACGATGTCCGGTTCATCGCACCGCCCGTCGCGGCGTACGACACGTTCGCGATGCACTCCCTGGACGAGATCATCGAGCTCGGTTACCAGGCCACCGTCGAGGCCATGCGGACCTGGCCATCAGCGCCACTGACCGGAGGGAACCCACCATGACGCCCACACGTGTCGTCTGCCTCGGCGGCGGGTACGCCGCGATCTACCTCGCCCGCGCGCTGCGCGGCGCGATCCGTGCGGGGGACGTCGAGCTGACCGTGATCAGCCGGGACAACTTCCACACCTTCCACGGATTCATCGCCGAGATGATCACCGGGAAGATCGCACCGGGGCAGATCGCGAGTCCGGCACGGCGGATCTTCCCCCCTGCCCGCTTCCACAACGCCGAGATCAAGTCCGTGGACACCGACCGCAAGGTCGTCGTCGCCAGCCGGCAGATGGACGGCCGCGAGCAGGAGATCGCCTACGACCACCTGGTCGTGAGCCTGGGCTCGATGGAGGACCTGTCGCGCTACCCCGGGATCGCGCAGCACGCGATGACCCTGAACCGATACTCCGACGACTTCAAGGTGCGCAACCACCTCCTCGCGATGCTCGAGATGGCCGAGATCGAGAAGGACCCGGTCGAGCGGGCCCGGCTGCTCACCTTCGTCGTCGTCGGGGCGAACTTCGGCGGCGTCGAGGTCGCGACCGAGATGGAGCACTATTTCCGGAGCTTGGCGCGCAAGGAGTACGGCCACATCCGCCCCGAGGAGATCCGGGTCGTGCTGGTGCACTCGGGGCCCCGGATCCTGCCCGAGCTCGCCACCCGCCAGCCGAAGCTCGTGGACTACGCGGAGAAGCGGCTGGCGAAGTCCGGCCTGGAGGTGCGGACCGGCACCCGGATCGCCGCCGCCACCCGGGAGGAGGCCATCCTCGACAACGGCGAGCGGGTCCCGACCCGAACGATCATCAGCTGTGCGGGCAACGCGCTCTCGCCGCTTCTCGACACGCTCCCGTTCCCTCGTGACGAGCGCGGCCGCCTGGTCACGGATGAGACCTGCAAGGTGGTGGGCACCGACGACGTCTGGGCCGCCGGCGACTGTGCGGCGGTGCCGCACCCGCAGGGCGGCACCTGTCCGCCCGTGGCGATCTACGCGATGTACGCCGGTCGGCAGATCGGGCGCAACATCCGCCGGCAGCTGGCCGGCAAGGAGCTGAAGCAGTTCAAGTTCACCGGGCTCGGCGACGCGTGCTCCCTCGGCCGGCGCCGCGCGATCTCGCAGCTCAAGGGCGTGCGGATGTACGGCTTCCCGGCGTGGTTGATGTGGCGCGCATTCTTCCTCTACTTCGTCCCGACCTGGGACCGGAAGCTTCGGATCGCGACCGACTGGCTCCTGACTCCGCTCGTCGGCCGCAACATCATCAACATGCGGGTGGAGCAGTCCTACGGCCTCCGGCACGAGCACTACGAACCGGGTCAGCTGGTCGTCAAGCAGGGCGACGTCGGCCAGCAGATCTATGTGGTGACCGCGGGATCTGCGGAGATCGTGCGGGAGAAACCGGACGGTGAGGACCTCGTGACCACGCTCGGCCCCGGCGACCACTTCGGGGAGGTGTCGGTCTTCACCGGTGATCGCCGGACCGCGTCGGTGCGGGCGGTCACCCAGCTGGAGCTGATCTCGCTGGGAGGCGCCGAGGCGCTCGCGCTCGCCGAGACGGTCAAGACGTTCGGGGACGCGATCAAGGAGCTTCCCAACGAGCCGGCCGCTCCGGTGGCCGAATAGGGCGACGCGCGGGGACTCAGCGCCGGGCGAGCACCGGATAGATCGTCTCCACCCCGACCCGGCCCTTGACCGAGACCTGCTCGGGTGGCCCGAACTCGAACCGCTCCGCGATGTCCTCGCGGACCGCTGCGGTCACCATCACCGGCGCCCGGCCGTCCCGACCGGCGAGCCCGGAGAGCCGGAACGCGAGGTTGGTGCTGTCGCCGATCACGGTCGCCGTTCGAGTCATCCGGGTCACGGCAGCCGAGCCGCGCACGACGCTCCAACCCATGTGCACCAGGCCGCCGTCCGGCGAGCGCAACGGCAGCGACGGCCCGAGCTCGTCGAGCCGCGCCAGGCAGGCCAGCGCGAAGTCCACGGCCCGGGTCGAGGCGTCCGGCAGCTCGGCGGGATCCCAGACGGCGTACACGGCGTCACCCGCGTAGTGGTTGAGGGTGCCCCGGTGCTCGTCGAGGACCTCGCCGAGCTGGTTCCACAGGGTCTGGACGCCGCGGGCGATGGTCTCCGGGTCGGTCGCCTCGGCGATCGTCGAGTAGTTCACGATGTCGCCCACCACGAGCACCATCGGCTTGAGCTCGATCGGAGTGACGGTCATGTTCAGGTCGATGCCCTGGTCGCTGGTGAAG
>Ga0299913_10001277_pt1 | contig 18323 bp, 19 predicted proteins | sample RVTome_9_FD_201360 | JGI IMG/M metagenome (GOLD analysis project Ga0299913, IMG submission 201360) | Soil microbial communities from uranium-contaminated site in the Upper Colorado River Basin, Wyoming, United States - RVT155D38 (version 2) ... | reverse complement strand
CTCACCGACCCGCTCGGCCTGTCGCAGCCCACCGTCAGCCACCACATGAAGGTGCTCGTCGACGCCGGGTTGCTGCAGCGCGAGAAGCGCGGTCGTTGGGCCTACTTCCGGCCGGTGCCAGGGGCCATGGACGCGTTGGCCGCGGTCCTCACCTCGCCCGTTTCCACCCCCCGTTGAGACGCCGCCCACCGGTCAGAGGACGGCCCCACTGTCGCCGGGGTCACGGCCCGGCTTCTTGCGCTTGAGCTCGGGCACCGCGCCGCCCTTCACCGTTGCCCGCCACGGCTCCGGACCGGCGGTGACCGGCTCCGATTCGAGGTCCTCGTCCTGGGACGCGGCCGTTTTCGTCCCCGACGGCTTGCGAGCACGCGAGGCGCGAGTCGGCGTGGGTGCGGGGGGCTGGGCCGACCGCGCGTCGAGCTCCACGGCCAGCGGGGCTGCCGTGAACATCGACGAGTAGGTGCCGACCGCGATGCCGATGAGCAGCGCGAGGGCGAAGTCCGTGAGCGAGTCACCGCCAAGGAGCGCCAGGGTAGCCAGGATGAACACCGCACCGAGGCCGGTGTTGATGGTGCGCGGCACGGTCTGGACGACGGCCGAGTTCACGACGGAGCGGAACGGGCTTCGCCGGTCTGCCGCGCGCATCTCTCGGATCCGGTCGAACACGACGACGGAGTCGTTGACGGAGTACCCGATGACGGTGAGCAACGCCGCGAGGAAAACCCCGTCGATGGGCTTGCCCAGCCAGGCGAACACGCCAACCAGGATCACCACGTCATGCGCCATCGCCGAGACTGCCGCGGCCCCGTAGGTCAACCGGAACCGCACGGCGAGATAGAGCAGCTGCGCGAGCAGCGCCACCCCGAGTGCGATCAGCGCCTTGGTGCGCAGCTCGCTGCCGAGGCTTGGCCCGATCAGCTCGTCGCGTTCCTTGGTGACGTCGCCGCCCGAGGCCTCGGCGAGCGCCTCCCGGACCGTCACCTCCTCGTCGTTGGTCATCTCGCCGGTGCGGACGGAGATGTTGTCCTCGCCGCTCTCCTGGACGACGGCGCGGGGGAACCCGGCATCGGCCACTGCCTCGCGTGCCTGCTCCACATCCACGGGGGTCGTGGTCGCATACTCGACGAGTCGGCCGCCGGTGAACTCCACGCCGAGGTCGAGTCCGCGGAGGAAGATTCCCGAAGCGGCCAGCACCAGGGCGATACCGGAGACGGCCAGCCACCGCCGGCCGTACCGCATCAGGTCGGGATTGCGTCGTACCAGTGCTTCGCGCACCCGGCCCAGACGGCCGATGCCGGTCACTGCGGGTCGGTCGGTCACGAAGCGGCTGCGCAACGCCAGCTCGACGAGCCCACGGGTGACGACCAGCGCCGAGACCATCGAGGCGAGGACGCCGATGGCCAACGTGACACCGAAGCCGCGGACCGGCCCGGACGCGAGGAAGAACAGCAGGCCACCAGCGAGCAGGGTCGTGATGTTCGAGTCGATGATCGCGCTCCACGCCTTGGCGAAGCCGGTGTCGACGGCGGCGCGCAACCCCTTCCCCCGGGCGGCGAAGTACTCCTCCCGTGCGCGCTCGAACACGAGCACGTTGGCATCGATGGCCATGCCGATGGCGAGCACGAAGCCGGCCAGGCCGGGCAGGGTGAGCGTCGCGCCGAGCGCGACCAGCGTCGCGTAGGAGATCAGGGCGTATCCGCCGAGCGCGAGCGTCGCCAGGGCGCCGACCAGCCGGTAGACGACCAGGAGGAAGATCCCCGTCAGGGTGATGCCGATGAGCGCGGCTTTCCAGCTGGCCTCGATCGCTTCTGCGCCGAGCGTCGGACCGACCGTGCGCTGCTCGATCACCTCGACGGGGACAGGCAGGGCGCCGCCGCGGACCAGCGCCGCGAGCTCCTTCGCCTCATCTGCGGAGAACGTGCCAGTGATCTGGGTGGTGCCGCCGGGAATGCCCACGTTGCAGGCGACACTCGGGTCGACCTGAGGCGAGGTGATCACCTGGTCATCGAGCAGGATCGCGACCCGACGCTTCGGGTCGCCGTCGGGAGAGCACGCGGCCGTGCCGGTGAGCTTGGCCCATGCGTCGCCACCGCCGCCGCGGAAGTCGATGGTCACGTACCAGCCGCCACCACCTTGGCTGTCGATGGCCGCATCCGCGCCTTTCACCAGCTCACCGGTGAGCGCGGCCGGCCCGACCCGCACCGGCAGGCCGTCCTCGTCGTCGACGACACGGGCGCCTGCGGGGTCCGGCTCAGGGCTCGGCGAGGCTGACGGGGAGGGTGACCCCGAAGCGTCGGGCGTCGGCGTCGGGCTCGGGGTCGCAGTCGGCTCAGGCACCTCGAGGACCGGGTGGAACGTCAGCTGAGCGGTGCGCCCGATGACCTCGGCGGCCTCGCGCGGGTCCTGCAGGCCCGGGAGCTCGACGATGATCCGCCGGTCGCCGGACCGCGCCAGGCTCGGCTCGGCGACGCCAAGCGCGTCGACCCGACGGCGGAGCACCTCGACCGCCCGGTCAGTGGACGCCCGGTTCGCCTGCACAGTCGGGGAGTCCTGCGTCTCCAGGACGATCTGAGTTCCGCCGCGCAGGTCGAGGCCCAGCCGGGCTGGCGTGCTGATGGCGAAGTAGAGCGATCCGGCGAGGAGGCCGAGGGCAACCAGGACGCGGACCAGTGGAGCGCGGGACACAAGACCTCCGAACGGACGGGGCGGCTTCAGGCGAGACGAACCGACGCCCGCGACCGTTCACGGTACCCGGAGGACTCGGCAACGCCGAGTGACTGAGCGGCGAAGAACTTGGGGCCGCCCTTCTCGTAGAACTCATCGAGGTCGGTGATCGTGAACCCCGCCGCGCGCAAAAGGTCGCCGATCGGCCGGGTGATGTGACACCCACCGGCCAGGCGCCGCTGAACGGGTTCGAGCCGTCGCTGCCAGCGCCGGACGTGCTCGTCAGGGGCGAGCCCGTGCTCCACGAAGTGCAGCGTGCCGCCCGGCTTGAGGACACGCCGCACCTCGGCCAGCGCCCCGGCAACATCGGGAATCGTGCACAGCGTCCAGGTGGACACCGCCGCGTCGTAGCTGCCGTCAGCGAAGGGCAGTGCCTGTCCGTCCAGGCCGGACCGGTGGACCGGGACGGGAGAAGCGGCGACCCGCTGGCCGGCCAGCCGCCATGCGACGTCTGACGGCTCGATGGCGGCCACCTCGGTCACGGCCCGGGGGTAGAACGGCACGTTCAGCCCCGATCCGAACCCGATCTCGACCACGCTGCCGGCCAGGCCAGCGCACACGCGTCGCCGATCGTCCTGGGCAGCCTCCACGGCGCAGACCCGGTTGATGATCCGCGGCAGCACCTGCTCCTCGTACCAGCCCATCGCCCCTCCCTCGGCACGCAGCCTGGCACCGGCTCAGGCGACGCGGATTTGGTCGATTCTTGACGAATGAGCTAGATAGGCGTACTTTGACCCACTGTAGTCGTTTGGCTACGACAAGTGTGCTTCGTGCCCGGTTGCCCAGTTGGGGCTTGACACGTCTGCCGGAAGGCGTGTCCCCATGACCACCTCTGCTGCCGCCACCACAGTCTCCCTCCCTCGCCGGACATGGCGCGTCCTGCTGGCCATGATCGTGATCGCCGCCGGGTTCTCGCTCGCCGGACTCGCGCTGGCGCCGACGCCGGCTCAGGCCGTGCCGGTCACGATCGACCAGTGCAACGGCCGCAACGCCGGTCCCGCCGGTGCGACGACCGGCATCACCTGCACGGTGACGGTCGTCAACGTGATCAATGGTGGCCTGCGCAGCTCGACGGTCACCGTGACGCGAACCTGCTCGCTGAACCCGTGTGTCACAGGGGACCTTGCCGGCGTGCTCACCAGCGTCACCACCAGCTACACGGACATCGTCGATGAGATCACCCAGTGCAACGACTCCGGCAACGACGCAGCGCCGCCGCTGATCACGTGCACGGTCACGGTGACCAACAACATCAGCGCGGACACCCCCGGCGCCCAGCCGGTGACGCCAGCCACGGTCAACCAGTGCAACGGCAGCGGCACCGGCGGCGGAACCTACGGCGGGACCCCGCCAGGCCCGCTCGTCTGCGACCCGTTCCCGGCGAGCACGGACCCCTCCACCGCGACGGTGGTCCAGTGCAACGACTCAGTGACCGGAGGAGGCTCGACGGCAGTCTGCGACGTCGCGACGGCGTCCACGGTCAGTCCCGCCATCCCCATCAGGGTCAACCAGTGCAACAACACCGGTATCGCGGGCGGCACCCTGCTGACGTGCAGCACCTCGGTCCAGACCAACATCATCGCGGTCGCAGCTCCGTCGACCACGCCGCCGGCGACCGATGACTCCACAGATAACGCGACCACCCCGCAGATCTCCCGGGTCCCGTCCGGTGGCGTCCCTGCAGGAGCCGGCGACGGGCAGGGTCTGAGCCCCACCGGCCTGATGGCCCTGGGTGCGGGACTGTTGTTCTGCGGGACTGCGACCGCCCTGCTCGGCTGGCGGGCCGCCCGAGCCGTCTGAGCACGGATGCCCTCCGTCTTCTTCCGCCCCGGTCAGCGCCGTCGCCTTGTCGCGATGGTGCTGACCGGCGTGCTGGCGGTCTCCGGGTTGATCGTCCTCGCGGTCGCAGTGACCCGGGGGGAGCAGGTGGATCAGGCGACGCCGCCCTCGGTGCATGCGAGCGCCGCCCCCCTCGACGAGTCTGAGACGCCAGCCCCGTCGGAGGCTCCTCTGGCCCTTCCCGCGTCGAAGCCGGTGTCCATCAGCATCCCGGCGATCGGCGTCGAGTCGGCCCTCCTCCGGCTCGGCCAGACGGCGGACGGCACGCTCGAGGTCCCCGCGCCGGGACGGAACTACGACAAGGCGGGCTGGTATCGCTACTCCCCGGCCCCTGGCGTGCTCGGCCCCTCGGTCATCGTCGGCCACGTCGACTCCGCCAAGACCGGACCCTCGGTGTTCTTCCGGCTCGGCAGCCTGCGCCCGCGGGACCGGGTCCGCGTCACCCGTACCGACGGGTCCGTGGCGATCTTCGAGGTCGATGACGTTCGCCGGTTCCGCAAGGCGCGCTTCCCCACCAAGCTCGTCTACGGCAACACCGACCACGCCGCGCTTCGGCTGATCACCTGCGGTGGACCGTTCGACAGCGCCGGCCATTACCGCGACAACGTCGTGGTCCTCGCCTCCCTGGTCGGCAGCGAGGGCAGTGGACGGGACGTCGCCGGATGACGCATCATTAGCACTCGGCAGCGAGAGTGCCAGCCGACCGTGAGAGACCGGAGGACGTCCGTGCCGACGTACCAGTACGCGTGCACCGAGTGCGGGCACGGCTTCGAGGCCGTGCAGTCGTTCACCGACGACGCCCTCACCGCGTGCCCGCAGTGCGCGGGGCGCCTGCGCAAGGTCTTCAACTCGGTCGGCATCGTCTTCAAGGGCAGCGGCTTCTACCGCAACGACAGCCGCGAGAAGGCGACCTCCGGCGCCGCCAAGTCCGACGACAAGTCCGGCGCCAAGGCCGACCTCAAGCCCGATGCCAAGCCCGCCGCCGCCAAGGCCGACTCGGGCGCCTCGACCCCGGCCTCCAAGGGATCCGGCGACTCCTCGCCGAGCTCCAGCTCCAGCGGCGGGAGCGGCTCCAAGCCCCGCCGCTCATCCACAGAGGGCAGCGCGGCCTGAGGGCTGTGCACCACCGTCGTACGGACGACGCGGTCGATATCGTCGCCGGATGCAGCGCGCGACTCCCCCGTACGACGGCCCGCGGGCCGAGATCGGCATCGTCGGCGGGTCGGGGCTCTACGCGTTCCTCGAGTCGGCGACCACCGTGCAGGTGGAGACGCCGTGGGGCGAGCCCAGCGACGAGCTGACGATCGGTGAGGTGGCCGGGCGCTCCGTCGCATTCCTGCCGCGCCACGGCCGGGACCACCGTTTCCCGCCGCACCGCGTCAACTACCGCGCCAACCTGTGGGCGCTGCGCAGCGTCGGCGCGCGCCAGGTCCTCGCCCCATGCGCGGTGGGCTCCCTCAAGGCCGCGCACGATGCCGGCTCGATCGTGGTCCCCGACCAGGTGGTGGACCGCACGTGGGGCCGCGCCAGCACCTACTACGACGAGCCCGGCGTCGTCGTCCACATCCCGTTCGCCGACCCCTACTGCCCGACCGGTCGCGCGGCGGCCGTCCGTGCCGCTGACGCTCGCGGGCTCGACCCGGTCGACGGTGGCACGCTCGTGGTCGTCAACGGGCCGCGGTTCTCCAGCCGGGCGGAGTCGCTCTGGCACCAGGCTCAGGGCTGGGCCATCGTCGGCATGACGGCGATGCCGGAGGCGGCGCTGGCTCGCGAGCTCGCGCTGTGCTTCACGTCCGTTGCCCTGGTCACCGACCTCGACGCGGGTCTCGAGCATGGCGAGGGGGTGACGCACGAAGAGGTCCTGCGGGTCTTCGCGTCCAACATCGAGAAGGTCCGGGCGCTGCTCTTCGACGTGGTCGCCGCGTTGCCGCCGACCGAGGTCGACTGCTCGTGCCGGCACTCCCTCGACGGGCTGAAGTTGCCCTTCGAATTGCCGTGACCGACCGGGGCACCTCGGTCCTGGACGCATCCGCCACCTGGCGACGCGAGTTTCGGTTGGCGATGGCCCGGCGCCGCCGGCTGCTCGCCGCCGGTCTGCTCGCCGGCTCCACGGCGTTCGCGATCTCGGCCCTGTCGCCGGAGCCGCCGGCGACCGCGGTGGTGCTGGCCGCGGCCCATGACCTGGCCGGTGGCGCGACGATCCGCGCCGCTGACCTGCGGGCGGTGAATCTGCCGCCAGCTGTGGTGCCGGCCGGGACGGTCACCGACCCGGGCCGGCTGACAGGCCGGGTGCTGGCCGTTCCGGTGCGCGCCGGTGAGGCAATCACGGACGTAAGACTGGTCGGGCCGTCGCTGCTGGCGGGCTACGGCGAGCGCCTGGTCGCCGCACCGATCCGCGTCGCGGATGCCGGCGCGGCGCGGCTGGTGCGGCCCGGCGACGTGATCGACGTGCTGGCAGCCGACGGGGTCGCGACAGCAGCGGCGACCGAGGCCCGGCTGCTGGCGTCCGGCGTCCGGGTCGTCGTGGTCCCCGGCGAGGACGGCTCGCTCCTGTCCGGGGCGAGCTACGGGGAGGGTGCCCTCGTTGTCCTCGCGACCACGCCTGGGACGGCGGCGAGGCTGGCCGCCGCTGCCGTCACGTCCCGCCTGTCGTTCACGATCCGCGCGCAATGACGCGAGGACTCGTCTCCGGCACCGTGGCTCTGGCACCGTGTGGGGCGTCCGCTCTGCCCGAAGGAGAAACCATGGTCAAGGGCTTCAAGGACTTCCTGCTGCGAGGGAACGTCGTGGACCTCGCTGTGGCGGTCGTCATCGGCGCCGCTTTCGCACTGGTGATCACAACCTTCACCGAGAAGATCATCCAACCGATCATCAACTCGATCGGCGGCCGTGACTCTCTTGGGTTGGGGTTCACGATCAGGAGCGGCGACGCCAAGACGTTCGTCGACATCGGGGCAGTGATCACCGCATTGATCAACTTCGCGATCGTCGCGGCCGCGGTCTACTTCGTCGTGGTCGTGCCGGTGACCCGCCTGATGCAGCGCCGCGAACGCGGCGAGGAACCGCCGGTGGAGGCACCCACCGAGGACATCGTGCTGCTGCGCGAGATCCGTGACGCGCTTCACCAACGCAGCATCTGAGGCAGTTCGCGGGGCGCTCAGTAGTGCGGGGGCTTCTCGCGGGCGATGCGCTCGTCGTCATCGGCCTCGTCCGGTCGCTCGCCCCAGCCCTGGTCGGTGTCGTCCGAGGTCTGCTCAGGGGGTACGTCGGTCTCGTGGCCCGTCGGCTCGCTCATGCACCTGAGCCTACGGCGCGGACGGGACCGGCTCGTCCCCGTATCGCGACGGTCCCAGCGGTCCCGGCGCCCTGGGTAGGCTGAGCGAGTGGACGTGTTCGCGCGAAACAACGTGATCGAGTCGGGCAGACCCGACGGTCCCCCCATGCTCTTCGCGCACGGCTTCGGGTGCGACCAGAACATGTGGCGATTCGTGGCCCCTGCCTTCGAGGACACCCACCGGGTCGTGCTGTTCGACCACGTCGGCGCAGGCAGGTCCGACCTGTCGGCGTTCGACCCGGACCGATACTCCGACCTGCACGGCTACGCGGAGGATGTGCTGGACATCTGCCACGCGCTGGATCTCGTCGATGTCGTGTTCGTCGGTCACTCGGTCAGCGCGATGATCGGCGTGCTCGCGGCGATCCAGGAGCCGGAGCGATTCAGCCGGCTGGTCCTGGTCGGGCCGTCCCCGCGTTACACCGACGACGGCGACTACGTCGGCGGCTTCACCACCGCAGACATCGAGGGCCTGCTCGAGTCCCTGGAAAGCAACTATCTCGGCTGGTCCGGTGCGATGGCTCCAGTGATCATGGGCAACGCCGACCGGCCGGAGCTCGGGCAGGAGCTGACGAACAGCTTCTGCCGCACCGACCCGGCCATCGCCAGTCATTTCGCGCGGGTGACCTTCATGTCGGACAACCGCGCCGACCTTCCCGGCGTACGCGTCCCGACACTGATCCTCCAGTGCCGGGAGGACGCCATCGCGCCGACCGCCGTGGGGGCCTACGTCCACCGCGAGATCCAGGGAAGCACGCTCGTCGAGCTCGACGCCACGGGGCACTGCCCCAATCTGAGCGCACCCGAAGCGACCGTGAGCGCCATGCAGTCGTTCCTCGTCGCCTCCTGAAAACGCCCGTCCGTGGCTGACGACGACAGCACCGCGCAGGACGCAGCGCAACGCGCTGCAGCCCTGCTCGAGGACAGCGCCGAGGACCTGTACGAACACGCCCCCTGCGGTTACCTGTCCTGCTACCCGGACGGGCAGATCGCCCGGGTCAACCAGACCCTCCTTACCTGGACGGGATACACCCGCGAGGAGCTTCTTGGCGGCCGGCGCTTCGTCGACCTCCTCACCGCCGGTGGCCGGATCTACCACGAAACCCACTACGCGCCCCTCCTACGCATGCAGGGGTCGGTGCGGGCCATCGCCGTGGAGCTGACCCGAGCCGACGGGAGCCGGATGCCGGTTCTCATCAACTCCGACCTGCGGGTCGACCAGGCTGGCCGGCCGTTGGCAGTGCGCACGACCATCTTCGACGCGACTGACCGCAAGCAGTACGAGACGGAGCTGCTTGCCGCTCGACGGCGGGCCGAGCTTGCCGTCACCCGGCTCCAGGTCGTCGACCAGGTCGTCGCAGACCTTGCCGCCGTCTCCGACGTCGCGACGGTCAGCGGTGTGATCGCCGGTGCGGGGATCACGGCGTTCGGTGCTGTGGGCAGCGCTGTCTGGCTGGTCGACGGTGACACGGGGGCCTATGTCCATGCGGCGTCATCGGGCGTCGGAGACCACCGCGCCGATCTGCCCGCGCACGCCGTCGAGCGGTATCCCGCGCTGCGCGAAGGCCATGTGGTCGTGGTGTCCGAGGGTTCAGCCGGTGACGAGGGTGTCGAGCTGCGCGCCGGCCTCGACGACGTCGCGGGTTCGCTGGTACTCGCGCCGTTGACTGCCCTCGGTCGCACGCTCGGCATGCTGGCGCTCCTGATGCCGAAGAGCCGGGCCGCCGAGCCCGAGGAGCTGACCTTGCTCCAGACGCTTGGACGTCAGGCCGGCCAGGCCCTGGAGCGAGCGCAACTCTTCGACGTGCAACGCATGGTGGCGACGACGTTGCAGCACAGCATGCTGCCGCGGAGCCTGCCCGACGACCCGCGGCTGCGGGTGTCCGCGTGCTACCGGCCCGCGATCGACGGCCTCTACGTGGGCGGCGACTGGTACGACGCCTTCCGCCTGGACGACGACCGGATAGCACTCGTCGTTGGCGATGTCGTGGGCCGTGGACTGCAGGCTGCCGCCGCGATGGGCCAGCTGCGAAGCGCCGTACGCGCGCTCGCGACCACCGGCGCGGGGCCCGGAAGGCTGCTGGAAGGGCTCGACCGGTTCGTCGACGGCGTGGAGGCAGCAGACACAGCGACGCTTGCGTACGCCGAGGTGGACCTGCGCGACGGCAGCGCGGTGTTCGCGTGCGCCGGGCACCCTCCGCCGGTCCTGATCGAGGGTCACGGTCGCGCCGAGCTCCTGTGGGGAGGCCGGTCGGCTCCGCTCGGAGCCCAGTTCGGCGACCCGACTCGACCGGAGGAGTCCGTCAGGTTGACGCCCGGAGCACGGCTGGTGCTCTACACCGACGGTCTGGTCGAACGCCGCCACCAACCGCTCGACCAGTCGATCGACCACCTCGCCGAGATGCTCGGCTCATGGACCGAACGGCCGTTCGCGCACCTTGCCGAGGGTGTGACCGATGCCCTCGTCGGCATCAGTGGCACGGACGACGACGTCTGCCTCCTGGCGGTCGCCTTTGGCGAGACTCCCACCCTCCGGTGATGCCCCGTCACCTTCCGCACTCGCTCGCCGCCAACCAGCGAATATCTCAGTCCGGCCCCGCCGAACAGGTCCGTGCCAGGGCATACTGGTGTCGATGACAACGTCCCGCGCCGTGACCCGACGCCATCTGCCCAGCAGCCCCTTCAACGTCCCGGTGGCACGGCCGGTGGAGCAGTACGCCGTGCACGACCGGGTCACGCATGACAGGTACGGACTCGGCTCCGTCGTCGGCATCGAGGCGGAGACCGCTGTCGTCGTCGACTTCGGCGTCCAGCGCGTGCGGATCACCACGCCGTACACCAAGCTCAGCAAGCTCTGAGACCGCCGGGGGCTCCTCCCCCTGGCGCCAATTGCCGTGCCTCGCCGATGCTGCGCGCTCGGTGGCTAGCATGACGTCCGCGTCTCCAGCGAAGCCCTCGTAGCTCAGGGGATAGAGCATCGGTTTCCTAAACCGTGTGTCGCAGGTTCGAATCCTGCCGGGGGCACCAAGAAGAACTGGGACCACATCCGAGTTCCGCAGGACGTCGTCGAGACGAGCGGCGACATCGTCGAACTCGTCGGCGAAGAGGGTGTCATCCCGATCGACGGTGAGCCTTGCGGAGGCGTGGCCGAGCATCCGCGTGGCGCCCGTCGCGAGTGCGAAGTAACAGCACCGCGAGCTCGCCGGGGACCCTGTGTATGGGCGGGACCAACCGGTACGTTGGCCGTTATGGCGCAGCGACCGTCGGCCGCGGACGCAGTGACGCGAGGTCGAGAGGCGTACGAGCAGCTGTCGTGGCGTGACGCGTTCGCGTACCTGTCGGCTGCCGACCAGCAGGGGTCGCTCGATGCCGATGATCTCGACAGCTTGGCGAGAGCTGCGTATCTGACAGGGCACATCGACGCAGCCAACGACGCCTGGGAGCGGACACATCACGCGTTCCTTGACCGCGGCGAGACGGCGCCCGCGGTACGGTGCGCGTTCTGGCTCGGGCTCACGCTCGTCCAGCGCGGTGACCACGCCCGCGGTAGCGGCTGGCTGGCGCGGGCGCAGCACCTCCTGGAGGACGCGGCGCTGGACTGCGTGGAGCAGGGATACCTGCGCACCCCCATGGCGCTGCGGACCCTGGAAAGCGGAGACCCGGAGACCGCCTACCGCATTTTCGTTGAAGTCACCGAGATGGCAGACCGGTTCGGGGACGCCGATCTCCGGGCGCTCGGGAGGCTGGGGCAGGGCCGGTCGTTGGTCGCGCAGGGCAAGGCGGCGCAGGGTTTGGCGCTGCTGGACGAGGCCATGGTGGCGGTGACAACTGGAGACGTGTCGCCGCTTGCCGCTGGAATCGTCTACTGCACCATGGTCATCGTCTGCCGTGCGATCTTCGACGTGCGACGTGTGCAGGAGTGGACGGCTGTGCTGAGCCGCTGGTGCGCCGCCCAGCAGGATCTCAAGCCGTACCGTGGCCAGTGCCTGGTGCACCGCTCGGAGATCATGCAGTTGCATGGCGATTGGGCCGACGCGTTGGACGAGGTGCGCCAAGCCTGCGATCATCTGTCCGACCCGCCCGGCGACCCGGTGTTGGGCATGGCGCTGTACCAGCAGGGCGAGCTGCTCCGGTTGCGTGGCGAGCTGGCCCGAGCCGAGAGGTGCTACCGCGAGGCCAGCGGCTGCGGGCACACCATGCAACCTGGGCTGGCGCTGCTCCGGCTGGCCCAGGGCCGGCTTGACGACGCAAGCGCAGCCATTGACCGGACGGTCATGGACGCGAACGGTCCGGTAGAGCGGTCCAGGGTGCTGGCTGCCTATGTCGGGATCAAGCTTGCCGCTGGGGACGTCGAGGACGCTCGGGCCGCGGTGGACGAGCTGGACGAGGTCGCTGCGGCCTTCGACTCGCCGTACCTGCGCGCGCTAATCGGGTACGCCCGCGGGTGCGTGCTGCTCGCCGATGGCGACGCGGGCGCCGCCTGCGTCGAGCTGCGCCGAGCGTGGCTGGCCTGGCACGAGCTCAAAGCTCCGTATGAGGCGGCGCAGGTGCGGCTGGAGATGGCGCGGGCGTGCGGTCAGTTGGGCGACCACGACACGGCCGAGATGGAGCTGGACGCCGCCCGCCGGGTCTTCGAGCAGTTGGGTGCGGTGCCGGCGCTGGAGCACGTGCGGGAGCTGATGGGCCGCGCCGCGCCCCCCACCGTCGGTGGTTTGACACCCCGCGAGGTCGAGGTGCTTCGCCTGGTGGCGACCGGTGCGACGAACCGGGAGATCGCGGACAGTCTCGTGATCAGCGACAGAACGGTGGCCCGGCACGTGAGCAACACGTTCACCAAGCTCGGCGTGTCCTCACGGGCGGCCGCCACCGCGTACGCCTACGAGCACGACCTCGTCTAGCGCCGTCGCTACACAGAATTGCCCATGCCGTGCCGCCTCACCAGTTTGGTTGATGCAACCGATGCGGCCGCCCCCGCCTGACACGGATTCTTACGTCGTAACCACCGACGAAGGAGGCCGAGATGAGCAGCCAGGACAGGGCGACACTTCCGGAGCACTTCGCTGGGCAAGAGGCACGCAATCAGCTGCTGGCCGAGATGCCAGTGACCGAGCTGCGGTTGCAGCTGGCGGGGGTGTCCACCGCAGTACTTGAAGGCGGCGCGGGTCCGCCGATCGTGCTGCTGCACGGCCCGGGCGAGTTTGCCGCGCTCTGGGCGCAGGTGATCCCGGATCTGGTGAAGACCCATCGGGTCGTGGCCCCCGACCTGCCCGGCCACGGCGCCTCGGGGATGCCCGACGGCCGCTTGGACGGCGACCGGGTGCTTACGTGGCTCAGCGAACTGATCGAGCGAACGTGTCCGTCACCACCCGTACTGGTGGGGCACCTGCTGGGTGGCGCGATAGCTGCCCGGTTCGCCAGCGACCACAGCGACCGGCTCAGCCAGGTGGTGCTCGTGGACACGTTCGGCCTGGGCTGGAACCGACCTGCGTTGCGATTTGCGCTCCCGCTGGTCGTCTACATCGCGCACCCCACCGAACGAACGAGGGACCGCTTCCTCGCGCAGTGCTTCAACGACTTCGACGGCGTGCGCGAGAGACTTGGTGACCAATTCGAGCCCCTCGGAGACTACTCACTTGCGTGGACAGGCACGAAGACCGCAAGGGCCGCGCTTCGCAGCCTCATGCCGGAGTTCGGCACCAGGGGCATTCCGCAGGCCGACCTCGCGCGGATCGACGTTCCTACGACCCTGATCCACGGACGGCACGACCTCCAGACGCGGCTGAGCGTCGCCGAGCGTGCCAGCGCACAGCATGGCTGGCCGCTGCACGTGATCGAGGACTGTCGTGACGACCCCGCCTTCGAGCAGCCCGAGGCGTTCCTGCGCGCGCTCCACGCCGCGATCGGGACAGCAACCAACGCGGAGCCGCCCGGCTAGGAGCGTTGCCCGCCGGGCACATTCGCTGGCTGAGCTATCCCGACCGGAACGCCGCGCTTGTCGCGGACTTCATGCACTGACGAGAGGGGCACCGACATGACCATCCAGACACCGACCACCGATCAGATCCGGGGCGCGTGGGATGCCCTCGCACCAAGGTTCGACAAGTTCACGACGCCGGAGTGGACATTGCCCTTCGGTGAGCGGGTTCTCCGCCATGTCGACCTCAGTCCCGGGACGAGCTTCCTGGACGTTGCCTGCGGTTGCGGCGCGCTTGCCATCCCCGCCGCGCGCCGAGGCGCGGACGTCGTGGCCGTCGACATCGCGCCCACGATGATCGAACGGCTGCGCGTGCGGGCGAGCGCCGAGGGGCTGGCCAACATCGAGGGCCGGATCATGAACGGCGAGGCGCTCGAGCTGCCCGATGACACGTTCGACGTATCCGCGTCGCTCAACGGGGTGTCGCTGTTCCCGAACCTGACGGACGGGCTGAAGGAGATCGTCCGGGTCACCAAGCCCGGCGGCCGGGTGATGATCGTTACGTTCGGGGCGCCACGGAAGGCGGAGTTCCTGACCCTGCTCATGGGCGCCCTCAAGGCGTCCGTACCGGGCTTCACTCCGCTGCCGATGGACCCACCACCGTTGCCGTTCCAACTGGCCGACCCCGGTCGGTTCCACCGGGAGCTGGCCGGCGCTGGTCTGACCGATGTCCGGGTGGAGGCCGCCGCCTGGGAGACGGCGTTTGCGTCCGCCGAACGCTTCTGGGACGTCATCACTGCCGGCCATCCGATCGTCGTGCAGCTGACCCGCGACCTGACCAGCGAGCAGCGGACCGAGGTGAAGCAGGTACTCGAAGGGATGTTCCGGGAACGTTCCGGCGGTGCGCCGAACGCCGTCATCAGCACGGAGATGAACATCGGCATGGGAACCAAGTGAACGCAATCGTGCAAGGGAGAACGATCGCCATGACCGAAAGGACAACGTCTCGTCTCCGAGCTGTCATCACCGCCCTGGCTCCGCTGGTGTTGCTGGCAGCTTTCATGTGGCATCCGTACATCGCCGGACGGCTGCCCAACGACTCGGCGATCGCGGACGCGGTGGCCGACGGCCCGACTCGGTGGGGGTTGGCGCATCTCGCGGCAGGTGTCGCGTCCGGTGTGGTAGTCCTCGCCTTCATCGCCGTCCGCGGCTTGATCCGCGAGCGGGGGGACGACTCGTGGAGCGCTCTCGGGCTGCCGTTCATCGTGATGGGGAGCATGTTCTACACGTTGCTGCCTGGGATGGAGTTCGCGCCGCTGGCAGCCACGGAGGCTGGCAGCGATGCGGCCGCGGCTCAGAGCGCGCTGCAGCCGTGGTTCCTCCCCGTGCTGCTGATCGGAGCCATCACGTTCGCGATCGGGGTGTTGAGCTTCGCCAGGGGGATCGCTGGCCTCAGCATCCTGAGCCCGGGGCTGACCGGCGTCGTCGTGGTTGCGCTCGTCATCTTCGCGGTCAGCCGCTTCGTGCCGCTGTTCGCCGTCCAGGGATATGTGCAAGCGGCCGCAGCCCTCGTGGCGCTGTGGCCACTCGCCCTTCGGATGTGGACTCCGCCGCCAGCACCGATCGCAGGCGCTGCCCGGCCATCGGGCGCACGAGGTTGAGAACGAGGCGGGCATCCTCGTCCAACGAGCCGGGACGACTCAGTGGTGGTGGCGTCCGGACACGAGCTGAGACCTGATCTCCCCGCCCGGGTACTTGGTGGAGTGCACATTGACGTACGTCGTGCGTGCACGGATCGCGTCGAGCAGCTCGGTGAACTCACCCGGAGCGATGCCCTGACCCGTCGGCCCGATCACGTCGGCAGCGCTGATCGTCCCCTCGACCGTGGCAGGTGCAGGCGGGCAGGCCTGAGTCCCGGCGGGACCGTTGCCGAGGTTGGAGCAAAGGAACGCGCTGATCCCACCGCTCTGGGCGCGTCCACCGAGGTGGATGTGGGCCTGGGTGACATTCCCCTCCAAGCTGGCGTAGGTCAGCCTGTAATCGATCGTCCCGTTGCGTTCATCGATCACGATCCGGAACTTTCCGGTACCCGTGGTGGACAACGCGGCCGGATCCTCTTGGTAACCACTGAGCTGCACGTTGATCACCCTGGAGCCATTCCGGTCATCCCCGTCAGCGGACGCTGTCACGCCGACGGTGGCCCCCGCCGCCAGCATGCCCGCGACCACCACGGCCATTCCGACAAGTGCACGACGTGAACGCATCTGGGACCTCCTGAGGGCGTCGGCTGGGGAACTCTGCCCACGTTTCCCCCGGGTGAAGTGGGTGTCAAGGGCCGCTGCTGACTGCCCAGCCGGGCAGGCGGCGGAACGTTATCGGAATGACGCCCGCACACCGTCGTACCATCGGAGGGCTGAGGATCCGGGACAAGATGGAAGGCTGGCGCTGCCGGTGAAGCGTGCGCTGGCTCTGGCGGTCGCGGTCGCGGTGATCGTGGCCGGCACCGTTGCATGGAAGTTCGGGTCCGGTGACGACCAACAGCCACCGGACGTGGCCCGGACCCGCAGTCTCGCCGGGCAAATCGCGAGTGCCACTCCCTCGCCGGCGCCGTCCTCGTGCGACCAGGTCTCGCAGGCCTTCGACCCGCACACGATCACCGTCCCCGGCGTCACCCGACGTTCCTCCGTGGTCACGCCTCCCCGTGACGCCGACGGGGTGCCCGGGGTACCCCCGCTCACCAACGCAGGGAAGGCCGTCTTCGCCTGGGACCGCGAGCAAGGCACCCGCCCCGGCGACCCCGCAGGGAACGTCCTGCTCAATGCGCACACCTGGCCGGACGGCAGTGCCCTCGGCAACCGCCTCCTTGCGGGCCTGCAGCGCGGCGACCGGATCGTCGTCTTCGGCACCGACGCACGGCTGTGCTACCGGGTGACCGAGCGCGTCGAGGTGCTGGCTGGGCAGAACATGCCGCGCTACTACGCGCTTGAGGGTGCTCCGCAGCTCGCCATCCTCGTCTGCTCCGGGCGACGCCTCGGTCCCGGCGTGTGGGAGAAGCGGACGGTCTGGTTCGCCTCGCCCTCCCCCTGACCGCAGGCCGGAGACTCAGGCGGGCTTGTTCTGGGCGCCGGCAGCTGGCGCCACTCGAAGTCCGATGCCGATGCTCAGGAGCGCAAGTCCCAACGGGAGTGCGACCGCGCCGCGCATGCCCGTCAGGGGATGGAAGCCGAGCACACGGGTGAGCGGCCCCTCGTCCTCGGTACCCGAGCTGGCACCGGCCGCTTCCTCGCTCGGGCAGTGCACCGTCGCTCGAGCCAGAACGGATTGCGGTACGACGTTGACGACCTCTGGCGGAAGTTGTGCGATCACCCTGGGCGGCAGTCCGTGCACCGTGTCAGGCAGGGGGCCCGGGAGTGACGACAGGGCGGCGCACAGCTCGTCTCGGACGAGCCCCAACAGATAGTCGTCCACGACGCTGAAGGCCCGAAGCGGCTGCGCGTGATCGACCTGGGCGATCGAAGGCCGAGCAATCGCAGACCCCGCGGCTGCGCCACGCATCATCGGCTCGCCCGACGCCGCCGCAGCCTGGCCATCCTGCGGCTTCGGCCCACTCTGCTCGCCCGAGCCGGGCGCCCGCGGCCCCGGCTGCTTGGGGGACGACAAGCTCGGAGCGGACACGTCCGGCGCCTCCGGCACGTCCAGCACCTCCGGCACGTCCAGCACCTCCGGCACGTCCGGCACCTCCGGAACGTCGGGGACGTCCGGCGGGTCCGGCACCGGGACCTCTGGCACCGGGAGGGACGGAACGGAGAGCTCAGGCTGCGGGAGGGCGGGCACCTTCAGCGCCGACGTCGACTGCACGGGCTGCAGCAGCGCGTCTGAGGCGCTGGCTGGGGCAGGAGCCAGCGCCGTGGCACATGCAATGAACAGACCAACTGTTCCGAGGCGAACCAGTTGACGCATCAGGGTCTCCGGCGGGAAGCGTTCGTGACCGTCTAACGACTGGCGGTCGATTTGGTGATGCCCCGGGAGCCGCCAGTTAAGCGCTCTCGCGGCTCCGTCAGGTGAGCATGATCAATACGGCGCCAGGCAGGACGCCGAGCCAGAACGGCGCCAGGGCCGCGACCGCCGGACCGGCGAGCGTCAAGGAGCTCATCGGACCGCCTCGTAGCGGGCTCAGCGGGTACGGCGGCGAGGTCGCGACCCAGAGCCACCACGCGCCGGCCGCGGCAAGGACGAGCCCGGTACCGAGAGTGGCCAAGACCGGGTCCGAGCCCGCCGGAAGCAGGCCGTGGCCAAGGACGACCCTGACCGTGGCGGCCAGGGGCAGCACGGACAGGAGACAGATCCGGGCCACCCACGCCTCGATTCGGAGGTCTTCCGGCGCGCTCGGTGACGAGGTCCCAACAGACGCCCAATCGGACTCGTCGTCCAGCCCGCGCTCCGGTGCCAGCTCCTCGCCCGGCTCGCGCTCCGGTGCCAGCTCCTCGCCCGGCTCGCGCTCCGGTGCCAGCT
>Ga0299913_10001276_pt1 | contig 18324 bp, 12 predicted proteins | sample RVTome_9_FD_201360 | JGI IMG/M metagenome (GOLD analysis project Ga0299913, IMG submission 201360) | Soil microbial communities from uranium-contaminated site in the Upper Colorado River Basin, Wyoming, United States - RVT155D38 (version 2) ... | reverse complement strand
CAAGGCGACCGGTCCACGCCCCCGGTGCCGCCCAACTCTCACGGCATGCGGGCGATGCTCCGTGGTCTGCTTTCCCTTCGCTGCTGCCACGCGGGCCTGGAGCACCCGCTCCAAGTCAGCTGGGTGAACGACGTTGCCGGTCATCCGCACCTCCCGTCGCGCGCGACCGCGCACGTCCTGACTGGGGACTCCATGGTTGAGCTGAGTCGCAAGGGTCGCCTCCTGTGCGTGTGCACGGCTGCTCGGAGCTCCGCGTCTCGGCGTGGCGGGCACCAGGCAGAGCACCGGTCAAGGCACGGCCGGCACGTCCCGGCCACGCTCACGGACGACGCGCGGAAGGACCATCTGGCGGCGGGCAGCGGAGCCGAACGGGACCTCGATGGAGCGTGAGATCGTACGGACTGAATGCTCGGTCGAGGGAGGACCAGACTAGTACGCGGGTACCGGGTGGGTCAAGGAGTTTGCGGAGTCTTGAGGTGCCGTCCGGTGGGGTCGCGCAGCACCGGTGACGGCAGCTCAGCGAGCCGCTTCGAGCGTGCCCACATCGCTCCCAGGCGTGCGGACCGAACAGGATGACGAGAGGAGCGGTGCGTCGACGCAACGCATTGGTCCAAATCCGGCTGACGCGCCGACCAGTCGACGAGGGCCGGGCCGAACGCCTCGGCGTCGGGAACGCGCTGCGGCCGGCCGTTCAGGGCCGGGTCAGGTTGCCTGGTCGACCGCCTGTGGAGCTGGGAGCGTCAGGCCGCCGGTCTCCGGCTCGATGGGGACCGCGATCCATCCGTTGCCGATGGCGAGGACGACCGCATGCGTCCGGTCCATGGTCGCCAGCCGCTTGCCGATCGAACGCAGGTGGTTGCGGACCGTCCGTTCACTGATGCCGAGGGCCACGCCGATCTGCCGGTTGGTACGCCCACGCGCGACGTGAACGAGAACCTCGAGCTGGCGATCGGTGATTTCGCGATCGGCGTCCCCACGGTCGCCGGGACTCCCATCCCCCGAAGCGAGACCCTCGGATCCGACGGAATTGGCAGCCGGTTTGGGCACGTCGACACTCCATCGCTAGGCACGTCGGCGGGGCACTCGCAACGGAAGCACAACGTAGCAGGATCGGCGGGGGCTTCGCTACGGTCTTGTCCACCAAAGTACGAGTGAACCGGAAAACGGTGGACATCCGCACCAGAAGCCTCACGACGACGCCAGACCTTGACCTTCCGTACCTCACGGTCCCATGATCAGCACTGCCGTCGGCAGCCGCCCGTACCACCGGCCGCCACCGACGGATGTGGGGAGCGTGCCCTTTGCGTCCCAACCCGAGCAATCACATCCTGCGGCGTCTGACCAGGCTCGCTGTGGCCATGGCCATGGCCACGAGCTCCGCGCTCGTCGTCCCCGCCGTGCCCACCGTGCGAGCCGCGACGCTTCCGGCAGGATTCTCGGAGGACGTCGTCTTCAGCGGGCTCACCAACCCGACCGTCGTGCGCTTCAGCCCCGATGGGCGGGTCTTCGTTGCCGAGAAGAGTGGGCTCATCAAGGTCTTCGACTCCCTCACCGATCCGACGCCAACCGTCTTCGCCAACCTGACGACCGATGTGCACAATTTCTGGGACCGCGGACTGCTCGGCATGGCCCTTGCGCCGGGGTTCCCGGCCGATCCGCATGTCTACGCGCTGTACACGCGCGACGCGCTCCCCGGCGGCTCCTCGCCGCGATGGGGTACCGCCGGCGCAATCTCTGACCCGTGCCCGACGCCTCCGGGCGCGAATACCGACGGCTGCGTCGTGACCGGGCGAATCGTGCGACTCCAGGCGTCCGGCAATGTCGCCGTCGGGACGCCGCAGGTGCTGGTCGAGGACTGGTGCAATCAGTACCCCAGCCACAGCGTCGGGGCCCTCCAGTTCGGGCCTGATGGTGCGCTGTATGCCTCGGCGGGAGACGGCGCGAGCTTCACGTTCGCGGACTACGGCCAGGGCGGCGGGAGCCTCAGCGGCACGCCAACCCCACGCAACCCGTGTGGCGATCCGCCCGGCGGTGTCGGAGATCTGCTCTCCCCGCCGACTGCGGAGGGTGGCGCACTGCGGAGCCAGGACCTGCGGACCATGCCGACGTCCGGCGGGTCGTACCGCGAGATGGTGACCGGGCTCTCGCCGACGGCCTACTGGCGCCTCGGCGAGACCTCCGGCACGACGGCGGCGGCCGTCGTCGGACCGGGTGGGACCTATCGAAGCGCCAGCGGCGGAACGCTCCCGACACGGGGCGTTCCCGGTCTGCTCACCGGTGACCCCGACCTGGCGGCGGCCTGGACGGCAGCGGGCCAGGAGGTCGCGATCGCTGACAGCCCCGCACTCAACCAGGGGACGGCGGTGAGCGTCGTCGCCTGGATCAACCCGTCCGACTGGAGCGGCAACCGCAGGATCTTCCAGGAGGGCGCGAACGACGACGGATACCAGCTCTTCAAGGACGGCTCGGCGCTGCGCTTCCAGATCGCGGTGCCCGGTGGCGCCCATTACTCGGCTTCGACCCCGACCCTCCCGGCAACGGGACAGCGCCACCTGCTGGTCGGGACCTACGAGCGCAACGGCTTCATCCGGCTCTATGTGGATGGTGCGCTCATCGCCACCAACGGACCGCTCACCGACGCAATCAACGTGGCGCCCTCCGGGGCCGCGATCGGCAACAAGCCAGGGGCGACGTTCGCCGGAGACCAGTTCGCGGGCACCATCGACGAGGTCTCCGTCCACAATCGTGCGCTGACCGGGACCGAGGTCCAGGACCTGTGGACCGCCGGGACCACCGGCAGCGGGAGCAGTGCCGGCGACCCGGTCTCCCTCGACGGATCCATCATCCGGATCGACCCCTCCACCGGCACCGCTGCCGCAGGCAACCCGCTGGCGTCCTCTCCGGACCCGATGGCGCGACGCATCGTGGCGTACGGGCTGCGAAACCCGTTCCGCTTCGCGTTCCGACCGGGAACCAGCGAGATCTGGACGGGTGACGTCGGCTGGGGCACCTGGGAGGAGATCAACCGCGTGCCGGCGGCTGCCGATGCGACGATCGACAACATGGGCTGGCCCTGCTACGAGGGCTCCGTCCGGGCAGGGTACGACGCCGTCGGTCTCGCGCTCTGCGAGAACCTCTACGCGGCGGGCCCGGCAGCCGTTCTCGCGCCCTATTACGCGTACAACCATGCCGCTCAGGTCGTTCCCGGCGAGGACTGCCCGGCGGGCAGCTCGTCGATCAGCGGCCTCGCCTTCTACGGCGGTGGGACGTATCCCTCGACGTACGGCAACGCCCTGTTCTTCACCGACTATTCGCGAGACTGCATCTGGGTGATGCGCGCGGACGCATCGGGCCTTCCTCAACCAGGCACCATCGAGACGTTCGTCGCCGGCGCCGCGAATCCTGTTCACCTCGAGATCGGACCTGGCGGTGACCTGTTCTACGTCGACTTCGATGGCGGGACGATCCGTCGGATCCGCTTCGCTTCAGCCAATCAGCCGCCGACCGCCGTTGCCACCGCGACGCCCAGCAGCGGGCCGGCCCCGCTGGAGGTGACGCTCGACGGATCCCAATCGAGCGACCCTGATCCGGGCACCACGCTCACCTATGCCTGGGACCTCGACAACGATGGCTCGTTCGATGACGGAACGCTCGCAACCTTCCAGGTGACCTTCGACACGGCCGGCGTGCATCCCGTGCGGCTTCGCGTCACCGACCCGGGCGGCGCGTCCGCCACCGACACCGTCAGCGTCAGCGTCAACAGCACGGCTCCCGTACCCACGATCATCTCCCCCGCCGACGGCGCCAGCTGGGCGGTCGGTGACGCCATTGCCGTGGAGGGCAGCGCCACCGATGCGGAAGATGGCTCACTGCCCGGCAGTGGCCTGCGCTGGTCGGTGATCATGCACCACTGCCCGTCCAACTGCCACACGCATCTGGTGGAGGAGTTCACCGGGGCGACCGGCAGCTTCAACGCGCCGGACCACGAGTACCCGTCCTACCTGGAGCTGCGGTTGACCGCTACCGACTCGAGCGGACTGAGTGCGAGCACCAGCGTGCAGCTTGACCCCCGGACCGTGTCACTCAACTTCGGGACGAGCCCGGTCGGGCTGTCGCTGACGGTGAACGGCGTGTCCGGCACCGCGCCGTTCTCGCGGACGGTCATCGCGGGCTCATCCAATTCGCTGAGTGCGCCGGCCAGCCAGATCGGACCGGACTCGCGCACGTACACGTTCACCGGATGGTCGGACGGCGGTGCCGCAACCCACAACGTGACCGCGGGATCCACGTCGGCGACGTACGTCGCGACCTATGCCGCGGTGGCCGCTGCCGACCTGTCGATCGAGATGTCCGGCAGCCTTGCGGGCGATCGCGTCACCTATCAGATCACCGGCCGGAACCTCGGGCCGGACACGGCGAGCACCGTCGTCGTTTCCGACACGCTCACTTCCCGCCTGACGTTCGTCTCCGCCTCGCCGGGCTGCACGTTCACGCCCTCGACCCTCCTCGTCCGCTGCACCGCGTCGTCCCTCGCGCCAGGTGCCCGCGTCGACTACCAGGTCGTGGCCATCGTCGGGAGGGGTGGCAGGTGGCTCGACAACACCGCAACGATCTCGTCGTCGACGGCGGATCCGGTCGGTGGCAACAACTCGGTCACGTTCCGTCTGTCCACGAAGTAGCGCCCGGCGACGCCAACCCGTCGGCATCCTCCTGCGCCGACCTGGCCTCTTCCACGAGCTCGCCGAAGCGGGCGCCGGTGGTTCCCAGCGCGACGACGCCCGCGAGCATCAGGGGCAACACCGTGATCGCATGCGCAACCACCCCCCATGCGAGAGCCGCAGCCGGGGGGACACCGAACGCGCCCGCACCGACGGTCACGGCCAGCTCGAAGGTCCCGACATATGCCGGCGCCGCGGGGATCGCGGTCGCCAGAACGGTGATGGCCGCGACGAGCAGGGCGACCCCCACGGGGATGTCCAGCCCCACGGCGGTGGCGGCCATCCAGTAGACGATGCCTTCCATGGTCCAGGACACGGCGCTGAGCAGTGCGGCGGGCACGACCGCTCCTCGGCGACTGGGCCCCGCGCCGGCCAGGAAGCTGCCCAGGACCCGACCCACCGCCTGCGCCCTGCCCACGCGACCCTCGAGCCAGCGCGCAAGGGGGATACCGACGCCGCCGGCCAGCACACCCACGATCGCGAGGCCCGCGGCCGCCGCCACGGCGGCAACCTGGATCACCCAGCCGGGTGCACCGAGAAGGATCGCGAGGCCGAAGGCGACAACTCCAAGGACGGCGGTATCGAGGACGCGCTCGAGAATCACCGATCCGATCGTCGGCGCCATGGGAATTCGCCAACGCCGATTGATGTAGGCGGCGCGAATCAGCTCACCAAGTCGCGCCGGTAGCAGGAAGTTGCCGAGGTATCCGAGCGAAACGGGACGCAGGAGCGCCGCCCAGCCGACCCGTCCCCTGGCTGCCGATGGGAGAAGGAAGCTCCACCGCAGCGTGACGACCGCGAGCTGACCGAAGACGACGGCGCCCGCCGCAACAAGCAGCCTCGCGTCCGCGCTCCCGAGATACCTGGCGGTCTCCGCCAGGTCAACCGAGTTCACGAGCACCAGGACGGCAATCAGGCTGAGCAGCAACCCCACCAGCCGGACCGCCACTGTGCGAGCGTGTCGCATCCGAACGCGGCTGTCGGGAGTGCCGTGCTCCGGGTCACCCATCGGCGGCGTGCCGTCTGGACTCTGGGAGCCGTTCGACGTACGGGACGCTCCGGAAGTGCTCGGCCACCGTGCGAATGCTGGACCGCAGCAACGCAAGCTTGGCGTCGAGATCCATGTCCATGCCCGGATGCCTGCGCAATGCCGACGGAATGCCGCGATCGCTCATGGCGATGAGGTCGATGGCATGGAAGGCGTATCCGAACGGTTCGCCGCGTCGCGACAGCTCGGCGACGATGCGATCGAACCTCGTCTGCGACAGGCGAAAGCGGACGGTGTGGTACACGGGAAAGCGGATCGTCCGGCTCGTGGGAACCGGGAACTGCCAGATGGATCCTGCGTCTGTCGCGAGCAGGTGCGGGACGCGATTCCAGCCCGCCGGGATCGGGCGCATCGCCGTCAGAGGCCGAAAGCTGCGCGCGCCGACCGCCAGCACGGCCCTGATGGCTATCTGCCACGGCGTCGGGAGCAGAGAGGCATCGTAGCCGTAGCGTGCTTCCGCGAGCGCCTGCCAGACCGCCGGTCCCGTGTCCCAATTCGGCGCCCGGAACCCGACGACCGGCAACCCCACCCTGTCCTCCAGGATCTCCCTGGCTCCACCCACCTCACGCGCCAGCTCCGGCGCGGACAGCTGCGCGAAGGGCATGGGGTGCGTCACCGAGTGGGCGGCGATCTCGTGTCTCTCTGCGAGACTCCTCAAGAGGGTCGCGGGAGGCTGATCCCCGGCCACGACGAACGCGGTGGCGCGGATCCCCGTCTCGTCGAGGAGCTGGAGCAGGCGCGGAATGGCGGTGGCCAGGAGGCCATCGGCGGACGAATGCTCCTGGCCGTATCCCTGGAGGTGTGTGGCGGCGCCATCCAGGTCGACGCTGATCGTCGCGACCGGACGCTGGTCGTCGCCCGACGCATGGTGCGGTGAAGCACCACTCATCGGACCCTGGTCGGCATCTGACCTTGACTCGCGCATCTGTCCTCGCTACGGTTCGGTGCCCCAGTACCCACGTGGTACGAACGTACTATGCCGGTGAGCCCACCATGCCCGAGCACTCCCTGCGATCGGTCGCCATTATCGGCGGTGGCATCTCCGGTCTCGCCTCGGCCGTACGCCTCTCTGCGCTCGGTCATCGGGTCACCCTGTTCGACAGTGAGCCCGTGCTCGGCGGCCTCGGCGTCTCGTTCGCCTACGGCGACAACAGCCTCGAGAAGTTCTACCACTGCATCCTGCCGGATGACCATGGGCTGATCGGGCTCATCGAGGAGGTGGGCCTGGGCGACGAGTTGCTGTGGCGCGGTACCGACATGGGCTTCATGTACCAGCGCCAGGTGTACTCCATGAATACGGCGATGGACGTGCTGCGCTTCAGCCCGCTCACGGTCATCGATCGCATCCGCCTCGGTGCGATGGGCGTTCGAGCACGATTCCGGAGCAACCACCCGAGCCTCGACGAGATCGCCGTCGACGACTGGATTCGCGGACAGATCGGTGACCGGGCCTTCCAGATCCTGTGGCGCCCGCTGCTCGAGGCCAAGATCGGGGACAGCTACCCGGCCATCCCCGCCCTCTGGCTCTCGAGTCGCCTTGGGCGGGAGAAGAGTACGAAACGCGAGGTCAAGGGGTGCCTGGTGCACGGCTACCGGTCCCTTGTCGAAGCCATCGAGCGAACCCTCCGCGCCCGCGGCGCCGACATCCATCTCGAAACCAGGGTGGCTGCGATCGAGGACGCGGGACCGCAGATGCGGATCCGCACCGAGGACGGGCGCGAGTTCACGGCCGATACGGTCGTGTCCACCTCGCCTCTCATGCAGTTCGTGGCGATGACTGCGTCGCTCGACGTGCCGGAGTCGTATCGGTCCATAGCGCTCGATTACCAGGGTGTCGTCAGCGGCGTGTTCCTCATGCGAGAGCCCTTGAGTCGCTACTACTGGATGCCGATCGTCGACAGTGGCGCCACCTGCCAGGGCGTCATCGAGATGTCGAACCTCGTCCCCCTTGAGCGGGCCGGCGGGCTTCGCGTGGTCTACTGCGTCAATTACACGCACCGGAGCAGCGAACTCTATTCGCGCTCCGACCAGGAGCTTCTGGCCGCGTACCGGCAGGACCTGGCATCCCTCTTCCCGGATGCCGGCGCCACCATCGTCGACGAGTTCCTGTTCCGTGCTCCGTTCGTCGAGCCGATCTGGCCCCTCGGCTACCGATCGCGCCGGCCGGCGCCGTCGGTCATCCCGGGCCGGCTGTACCTGGCCAACACGGCGCAGGTCTATCCCCGGGTCAACTCCTGGAACTCGTGCGTGGAGATCGTCGACGAGATGGTCGACGCCTTCCGGGGCGACACGGCGTTCGCGCCGCCACGTTCGGTGGTCGCGGCGTGATCTATGTCGTCCTGCCTGCCTTCAACGAGGCACGCACCATCGAGCGTACGGTTCGTCGAATCGCCGAGCTTGCGCGGGACGATCCTTCGTATCAGATCGTGCTGGTCGATGACGGGAGCTCCGATCGCACGGACGAGCTTGCGGTGGCGGCGGCCGGCGACTCCATTCAACTGACCGTGCTGACGCATCCCGACAACCGTGGTCTCGGCGCGGCCATCCGCACCGGACTGTACTGGGTGCTCGATCGCGCCGCGGCGTCGGACGTCATCGCGATGCTCGACGCCGACGACACCCATCCGCCGGAGCTGCTGCCGTCCATGGTCGCGCTGGTTCGCGGTGGGCATGATGTCGTCATCGCCTCGCGATACCAGCCAGGTGCCGTGGTGGAGGGTGTGCCAGCCACTCGACGGCTGCTCTCCGCTCTCGGCCGTGCGGCGTTCCGCATCGCGTTTCCCATGGACGGGGTGCGGGACTACACCTGCGGCTATCGCTGCTACAGCGTCCCCACCCTGCGTCGCGCACGGGTGGTCTACGGCGACGACCTCGTGACCCAGCGCGGGTTCGAGGCGACGGTCGATCTCCTGCTGAGGCTGCGCCAGGTCGGCATCAGTGCCGCCGAGGTGCCGCTGCTGCTCGACTACTCGAGCCGGGTGGGAGAGAGCAAGATGCGAGTCTGGCGGACGATCCGCTCGACGCTCTGGCTGCTTGCTCGCCGCCTGGTTGATCGATTCACCCGCTTCTCGCCGGGACGGGTGCGATCCCTCATCGCGGCCCATCAGCAGGAGGCCGGATGAAGCTCGCCATCATGGTCGGCACCCGGCCCGAGATCGTGAAGATGGCGCCGATCATGCGCGCTGCCGACGAGCTCGGCGTGGAGTACGCGGTCATCCACACCGGGCAGCACTACTCGTTCGAGATGGATGGCATCTTCTTCGACGAGTTGCGGCTGCGACCGCCCGACATCAATCTCGGCGTCGGATCGGGATCCCACCCCTTCCAGCTGGCGGCGATGATCGGCGGGCTGGAGGCGGCGTTGCTCGAGGTCGACCCGGACATCGTGCTCGTCGAGGGAGATACCAACTCCGTGTTGGCGGCGGCGATCACGGCCAACAAGCTCGGCATCCGGGTCGGACACGTGGAGGCGGGTCTGCGGTCGGGCGATCGTGGCATGCCAGAGGAGATCAACCGCATCCTCGTCGATCACCTTGCCGACATCCTGTTGGCGCCAACCGATGGCGCCCTCACCAACCTTCTTCAGGAAGCGATCCCACCCGGGCGCGTGGCCGTGACCGGCAACACGGTGGTCGACGAGGTGCTGCGGCACCGCGACGAAGCGGCCCGCAAGGGCGTGCCCGAGCAGCTCGGAGTACGTGAGGGCCGGTACATGCTGGCAACCGCACATCGGGCGGAGAACGTCGGCAACGCCGTGCGTCTTGGCGGGATCCTGGACGGCCTGGCCCGATCCGCGAGCGCTCATCGCCTCCCTGTCCTCCTCGCGCTCCATCCTCGCACCGCTGGGCAGATCGAGACGATGGGCCTTCGCCTGGATCCGGCCCTGCGCCCCATGCCGCCCCTCGGCTATCTCGAATTCCTCAGCCTCCATCTGGGCGCCGCTCTCGTGCTGACGGACTCCGGCGGCCTTCAGGAGGAAGCGTGCACGCTCGGTGTTCCCAGCGTCGTTCTTCGAGACACGACCGAGCGACCGGAAGCTGTCGCGGTCGGGGCGAGCGTGCTCGCCGGGGCTGACCCGGATGCGATCGAGGCAGCTGCGACGGCGATGCTGAGCACCGCTCGGGGATGGGGGAATCCCTTCGGCGATGGGCACAGCGGCCGGCGCATCGTGGAACGTCTCGACCCTGGATTTCAGTCGACGACACGAGTGCCGGTCGCGGTTCCGGTGGTCGGCGATCCCGTCGCGATCGCCGTCGAAGCGGAGTCGCTCAGTCCGCCGGTCTGACCGCATCCCGGACCCGCAGAGTACTTCTGGGTGATTGGCCGTGGCCCCACACGGCGATTAGCGTTCCGCCACGACAGTCGTTGATCTCGGCGCCCTGCGCCGTCGACAAGAGCACACCCGTCGCGAGGCGGGGTCGCAACGCCACGGGACTCGCCAGAGTCAGCCGGGCTACCGAAACGGGGAGCATCGATGGCGTTCTGGGATGGGAATCGTTGGGTCGCTCCGAAGGCGCGCCCCACGCGCACAACCACAGCCACGACCCGCGACTGGATTGCCACTGGGCTGATGCTCGCGGTGCTCATCGGCGGAATGGTGCCCCTCACTTCGAGCCAGGCGTCGGGGCCGACGTTGGCTGTGACCCCCGCCGAGGCGCAGGCGGGCGAGATCGTGCTGGTCGAGGGTCGGTCCTTCTCCCCGCGATCGCGCATCGGGCTGGGGTTCGGACAGAGTGCAGGCTCGATCGTGGTCCGAGTCGGACCCGACGGCAGGTTCGCGGCGGAGATGACCGTTCCGCCGGTCGCCCCTGGAGCGCATACTCTGCAGGCAGTGGACACCACCTCCCGCGGGGGACCGGCCGTTGCCCGCGCCCTCATTCTCGCGACCGTGGTCTTCACCGTCATCGCCACGGATCCGGTGACCGCGGCCATCGCGCCTGCCAGCTCGTTTGAGCCCGCCCCGACGGCCACCACGCCGGCGAGCTCGTCGGAGCCCATCCCGACGGAAGCCACCCCGGCGCCATCCGCGCAGACGACGTCCGCGCCATCGCCGAGTGGCGAAGTCACGGCCGAGGTGGTGCCGACTCAGGCGCCAGCCACGCCCCCACCACCGCCGGCAGCGACACCGCCGCCGACACCGGTTCCGACGGTCGCTCCCGCGCCCGCAGCGCCCCGTGCCACGGGAAGTGTCTCCGTCTGCGGACGCTCCCTCTGCGCCGGCGGTGCGCGGTGGTACCTCTACGGAGCGTCGATCCTCGGCGGCATGGACGACCCGGCGACCGCGATCTCGCGCGCGTCGGCGGCGGGATTGAACACGGTACGCATCGTGAACTTCCTCGATGAGAGAGGACCCGTCGGATCAGCCGAATACAGCGAATGGCACTGGGCCCGATTGGATCGCGTGATTGCCACCGCCGGAGGAGCGGGCCTGAAGGTCATTCTCGACCTGTCGACCCACCGCAACCTGATCGCGAACGCCGGCCACAACCCGTACACCCACGACTGGACGCCATTTCTTCAGTTCGCCGCGAACCGGCGCAACACGGTGACCGGCCTCCGGTACGGCGACGACCCCACGATCGCGTTGATCGCGGTCGCCGGCGAGGTGGAACCGCTCAACACGCCGGACAACACCCTCGGAATCACGACCTCGCAGGTCACGTCCTTCTTCCAGAAGGCGTTCGCGACGTGGAAGCAGCACGACCGGCTCCACCCGGTGAGCCCTGGCGGTCTGCTCCACTACGGCTGGGACTCCGGCATCGATTGGCGGGCGATCTTCGCGGCCGCGGACGTGTGCTCCATCCACAACTACTCCGACGGTGACATCTCGGCAACGCCGACCGTGGCCGCGTACTGTGCGAGCATCGGGAAGCCGTGGATCACCGAAGAGTTCGGCTGGGAACGTGGCATTGGTGATGCCAACCGGGCCGCCCGCTTCCAGCAGATGTATTCGCTCCAGACCACCAACGGGTCTGCCGGAGTCGCGTTCTGGAACATCGGTGGCCAGACGTCCAGCCCGACGTTCGACGTCAACACCTCGACGCCGCTCACCCTCAACGTGGTCATCGCGAACGCGCCATAGGCCTCGTTCAGGTGTTGTCAATCACCCGATACAGCTTCCAATCCGGACTGCGCCCCGGGGCATCGAACGTTCGCACGAGCTCGGTGAACGGGGTGCCGGACCGGTAGAGATCCGGATACGCGCGGTTGAGCGCGTCGTGGCCCTGGAAGTCAGGGGGCAGGAGGAGATACTCGACCCTATACGCCTGCGGATCGGCTAGTGCGCCTTCGAAGTCCCGGTCCGAGGTGATGACGAGCACGCGCGGATCGGCCACCTGCATGATGATCGGAAACGCGGTGGCTGAGTCCGTCAGCACCGCTCCCTCGTCGAGGTCCATCGCGTCCAGTTCCAAGGCGATCTCGCGCGCGCCGAGCGCCTGCTCGGCACTGTACGGCTCGTACGCGCCCGGACCGGAACGTCCGATCATGGCGTGGATGTGCTCCGCTGTCTCACCACGGCCGAGACGGGTGTCAGCCATCGTCTGGAACGCCGGCCAGTACGCGGACATCAGGCAGCCGGCCAGCACGCCGCCGGCGATGACACGCGGCCACCGGCTGTCAGCACCGATCCGGATCGCGCGGTGCAGCAGTCGGGCACCATCGGCAAGCGGAGGTCGGGGGACTCGCGTTTCGGCCACGCAGAGCCCGACCAGCATCGTGGCCAGGGGGACGGCCGAGATGTAGAACCGCAGCCATCCGTAGGTTCGGCCGGTCAGGAACGCGTAGACCTGGAAGGCGAGGACCGCGCCGAGGATGACCGTGACGGCCAGGACCCGCCAGTCCCGACGCCAGAGGCAGATCGCCGCCGACGCCGCGATGATCGGCAGCAGCAGCGGCTCGAGCCCGACGATCTGTCCCGCGACGTAGCTCAGCGCAGCCGCCGTGCCCTGCCCCGTCGCGGCCGCGTTCTCGCTCGCCGCCCGTGCGACATAGGCGCTGTTCCCGTAGATCGAGGTGAAGATCGGGAAGGGCTCCCCGGTGATGACCCAGGACGCCAGGGCCCACGACGCGAATGCGGCGCCCACCGGCACCAGCAGCACGAGGAGGTCGGCGACGGCCGTGAGCCGCCGCTCCCGCGCGACGCCGCCGGCACGCATGTAGCTCACCAGGCCGACAATGGCCCCAGCCGCGCCGGCAGCGATCACCGCTTCGTACCGAGTGAGATAGGCCAGGGCAAGTGCCATGGCCGCGGCGACGAGTGACGCCGTGGTCGGCTCGTGAATCCATCGCGCCACGAAGCGCACGGTGATGACGAGCGCGGCGACGAAGAGCGCCTCGCTCATCCCGTTCGCGCCATACAGGACGATCATCGGGTGGAGCGCGAACGCGGCCGTGAGGACGATCCGGAGCGACCGACGAGTCTGGAGATCGACGAGAAAGCCATGCAGCTGCCATACCGCGACGGCCATCGCCGCAGCGGACACGACGACGGCCGCGTACCCGTCGCGAACCAGGCCCGGGAAGAAGACCTGGAACGGCAGCAGCGGCATCACCAGAAACGATGGGAGTGGCGTCCACACGAATCCCATGGCAGCCAGGTGCGGGTCCCGGCTGTAGAGGACGTAGTACGCATTCCCGACGCGACTCCAGGCATCGCCGGGCACCGCGTGGTGCTCGAAGGCAATGACCGCGCCGAGGGCCAGATAGATGGCGAACGGGGCAATCGCGGTGAGGATCACACTGATCCGGATGCGGGGCAGCGAGATCGCCGGCAGTCGAGGAACCGAGCGCTGGAGCGTCGCGCTAGGCCACTGCACGTTTCACGTCCTTGGTGTCGGGCCGGTCCAGACCATGAACGGTCTTCTCCCAGAAGGAGGGGGCGTGGATGAGCTGTACGAACGCCTTGACGGCCGCCAGCGACATCATCACCCAGTAGACCGGCGAGATGAGCGCCGCGATGACCAGGTCTGGCCGGCCGGCCTGCCTTGCCGCAACGATGTTGGTATACACGAACGCCGCATTCCCGAAGATCAAGCAGAAGAGCCCGGCGTAGTAGATCGCCGGTGGAAAGAGCTCCCTGATGATGTCGAGCGGGCTGATGAACCACATCACTGTGAGGAACCAGAACAACGGGTTCACGAGCGACAGCCAGGGCGTCCCTCCCACGAACAGGTGGAAGCCGATGAACCCGCCGATGCCGAGATCCCGCAGCAGCTGCCGAGGATTGCGCATGTGCACCAGCCACGTCTGCATGTAGCCCTTGTACCAGCGGGAGCGCTGCTTCACCCAGTTGACGAAGTCGCTGTTCGCCTCTTCGTGCGTGACGGAGTCGAGGACGCCGGTGCGATAGCCGGCACGGTGGAGGCGCACGCCGAGATCGGCGTCTTCTGTCACGTTGTAGGCATCCCATCCGCCGATGCGGTCCAGGACGTCACGCCGGAAGTGGTTCGAGGTGCCGCCGAGAGGCAGCGGCGCGGCGTCACTGATGAGCCCCGGCAGCAACTGCGAGAACCACATCGAGTACTCGGTCGCGAACCAGCGCGTGATGTTGTTCTGTTCTGGGTTGTGATAGACGAGCTTCGCCTGCAGGCAGGCGGTGCGATCGTCGAGCCTGCGAAACGCCGCCACCGCGCGTCGCAGCTGCAGGGGCTCGGGATGGTCCTCGGCGTCGTAGATCGTCACGAACTTCCCGCGCGCACGGCTCAGTCCGTAGTTGCAGGCGCGGGGTTTCGTCCTCGGCTCCCCGGCGGGGACTCGCACGATCTGGATATGGGGAGGCGGTTCGGCTGCCTCGGCCGCGGCGATGGTTGCGGTGTCGTCCTCTTCGAGCAGCAGCATGATGTCGAGTCGCTCGCTGGGGTAATCGAGGCGCCGGAGGTTCTCGATGAGCTGCCCGATGACGCCCGGCTCGCCATACGCCGGGACGAGCACCGAGTACGTGGGCAGCGCGTGATCCCAGAGCTGTTCCGCCTGGTGCACCGAGACGCGGATCTCGGCAGGCTCTCGCAGTGCACGCCAGAAGATCCGAAGCCTGAACATGAATGCCCCGACATAGAGCGTCGTCGTGATTCCAATGAGAACGACGATCGTGCCGACGGGATTCGCGACCAGCGAGATCAACAGTGTCGCGACCACCACGCGAAGGACGACGGTCTGGCCGTGGGTCAGTGTTGTTCGCGCCGAGAGACTGTCAGGCAGGGGCACGAGCCGCGAACGATGACCGCGCGTGGTGGCCGTGGGTCGCTTTCCTCTCGACGGCTCGATGACGGGCTCCCACTCCGAGTCGCCAGAGAACGGAACGAGGCCGGGAGTCGCGGGCGCCGGCACGGGCAGGACAATCGGCTCGGATATCGGCGGCCGGACTCCCGTTGCCGGCAGCCCGCACCGCCTGCAGTACCGAGCCGACCCGGACGACTGGCGATGCCCGCAGCTGCTGCACTCGAACCCTGCCGGTGTCTCGGTTCGCCGACGCCGGAACATCCGCCCTGCGCGCCAACTCCTGGCAGCTCGTCGCGCACCGCCCATCAGTTGTTGAGCACGCTCGCGGCTTCGCCGTCCCCTTCGGCCGCTGCCAGCTGACTGTCGACGATGGATCGGCCGAGCGACGCCAGGAAGCGGTCGGTCTCGATGAATCGCGGATCCTGAGTCGGAATGTCAATGTCGGAGAAGGCGGTGAGGGTCGCGTTCGGTCCATCCGAGATGTAGACGACGATCCGTTGGTAGCGGGTCTCGCCGCTCTCCGCCGTGTAGGGCCACTCCCACCACAGCGCCGACCACTCGATGCCATTCTTCACGTTCGTGTAGTCGATCACCTCGGCCTGCACCCCGGCGCCGATGTCGACCTGCGCCACGGAGGAGATCTCGAAGCCATGGAACGTATAGCAGGCCTCGAGGCCGTAGGCCGCGAACGTCCCGGCATCGTCGGTGGTGAGGACGTCGATGTACACGGTGCGATCCGACGTGATCTCGGCCTGTGAGGTCGGTCGATACGCCACGCGTTCCCACGTGGCCGTGTCGCCGAAGTACTGGCGTGCCTGGCCGACGTTCCCGACGAAGCTGACGTCCCACCCGGGCACATGCGCCGTCTCGATGTCGATGCGCGCGAGCCGCGCGTCGGCCAGTCCGGACGAGATCGACTCGTACCGCGCGTACGCCGCATTGGTCACACCCAGGATGGCCGCCACGCCCATGGCGACCAGGAGGGCGGCGCTCACCCGGCGGACCGGTGCCGGCCGCCCGTGCTCGCCCGTCTCGTGGGCACGACTCGAGCCGTTGGCATATCGCAGGCCGAACGCGGGCGCCAGGACCAACATGACCAGGACGCCGATGTTGAAGACCACCAGCCCGGCAATGGGGTGGAGGATGTCGAGGGCGGCCTCCTGCCCGAAGGCGTTGCCGACCACGAGGATGGCCATGATCCGCGCCAGATTGAGCGCGATGATCAGCAGAAGCCCCGTGGCGAGCCACGCCACCCGTCGCAGGGCCGTCCCCTGGACCAGGTAGAGGGTCGCGACGCCGAGCAGGAGGAAGCCGATGAAACTGTTGACGCCGGAACACGCGGAGCCGATGCCGACGCCGAACATGTTGTCGCCGGAGCCGATGAGGAACAGCGTCCCGTCGTCGCCCCCGGCCTGGCGGGCGACCGGAATGATCTGGGTAATGAGCGCAACCGCGCCAGCGGTGAAATCGGTCAGTGGGACCGCCGTCACCGACAGCAACCAGGTGAACGGAATCGGCCATGCCAGCAGGAGGAACAGGATCGGGAAGCGAAGGGCCCAGACGCGGCGGACGCCGAAGAGCAACGAAACGAGGCCCGCGACGTAGAGGGGCAGCGTGAGGAGGTCCATGCGGCCGAGCCAGAACTCGCTGGTGGCGGGCTGCGGGGCGAGGATGAGGATCGCCGACGCCCCGGCAAGGAGGGCAAGGCCTACGATCCAGTCGAGCTGGCGGTCGTGGATCTGGGTCTCCGGCAACCCGAGACGCAGACGTGCGATCGCAAGAACGAGGGCAAGGGCGGGGACCAGGGCCAGGTAGGCGAGCGGCGTCTGGAGTGTCAGCCCCCGAACGAGCGTCATCAGGGAGTAGTTGTACGCGAGCAGAACCAGCCCGATGACGGCCGCCGCCCGGAGGGGGAACCTCCGAGCGACGGCGAGACGCGCGCTAGCGGGTCGTGCAGTTGGGGGGATCATTGCATCCGCCCCCTAAGCGGTGCGCTCAGGCGGGGGTCACGCCCTCCCGACGCCGCAGAACGATGAAGCCCAGTCCCACCATCGCCGCGGTGGCGACGAGCAGAGCGGACGCGGGAGCCTCGGGGATGATCTCACCAGGGTTCGGGCAAACGTGAGACAGGTTGAACCCGCCTGCGTTCACCGTCCCGCTTCCGGTGATCGACGCACTGTTCAGCTCCGTCAGCGGCGTGATGACGTCCCAGTGCAGCTCGTACGCGTCGACGACCTTGGTGGGAGCCATGCCAGACACGTCGCTGGGGTCATCATCGAAGTCTGCGGTCAGCGTGAAGTCGTCGGTCGTGGTGTGGGCCACGAAGTGCCACAGCACCATGCCCGACGGCACGTTCGCGTCCTCGCACTCCACCTCGATCTCGGGATCGTCCCAATTGATGGGCGTGTCCTGGTGCAGCGGCACCGTAACGGCCATCGCTACTGACGTTGCGAATACCGTGAGCATGAGAGCCGCGAGCACTGCGGCGAGCTTCCGGAACATGACACCTCCAAATGCGCCTGAGCGCGTCTCACACGGGGTGGCTGGGCAGCTCGGTCCCCCTGTTCCCGGCCTTATCTCCTGTCAGACTCCCCCAACGGCGGGCTCGGCCGCGATGGAGTTTTGGGAGCTGTCCGGTCATGGTCCAACGTAGTACGTAAGTACCATCACGTCAACACTGAACCGCACCAATGGGCCCGTCGCCGGTGCACGCTGGCAACACGCACCGCCCGACGGGACGACGCGCGCGTCCCGGACGCAGCCTCGGACGCACCGCAGCGTCGATGGGGCCAAGGAAGACGCGGCCCGTGACGGGGATGATCGGCAGTCAGGATGGCGAGTGAAGGATGAGGTCGGCGACGACCGCGGCGACCCTCACTCGGCCGGGCGGTGCTCCGACTCGGCATCCGGGGTCCGCGGCGGCTCCTGGTGGATCGGCGCCGGAGGCGGCGCCGCGGGAGGAGCGTCCTGGTGCTGGCCATTGCCGAACCCGTTGGCGTAGCTCGCTCCGTGGCCGTTGCTCGCGGCGGTCTGGTCGATGACGAAGCGCGCGATCCGCATCGGATAGATGCCGACGACCACCGGCGCCTTCACCTCGACGGAGAGCTCGACGCCCACCTCGTCACGCTGCCAGAGGTCCTGGAGCTTCGTCGCCTCACGCTCGGGCAGGCCGATGTACGCCGTCGTCCCATTGCGAGAGACCACGCTCATGGCCTCCGGATCGAGGCCGAATCGGCGACGGATGTCGGCGACGGCGAGGTATGGACGTGAGGTGAGATAGCGGCGGAGGCTCGAGGTGCTCGGCCGTTTGTTGGCGGACATGGTTCTTGACGGACCAGT
>Ga0299913_10001275_pt1 | contig 18328 bp, 12 predicted proteins | sample RVTome_9_FD_201360 | JGI IMG/M metagenome (GOLD analysis project Ga0299913, IMG submission 201360) | Soil microbial communities from uranium-contaminated site in the Upper Colorado River Basin, Wyoming, United States - RVT155D38 (version 2) ... | reverse complement strand
TCTCCGACATGCGCGCGGCAGCAGAGTTTGTTGCCGATCGCCTGCGTGGCATGGGCATGGACAACGTCGAGGTCTCCCCGACTGCGGGCCACCCGATCGTCTATGCCGACTGGCTGCATGCCGAAGGCGCGCCGACCGTGCTCGTCTATGGCCACTACGACGTCCAGCCGGTCGACCCGCTCGACCTGTGGCACCGGCCGCCTTTCGAGCCGGTGGTCGAAGGAGGCCGGGTGTACGCGCGAGGCGCGGCCGACGACAAGGGCCAGGTCCACCTCCACCTGTGGGCCGCCCGAGCGTGGCTGGCCGTACGCGGCAGGCTGCCGCTGAACCTGCGCTTCGTCTTCGAGGGCGAAGAGGAGTCGGGCTCGACTCACTTCGATGGCTGGGTGGCGGCCAACCTCGAGCGCCTGGGGGCCGACCTCGCCGTGATCAGTGACACCGGCTTTCACGAGGGCAACCTGCCCGCCATCACAATCGGCCTGCGCGGGCTGATGTACGCACAGATCGACGTCACCGGCCCGCGGCTGGACCTCCACTCGGGCAGCTTCGGCGGCAACGTCCAGAACCCGGCCAATGCGCTGGCTGCGATCGTCGCCCGGCTGCGCAACGAAGACGGCTCGGTCGCCGTGCCGGGCTTCTACGACGAGGTGCGCCAGCTGGGCGAGCGCGAGCGGGCGGAGTTTGCGCGCATCCCGTTCGACGAGGGCGCCTTCCGCGCCGACCACGGTCTACAGCCGCTGTTCGGCGAGCCCGACTTTTACCCGCTCGAGCGCAAGGGCGCTCGGCCAACGCTCGACGTCAACGGCATCTGGGGCGGCTTCCAGGGGGAGGGGAGCAAGACGATCATCCCTGCCCATGCCCACGCCAAGGTCAGCTGCCGGCTCGTGCCCGACATGGACCCGCAGCGGACGTTCGAGCGCCTGCGCGACTATGTCGCCGCCATTCGTCCGCCCGGCGTGGAGGTGACGGTCAGCCTGATCAACCACGGCATGTGGAGCCTGACGCCGATCGACCACCCGGCGACCGAGGCCGCGGCGGCCTGCCTGGCCGAAGTCTTCGGCCAGGCGCCGTACTACCTGCGCGAGGGCGGCTCGATCCCGGCGGCAGCCACCTTCGGCAGCCTGCTCGGCCTGCCCGTCGTGCTGCTCGGCTTCACCCCGCCCGACGACCAGGCCCACGCACCGAACGAATCGATGCGCCTGGACAATTATGAGGGCGGCCTGCGCACGGTCGTCCGCTACTGGCAGCGCCTGGCCGGAGTCGCTTCTTAGGCGCACCCCTTCGGCCCGCCCGCCCGCGCTTACGGTGCGGCGCAGTTGCGCCGCGCGCGGGACCACTGGTCCCTGCCGTCGTAGGAGGTTCGGATGGTGCCGTCGTGCCGCTGGCCGGTGCTAGCCTCGCCGCGAAGACGTCTGCGCGAAGGAGTCCGATTTGGGCAGCCGATGGGGGCGACCGAAGACCGATCCGAACACAGCTGCCGCTGCCGCCGCCCAACACGTGGCTGCGCCGGCCAACGGCGCGCCCGGCCCCGACAGCTCGTTTCCCGACGCGCAGGCCGCCTGGCCTGACGCCTCGGCCGACGTCCCGTGGGCCGACCTGAGCCCCGTGCCCCCGCCGTGGGTCGGCAACGGTGAAGAGCCCGACGTCGTCGCCCATGGCGTACCGCCGCTGGGCGATCTGTCGGCAATGACCGATGGCGGCCCGGCCGACTGGACCACCGCCCAGACGTCACAGTTCGCCAGCGCCGACGTCGGTCTTCCCGCATGGGGCCCCGACGCCCCGCTGCCGCCGCCAATGCTGCCCCCGCCCGTGGGTTACGTGGCGCCCGACGGCGCCGGCCATGGCCCCAGTGTCCCGGTCGGCGGCTGGCAGGTCGACGACCACGGCTGGTCGATCCGGCCGCGGAGTGCCGTGGACGTGCTGAACACCCTGTCCGAGAAGGTCAGCCGCGGCGAGGTCGGCGAGTACCAGCCCATTCCGCTCGGCCTGACCCCGCTCGACAAGTCGCTCGGCGGCGGCATCCGCACCGGCGAGCTGTTGCTGATCGGTGGAGCGCAGGGCACCGGCAAGACCACGCTCGCCCTGCAGATGGCGCGCAACATCGCGCTCGGCGGGCAGGCCAGCGTGCTGTATATCTGCTTCGAGCACGACGAGGAGTACCTGCTCGCGCGCATGCTGGCCATGGAATCGGCCCTCGAGACGCTGCCCCAGACCAACAGCGGCATGCGCATCCAGGACGTCCGGCGCGAGATCCTGGCCACGTGGATGGCCCAGGGCGCCACAGAGTCCGCCGACCTGGCCAGCAATCCGCGGCTGCGGCCGGCTCTCGAGCGCATCTCGCGCTACGGCCAGAACCTCTACCTCATGCGCGGCATGCAGACGACGACCACCGTCGACAACATCCGCGCCCTGGTCAACGCCTATCGCAGCCTGTCGCCGGACCGCCAGCTGGTCGTGTTCGTCGACTACCTGCAGAAGGTGCCGATGATCCCCGACCCGGCAACCGAGACCGAGCGCGTGACCGTCGTCGTCAACGGGCTCAAGGACGTCGCGCTCTCGCAGAGCGTGGCCGTGGTCAGCATCGTCGCCGCCGACAAGGAGGGCCTGAAGGCCGCCCGGCTGCGCAACCACCACCTGCGCGGCTCGTCGGCGATCAACTACGAAGCCGACGTCATCCTGATCCTGAACGAGAAGTACCAGATCGTGGCCAAGGTCAACATCGAGTTCAACCCCTACCAGGCGCAGCGCTTCCGCGACTGGGTGGTACTGACGGTCGAGAAGAACCGGGCCGGCCAGCACAGCGTCGACCTCGAGTTCGAGAAGCACTTCGAGTTCTCGTGCTTCGACCCAGCCGGCCGGTCGGTGCAGGAGAAGCTCATCGAGGAGCGCCTCTACAACGACTAGACTCGGGCCGTGATTGGCCTGCCCGAGCGACCGGAGGTCTGTTTCCTCGACCTGGGTGACACGCTCGCCCGCGCGCACCCGTCGTGGGCCGCCGTTTACGAGAACGTCCTGCACCAGTTCGGCCTGCCCGTGCCCGAGGAGGATGCGTTCCGGACTGCCTGGCGCGAGGCCTTCCTGCAGGAATCGGAAGGCCCATTCGAGGCGAGCGAGGAGGCGTCGTACCAGCGGCTGAAGGAAGTCGACGGCCGGATCTTCGCCCGGCTCGGCTTCCCCGAGCTGCCCGACGAGTTCTTCCGCGCCGTGGAACGCGCCTTCAGCGCGCGCTCGGCCTGGTTCATCTTCGACGACGTGGTGCCCGCGCTCGATGCGCTGTCAGCGGCCGGCGTCCGCCTGGCCCTGATCAGCAACTGGTCGTGGGCGGCGCCCGACCTGCTGCACGATCTCGAACTGGCGCGCCACTTCGAAGCGATCGTGGTCAGTGCGCGTGTCGGCTACCAGAAGCCGAGCCGGCAGATCTTCGAGCACGCGCTCGAGCTGATGCGTGTTGCTCCGCGACGTGCGGTCCACGTGGGCGACTCGCTGCACGCCGACGTGCGCGGAGCGCACAGCGCCGGCATGGCGGCCGTGCTCATCGCGCGTGGCCTCGCTCCGGACGTCGGACCAGCCGACAGGGCCGAGCGCGCCGGCGGCGAGGACGTGCCGGTCGTGCGCGACCTGTACGAGCTGGTCGAGCTGCTCGGCGTCGGGCGAGCGGCCCTGGCGAACGCCGGCTGACCACGGCGCAGCGACCCGAGCGCTGGCGGCTGTTCGTCGCCGCTCCGCTGCCTGCGGCGGCGGCGGAGCGAGCGTGGGCGGCGCTGGCGGACCTGCGCCGCCGGCATCCGCAGGCACGTTGGATGCCGCTCGAGATGCTGCACCTGACGCTGGTCTTCCTGGGCGCGACTGACCCGGCGCGCGTCACCCCTATCTCGACCACTCTCGACTCGGTCGCCGCCCGCCACGGACCGATCGGCGTGCGCAGCGGCGCCGCCGGCGGACGGACCGACGATCGACGCGGCGGCGTCGCGTGGCTCGGCCTGGTCGGCGGTCGCGAGGCGCTGGCCCGGCTCTCGTTGGAGCTCGACCGATCCATCGGCAGCGCCGTCTACGCGAGCATGGCGCCACAGCCGCACCTGACCGTCGCGCGGCGGATCGACCAGGCGCTGCTCGACGACCTGCGCCGGGTCGCCGGGGAGGTTCGGCTCGAGTGGCTGGTCGACCACATCGTCCTGTTCCGCAGCCACACCGGGCCGCACGGCTCGCGCTACGAGGAACTTGACCGTCGGCCCTTGACGCCGGCGAAGACGAGTGCCTAGACTGCCGGCCTCAGTACGAATAGCGGCGATGATCGGGAGTTACTCCGCGAGCGGCGGCACAGAGAACCGGCGGCAGGTGCGAGCCGGGGCGGCGCCGAGGAGGAATGGACCCGGGAGCCTCCGGACCGAACGACACGCCCGACTGGAGGGGGCGGGCGCGTCGCTAGGCTCCGGCGCAAGAGCGCCAGCGTTATCAAGGCAGCACCGATCGGCGCAGGCTGACACCGGCGCCCGTCGGCGAGGGCGATGGCTTCGGCCGTCGAAAACGGGTGGCACCGCGGAAGGACCGGCCTTTCGTCCCGGCAGGACGAAGGCCGGTTACGTGTTTTCCGGCCCCGGAACGCGGCCGGAGCGACCTGGAGGTGCCACACCGTGGGCAGTGACCGGACCAAGTTCGTCCTCGATGAGGACGCCATTCCGCGCAGCTACTACAACATTGCCGCCGACCTGACCCGGCGGCCGGAGCCGCCACTCAACCCGGGCACCGGCCAGCCGATCGGCCCGGGCGATCTCGCGCCGCTCTTCCCGATGGAGCTGATCAAGCAGGTCGTCAGCACCGAGCGTGAGATCGAGATCCCCGAGCCCGTCCGCCAGGCGTACGCGCTGTACCGGCCATCACCGCTCTACCGCGCCCGGCGGCTGGAGAAGGCACTCGATACGCCGGCCCACATCTATTACAAGTACGAGGGCGTCAGCCCGTCGGGCAGCCACAAGCCCAACACGGCCATCGCCCAGGCGTTCTACAACAGCGAGGAGGGCGTGCGCCGGCTGGCGACCGAGACCGGCGCGGGCCAGTGGGGCAGCGCCCTCGCTTTCGCCGGCGCCATGTTCGAGCTCGAGATCAAGGTCTTCATGGTGCGCGCCAGCTACGACCAGAAGCCGTACCGGCGGATCCTGATGGAGACCTACGGTGCGCAGGTCGTGCCCAGCCCGAGCCCCGACACGAGCTACGGGCGGCGCGTGCTCGCCGACCGGTCCGACCATCCCGGCTCGCTCGGCATCGCGATCAGCGAAGCCATCGAGGACACGGTCAGCCACCCGGGCACCAAGTACTCGCTCGGCTCGGTCTTCGACTTCGTGTTGCTCCACCAGACGGTGATCGGCCTCGAGGCGATGCGCCAGATGGAGATGGCCGGCGAGGCGCCCGACGTGGTCATCGGCTGCGCCGGCGGCGGTTCCAACTTTGCCGGCCTGGCCTTCCCGTTCGTTGGCAGCCAGCTGCGCGGCGAGGGCCAGTACCGAGTGATCGCGGTCGAGCCGGCGGCGGCACCGACGATGACCCAGGGCCGCTACGCCTACGACTTTGGCGACACCGGCCAGATGGCGCCGCTGGTCAAGATGCACACGCTCGGCCACGACTTCGTCCCGCCTCCGATCCACGCCGGCGGGCTGCGCTACCACGGCATGGCGCCGCTGGTCAGCCTGCTCCTCGACGAAGGCCTGATCGAGGCACAGGCGGTGCACCAACGAGCGACCTTCGAGGCCGGCCTCCAGTTCGCGCGGACCGAGGGCATCCTGCCCGCGCCCGAGTCGAACCACGCCATCCGCGTCGCCATCGACGAGGCGCTGGCCGCACGCGACGAGGGCCGGCCACGGGTGATCCTGTTCAACCTGTCCGGCCACGGCCATTTCGACCTGGCGGCTTACGAGTCCTTCCTTGCCGGCCGGCTGGAGGACTACGAGTACGTACCGACCGATCGGCAGAGAGAAACGGTAACGGCGGCCTGAAGCGCGACTCCCACCGCGCCTCGCGCAGCTCCTCCTCCAGGCGGGGTCGGTGTTCGCGCCGGCCCCGCCGCTGCATCTCACGCAGGACGCAGCCGACCCAGACCGGCGATGATGGTCTGGTGAGCGATGCCGTCGAGCTGGTGCTGGGCCTGCCGCGGGCGGCCGTACCCGGCGGCCTGGACTGGCGCGGCGTGCGCGCCGTGAACCTGGCGCCCTACCTGGCCGCCGTCGTCGGTCACGGCACCTTCCGGCCGCGCACCGAGGCCGAGGTCGACCCAGGCTGGAAGCAGGTCATCCCTTATCTCGCCCTGCGCGACGGGGAGAGCATTTTCCTGATGCGCCGGTCGCGGGCCGGCGGCGATGCCCGCCTCCACGACCGCTACTCGATCGGCGTCGGCGGCCACGTCAACCCGGCTGACGGTGACGTGATGGGCGGGCTGCGCCGCGAGTGGGCCGAGGAGCTGGTGGCCGACTTCGAGCCCGCCTTCTCCGAGCTCGGGGTGCTCAACGACGACGACAACGCGGTCGGCGCCGTGCACCTCGGGCTCGTGTTCAGCGCCAACGCGGTGGGTCGGCCGGTAGCGGTGCGCGAGACGCACAAACTGGAGGGTGCCTTCGTGCCCCTGGCCGACGTCGCCGACGTGGCCGAATCGCTCGAGACATGGAGTGCGCTGCTCTTCGTCCACCTGCTCGAAAGCGGCTGAGAGCAGGGCCGGTGGATAATCTGCCTGCGATGAGCCAGTCGGGTTCGGTCAGTTCAGCGTCACGCGTCGTCGGCTGGCTGCGCGGTGCGAGCAGGCTCGCCTTCGCCGTCGGGCTGGCGATGCTCGTCGCCGGCGCCGTCAAGGGCCAGGACAGCGGCGGCCGTGTCTACGTCCTGCCCACGACCGGCATCGTCGACCAGGTCATGGCCGGCTACCTGCACGAGGGCATCGCCAAGGCCGACCGCGAGGGGGCGGCGGCCGTGGTCATCCGGCTGAACACGCCCGGTGGCGCGCTCGATGCGACGCAGAAGATCGTCCAGACGCTGCTCGAGGCGCCGCTGCCGACGATCGTGTGGGTCTCGCCATCGGGCTCGCACGCGGCCAGTGCGGGCACGTTCATCACCATGGCCAGCCACGTCGCGGTGATGGCGCCCGGGACGCGCATCGGCGCGGCCACGCCGATCACCGGCGAGGGCCAGGACATCGAGGGCGACCTGGGCGAGAAGGTGATGCAGGACACGCTGGCCATGCTGCGCGCGATCGGTGAGGTTCGCCAGCGCAACGTCGAGTGGGCGCTGACGACAGTGACCGAGGCGCGCGCCTACTCGGCCAACGAGGCGGTCGACGCCGGCGGCGTGGATGGCATCGCCGCCACCCTCGACGACGTCCTCGCCTTCGCCAACGGCCGCACCGTTTCCGTCCACGGCGATGGTGACGTCACCCTGGCCGTGGCCGGCGCGGCGACGGAGGAGCTGGCGATGAACCCGCTGCAGGCGTTCCTGCACCTGCTGTCGGACCCGAACATCGCCTTCATCCTGTTTACGATCGGCTTCTACGGGCTCATCTTCGAGCTGCAGAACCCCAACTTCGTGACCGGCATCCTGGGCGGCATCTCGATCATCCTCGCCTTCATCGGCTTCGGCAGCCTGCCGCTCAACATCGGCGGCCTGCTGCTCATCGGATTGGCGGTGGTGCTGTTCATCCTCGAGTTCAGCGTCACCAGCCATGGCCTGCTGACGGTGGCCGGCATCGTCTGCTTCGCGCTCGGCGCCGCCGCGTTGTACACCGAGCCGGGCACTCCGACGGCGCCGGACATCTCGGTCGCCATCGAGGTCATCGTGATCATGACCACGCTGACCGGCGGCTTCATGATCTTCGTGCTCCTGGCGGTCATGCGCACGCGCAACATGACCACCGCCGACGGCTTGATCGGTGCCCCGCTGCCCGCCGACTCGCTGGGCGAGGTGCGCCGCCCGCTGGCCCCGATTGGCTCGGTCTACGCGGCGGGCGAGGAGTGGACGGCGCGCAGCGCCGACGAGCAGCCAGTAACACGGGGGACAGCGGTGCGCATCGTCGGCCATGATGGCCTGACGCTGCTCGTCGAACCTGCCGAGGCCAACCGGCCGTCGGCCCACTAGAAAGGACCAAGAATGCCCGACATCCTCGGCAACGTCGGCCTGGCAGTAGTGATCGCGGTCGCCGTCTTCGTCCTCCTGCTCGCCTACATGGCGATCAAGGTGGTCAACCAGTACGAGCGGATGGTCATCTTCCGGCTCGGCAAGACCGGCCCCAGCCTGGTTCGCGAGCCCGGCCTGCGCTGGGTCTGGCCGATCATCGACGTCCCGCGCAAGGTCGACATTCGTGAACGCTACGTCGAGGTGCCCAGCCAGACCAACATCACCAAAGACAACGCGCCGATCAACATCGACTTCCTGATCTACTGGAAGATCGTCGACCCGCTGCGCAGCCTGGTCAACGTGCAGGACTTCGACGGCGCACTGCGCGGTATCGCCACCACCACCCTGCGCGCCGTGATCGGCGACATCCTGCTCGACGACGTGCTGTCCAAGCGCGACCAGATCAACGAGGTCCTGCGCGCCAAGCTCGACGAGCAGACGGAGCGCTGGGGCGGCAAGGTGACGACGGTCGAGATCCGCGAGATCATCCCACCACGCGACGTGCAGGAAGCGATGAACCGGATGCTTTCTGCCGAGCGCAACCGGCGTGCTGTGATCACCGAATCGGAGGGCACGCGCCAGGCCAACATCAACGTCGCCGAGGGCGAGAAGCAGTCGGCCATCCTACGCTCGGAAGGCCGCCGCCAGGCCCAGATCCTCGAAGCCGAAGGCTTCAGCCAGGCGCTGGAACGGATCTTCGCCGCGGCGCGCGTCGTCGACGAGAAGACGATGACGCTGCAGTACCTCGAGGCGCTGAAGGGGCTGGGGACAGGTCCGGCCACCAAGTTCATTATTCCAGTCGAGTTCGTCGAGCTGGCCAACCGCATCACCGGCTTTACCGAGAAGGGCATGCGCGGGGGCTCGAGCAGCGAACCCAGCTGACACGGCATCGACGGCGTGCTGAGCGCGGCGCCGCAGCCCTGACATCAGGAGGGGGAACCGTCACTTGATCGAGGTTGCCGAGCGACGGCCGGGAGACGCCTTCCGGCCCGACCTCGAGGGCCTGCGCGGCGTGGCCATCCTGGCCGTGCTGCTCTTCCACGCCGCCGTGCCCGGGCTGGCCGGCGGCTTCATCGGCGTGGACGTCTTCTTCGTCCTGTCCGGCTTCCTCATCACCGGCCTGCTGCTGCGCGAGCGCGAGCAGCACGGCCGCATCGACCTCATCGCCTTCTACGCCCGGCGGGCGCGGCGCATCCTGCCGGCGGCGACGGTGGTGCTGGCGCTGACCCTCGTCGGCGCGTGGCTGCTGCTGGCGCCGCTGGACGTGCCCGGCGTGGCCGCCGACGTCCTCGCCTCGGCGCTCTTCGTGGGCAACATCAGGTTCGCGCTGCAGGCGACCGACTACTTCGCGGCCGACATCGTCCGCTCGCCGGTGCTGCACTACTGGTCGCTCGGCGTGGAGGAGCAGTTCTACCTGCTTTGGCCATTCCTGCTCGTCGTGGTCACGCGCCTGGCGCGGCCACGGCTGGCGGCGGGCGTCGTCGTGGTCGCCGTCCTGGTCGCGTCGCTGGCCTTCGCCGTTGTGGTCACCGGCATCGACGCGCCGTGGGCGTTCTACTCGCTGCCCGGCCGGGCCTGGCAGCTGGCACTCGGTGGCCTGCTGGCAGTCGGTGCCGCGAGGATTGCGCGCATGCCCTGGCCGGTCGCTTTCGGGCTCGGCTGGCTCGGCCTGGCAGCGGTGGTCGCGTCGGTCGTTGCCATCGGTCCCGAGGTGCCCTACCCGGGCGTCGCCGCGCTGCTGCCCAGCCTGGGCACAGCGGCGATGATCGCAGCCGGCGCCGGGCGCCTCGGCGTCGGCGGCCTGCTCGCAACGCGGCCGCTGCGCTACCTCGGGCGCATCTCGTACTCGCTCTACCTCGTCCACTGGCCGATCTTGGTGCTGCCGGCGGCGACGCTGCCGCTGGGCGAGGAGCTGCCGCTGGCCACGCGCCTGGCGCTGGGTGGCCTGTCGATCGTCGTCGCGACGGCGTCCTACTGGCTGGTCGAGAAACCATTCCACCGCGGCGTGGCGGCCCGCTGGCGACCGCGCCCGACGTTGGCCGCCGCCGGTGCCGCGATCTGCATCCTGGCGGTGACCGCCGTCGGCACGGGCGAGTTCATGCTGGCCCAACTGCGCAACCCGCTGCCCGGCACGGGCGTGGTGGCCAATCCGCAGCCGACCGACGAGCTGCCCCCGGTCGAGACGCCGCCACCCTGGATCGAGCCCGATCCGTCGGACGCGCTGCCGACCGACGAGCCGCCGCCGACCGCGGAACCGACCGAAGAACCGACACCGACCGGGCCGACTGCGTCACTCGGACCGACCCCCAGTACCGGGCCGGGCGGCAGCGCTTCACCGCCGCCGACAGCCGAGCCCACCGCTCCGCCCACGCCCAAGCCGCCGCCCCAACCGACGCCCAGGCCGGCCACTCCGCCACCCGGCGGCGCGCCGCTGCCTGCCGATGTCCAGCCGGCGCTCGTCGACGCGCGGCGCGACTCGGAGCTGATCGCTCGGAACGGCTGCCTGCTGGGTACGGCCGGCTCCATGCCGCGCGACGGCTGCGTCTTCGGTGACACCGCCGGCAACCGGACGCTGGCGCTGGTCGGCGATTCGCACGCCGCCGTGTTCTTCCCGCCGCTCAACAGGCTGGCCAAGGAAAAGGGCTGGCGTTTCGTCGCCTACACCAAGATCTCGTGCCGCTTCGTCGACCTGCCGCTGGTCTCGCGCGAGCTGCAGCGTGAGTACCACGAGTGCTACACGTGGCGCCAGAACGTCATCGCCAGGCTCCAGCAGGATCCGGCCGACCTGGTCGTCTACGTCGTCGCGCGCGGCATGGCCGTGGTCAACCAGGCCGACGACGACCCGCGCGCGCAGGGCCGTGGCCTGGCCCGCTTGATGGCCCAGATCCCGGGCCGTGAGGCAGTCATCGTCGACACGCCGCAGTCGATCTACGACCTGCCCGCCTGCCTGTCCGACAACCTGAACAACTACTGGCGCTGCGCCACGCCACGCAACCGCGCCTTCAACTGGCGCCACCTCAAGCTCGAGAAGGCGGCCGTGGCCGAAACCGGCGCGACGCTGATCAACCTGTCCGACCGGATCTGCCCGGGCGATCCCTGCCCGCCGGTGATCAACAACATGATCGTCCACCGCGATCCGCACCACCTGACCGAGACCTTCGCCCTGTCTCTCACCCGGCCGTTACGTGACGCGTTGCCCTGGCCGTGATCCGGGCTGTTCTGGCGGCCGGCCGGCCGCCCCGCCCCGGCCGGGAGCGGTGATGGTCCTTCCGGACGGGTGGAGGGAGTACGACTGCGGTGTGGGTAATGTGAGGTTGCGCGCCTAGCATCGCTTCCATGCCCGCACGAATTCTCTTCATAGCGGCCGACCCGCAGGTCCAGCGCACCGGCCCCGCCGCCCTGCGCGCAGATGGCTACGAGATCGTGACCGCCGCCGACGGGCGCGACGCCGTGCGCCGCGTGACGGCCGAGCGGCCCGACCTGCTCGTCGTCGAGGCCGAGCTGCCCGGCGTCGACGGCCATGAGGTCGTCGAGCAGGTCCGCGCCGGCGAGACGAGCGGCCACCTGCCGGTGATCCTGATCGGCCAGCAAGGCGACCTCGAGTCCAAGATCCGCGCCCTGCGCTCGGGCGCCGACGACTTCGTGGCCAAGCCACTTCACCCGGCCGAGCTTTCGGCGCGGGCGCGCAGCCTGCTCGTCCACTATGTAGCGTCCGATCGTTCGGCGCGGTCGGTGCGCGGTCGTGTCCACGCCTACTACGGCGCGAAGGGCGGTGTCGGTACGACAACGCTGGCCATCAACACTGCCATCGCGCTGCATCGCGACAGCAAGCGTTCGGTCGTGCTCGTCGACGCCGACCTCCAGTTCGGCGACCACCGCGTGTTCCTCGACCTTGGTCCGGACAAGCGCTCGATCGTCGATGCCTGCACCGCGTCGAGCATCGATGCCGAGCTGGTGCGCTCGGTGGTCGTGCGCCACGACTCGGGCGTCGACCTGATGCTGGCGCCGACGACACCCGAGGCGGCCGAGCACGTGCGCGCCGACCTGCACCACCTGCTGCAGGTCGTCGAAGTCCTGCGCGGCATGTACGACTACGTCGTCGTCGACCTCGACAAGCGCCTCGACGACCATTCACTCGACGTCGTTGGCGCGGCCGACACGCTGTTCGTGGTCATGACCGCCGACCTGTCCTGCCTCAAGAACGTGCGCCTGCTGCTCGAGACGATGCACCAGGTGGGCGTGCAGGCCGACCGCATGCAGCTCGTGCTCAATCGCAACAACGCCTACACCGGCATCAGCGTCAAGGCCGCCGAGGGCGTGCTGCGCCGCACGATCGAGCACCAGATCGTCAACGACTACCGATCGGCCATCTCCTCGCTCAACAGCGGCACGCCGTTCATGGTCAACCGCGCCGACTCTGCGATCGGCAAGGCGGTGCTGAAGTTCTCGCGCGCCCTGGCCACCGAGCGCGAGGCGCCGGCACCGGCACGCGTCGGGGAGATGGCGCCGGCCCTGGGCTAGCTGTGGGGCGCACTCTGCCGGCCGGCAGAGGCGGCGCCTAATGCGCGGCTAAGTCGGGACCAATCGCCCGTTAAGCCGTCGCGGCTAGCTTGGCCGCGTGCTGGCCACCCTCGTCACCGCCGTCGTCAATGGGCTCCGCGGCGAGCTGGTGCGGGTCGAGATCGATGTCGCGCCGGGGTTGCCGGTGTGCCACATCGTCGGCCTGCCCGACGCGGCGCTGTCCGAGGCACGCGAACGCGTGCGGGCGGCGATCAGGAACAGTGGCTTCGAGTACCCCAACTCGCGCATCACCGTCAACCTCGCGCCGGCCGACCGGCGCAAGCGCGGCGCCGCATACGACCTGGCCATCGCCGTCGGCATCCTGGTCGCCGCGGGCCAGATCGGGCGCGGCGGCGGATCCTGGGCCCTGTTGGGCGAGCTGTCGCTCTCCGGTGCCGTACAGCCAGTCAGCGGCGTCCTGCCGATGGTGGTCACGCTGGCCCGCTCCGGCCACCGTCGCATCGGGCTGCCCGGCGCGAACGTGGCCGAGGCACGACTGGCCAACCTGGCCGGCATCGAGCTGGTCGGGCTCGAGGGCCTGGACGACGCGGCGCGGCTGATAGCCGGCCCGCGCGGCCGGACGGCCGGCCGGGCACAACGCCGCCCGGCACTGGCGGTCACCGGCACGGCGCAGGCAGATACACCGAGCCAGCCGGCTGCGCCTCTCGCCGGTGCGCTCGAGCCAATCGACCTGGCCGAGGTGCGCGGGCAGCGCCACGCACGCTGGGCCCTCGAAGTCGCCCTGGCCGGCGGGCACAACCTGCTCCTCGTCGGACCGCCGGGTGCGGGCAAGACGCTGCTCGGGCGGGCGATTCCTGGCTTGTTGCCGCCGCTCAATGAGGCCGAGGCGCTCGAGGTGACGGTGATTGCGAGCGTGGCCGGCCTGCTCGATGACCTCGCCGCGCTGCGCCGGCGGCCGTTCCGGGCGCCGCATCACACGAGCTCGTGTGCCGCGCTCGTTGGCGGCGGCCCACATCTACTGCCCGGCGAAGTGACCCTGTCCCACGCCGGCGTCCTGTTTCTCGACGAGCTGGCCGAGTTCGATCGCAACGTCCTCGACGCGCTGCGCCAGCCACTCGAAGAAGGGTCGGTCAGCGTGGCCCGCGCCCACGGCCGGATCCGCTACCCGGCCCGCTTCCAGCTCGTGGCGGCGATGAACCCCTGTCGCTGTGGCAACTACGGCTCGGCCGAGGCCGCCTGCCGCTGCCCGACCGGCGAACCGGAGCGCTATGTCGGGCGCATCAGCGGACCGCTGCTCGACCGCTTCGACATGCGCGTCGAGATGACGCGCGTGCCACCGAAGGAACTGATCGGTGGCCCGCCGGCCGAGTCGAGTGCCACCGTCGGCGCGCGTATCGCCGCGGCGCGCGCGATCGCCATGGTGCGCAACGGCGGCCGCGCCAATGCCCAACTGCCCGGCAGTGCAGCCCTCGCCGCCTGTCGGCTTGACCGCCCCACCAGGTCAGCGCTGACCGACCTCGCCCATCTCGGCGGTCTGACCGCTCGCGGTGTCCACCGCGTGGCGCGCGTGGCACGCTCGATCGCCGACCTCGACGGGCGGCCCTCGGTCGAGCAGCATGACCTGTTCGCCGCGGCGCGGCTGCGCGAGCCCACGGCGCCGCCCGCCTCCTCGCCGTCCTCGTCGCGCGCAGCCTGACGATGACCGGCAGCGAGGAGCGGCGGGCGTGGCTAGCGCTGGCCTCGATCGATGGCGTCGGCGAGCTCCTCTTCAGCCGCCTGATAGCCGCCTTCGGCACGGCGCGTGAGGTCATCGCCCGCGGCGCCCAGGGGGACGTTGGCCGCTGGGCACGGGAGCAGGGCCGACTGACCGGCCGGCTGCCGGCGACCCACCGGACACTGGCCCTGCTGGCCGAGCTCTACGCGACAGCCGACGAGCGCCTGGCCCGGCTGGACGATCTCGGCCTGTGGTCGCTGACACCGCTCGATGCCGACTATCCGGCTCGCCTGCGCGACCTGGATCCGCCCCCCGTCGCGATCCACGGCTGGGGCGACGCCGACCTGCTACGGGCCGAGCGGTCGGTGGCCGTCGTTGGAACGCGCCGGCCCACGCCGGGTGGCCGCCACTTCGCCGCACAGATCTGTGCCCGGCTGGTCGAGGCGGGTGCAGTCGTCGTGTCGGGCGTCGCGGTCGGCATCGACGGTGCCGCCCACGCCGCCACGCTGGCCAACGCGGGCGCCACGGTCGGCGTCATCGGCGGCGGCCATGAGCACCCCGGCCCGCGCGCCCACGCCGTCCTGCGGCGCGAGATCGTCGAGCGCGGCGGTGCGCTGATCAGCGAGCACCACCCGACCGTCCGGCCCACCCATGGCACGTACCCGCGGCGCAACCGGATCATCGCCGCGCTGGCTGACGCGACGATGGTCGTCGAGGCACCGCTGCGCAGTGGCGCACTGATCACGGCGCGCATCGCGCTCGAGCTGGGCCGCCAGGTCCTCGTTGCTCCCGGCCGGGTCGGTGACTGGTCGACCGCCGGCTCGCTCGGGCTGCTGCGCGATTCGCCGGCGATGCCGCTGATCGGACTCGACGAGATGCTCGAGGACCTTGGTTACCTCTCCGCGCCGAGCGCCGTTGGGGCGGGCGGCGGCGCACCGACCGTGTCGAGCAGCGCAGCGCTGGCCCTGCTGCAGGGCGCCGAGCGCGTCGTCGCTGAACGACTGAGGCGGGCGCCGGCGGGCATCGACGTGCTGGTCGACGAAACTGGCCTGGCACCGCAGGTCGTCACCAGCGCCGTCACGCTGCTGCTCATGCGGGGCTGGATCCAGCCGGTCGGGCCGGCCTACCTGCCCGCCGGGCCGCTGCTGGCGCCGGCGTGACCGACCGACCGCCGCCAGCCGCAACGCCGCCACCGTCGGCGGCAGTAGAGGCGGCAGCAGCGTCCCTCGCAAGTACCGTTGCCCGGCCGCGCGCCAAGGCGCCATACTCCGGCGGTGATCCGCAACGTCGTCCTTCATCAGCACGGCCAGCTGCCGCTGCTCGTCGATATGCAGGCGCTGCCGCTGGCGTCGGACGTGAGCATCATCTGCACCAACGTGCGCACGATCGACAACAAGCGCCCCTCGTTCATCGACGACGGCCAGGCCTGGTTCCTGATCCCGGTCGCGGGGGTGAGCTTTGTAGAGATCCCGCGCTCGTCGCTGGCCGAGGTCGGCGCGGATTCGCCGCTCGACGAAGGGACCGTGATCCTCGCCGGCCCGCCGTCCGAGCCGGAGCCGCTGCCGGTGGAGGAGGACCAGGCGCTGGCCCTCGACACCGACGAGGACCTGCTGGCGCGTATCCGCGATCTCTGATTCGCCATCGCCGACTCGGTCCCGCAACGCCCGGCGGAGCGTTCGGGAGCGCCCGGACCCTTTGCTACACTCCCGGCCGATGACGAAGAACCTCGTCGTGGTCGAGTCGCCGGCCAAGGCGCGCACGATCGAGCGGTATCTCGGTCCCGATTACCAGGTGCTCGCTTCGTACGGCCATGTCCGCGACCTGCCGGCCAATCCGGGCAAGGGCAAGTTCGGGGTCGATGTCGAGAACGACTTCCGGCCCGACTACGTCGTGCCCGACGACAGCCGCCGCCACGTCAGCGCCATCTCCAGGGCGGCCAAGTCGGCCGACTCGGTCTACCTGGCCACTGACCTCGACCGCGAGGGCGAGGCGATCGCCTGGCACGTCGCCGAAGCCGCCGGCGTGCCCGACTCCAAGACGCGCCGTGTGACCTTCTCAGAGATCACCGAGGGCGCCATCCGCGAGGCCTTCCGCCATCCGCGCAGCATCGACCGCAACCTGGTCGACGCTCAGCAGGCGCGCCGGATCGTCGATCGGCTGGTCGGCTACACGCTCTCGCCGCTGCTCTCGCGCAAGGTGCGTGGCGGGCTGTCGGCCGGCCGCGTACAGTCGGTCGCGCTGCGCCTGGTCGTCGAGCGCGAGCGCGAGATCCGTGGCTTCGTCGCCCGCGAGTACTGGACGATCGAGGCCCTGCTCGCCACCGCCGATGGCGCGCAGTTCGCCGCCGAGCTCGTGCGCATCGACGGCCGCGCGCTCGACATCACCGACGGCGCGACTGCCGAGCGCCACGCCGCTACCCTGCGCGGCCTGCAGCCGACCGTCGCCTCGGTCGTCACCCGCCAGAGCAAGCGCAACCCGGCCCCGCCCTTCACCACCAGCACCCTCCAGCAGGAGGCCAGCCGCAAGCTCGGTTTCTCGCCCAAGCGCACGATGTCGGTCGCCCAGCGACTGTACGAGGGAGTCGAGACACCCGACGGCCAGCTCGGCCTGATCACCTACATGCGCACCGACTCGACCGCCATCGCCGGCGTCGCCATGGCCGAGGCGCAGGGGGTCATTCGCGAGCGCTACGGCGAGCGTTACTGCACCGGCCGCGGGCGCTTCTACAAGACGAAGGCCAAGGGCGCCCAGGAGGCTCACGAATCGATCCGGCCGACGTCGTTCCGGCGCGATCCCGACAGCCTGCGCGGCCACCTCAAGGCCGACGAGCTCAAGCTGTACCGGCTGATCTGGCAGCGCGCGATCGCCTCCCAGATGGCTGCCAAAGAGCTCGAAACCACCACAGTCGAGCTGGACGCCGGCCGGTACCGGCTGCGTGCCACGGCCACGCGGACGCTGTTCGACGGCTTTGCTCGTGTCTACACCGAGGGCCTCGACGACGCCGCGCCCGAGCAGGAGGGCAGGACGCTGCCGCCGCTGGCCGAGGGGGACGTCACCTCGGTCGAGTCGGTCACGCCCAGCCAGCACTTCACCGAGCCGCCGCCGCGCTACACGGAGGCCACGCTGATCAAGGCGCTCGAGGAGCACGGGATCGGCCGCCCGTCGACGTACGCCGCGATCATCTCGACGATCGTCGACCGCGGCTACGTGCGCGTCGTCGAGCGCCGGCTCCAGCCCGAGGAGGTCGGCGAGATCGTCACCGGCCTGCTCGTCGAGCACTTCGGCGAGTACGTCGACCTCGGCTTCACGGCGCGCATGGAAGAGGAGCTCGACGAGGTCGCCCGCGGCGAGCGCGAGTGGGTCCCGCTGCTGCGCGGCTTTTTCGGCCCGCTTAAGGCGCGCGTCGACGAGAAGCGGCGCGAGCTCAAGCGACGCGACTTCACGACCCAGCCGACGGACGAGCTCTGCTCGCAGGGCCACCCGATGGTCATCCGCCTCGGTCGCAACGGCAAGTTCCTCGCCTGCTCGCTCTACCCAGAGCACCAGGAGACGCGGCCTCTGCCCGGCGAGGAGGCGCCGGCGGCCGACGTCGAGGGTGTCGGCCAGCCCTGCCCCGAGTGCGGCCAGGGCACGCTCGTCGCCCGCCGCGGCCGCTTCGGACCATTTGCCGGCTGCTCGCGCTACCCCGATTGCGGCTACATCCACCGGACCGGCCCGCCGCCGCCTCCGGCGCTGGCCTTCGAGGTCGCCTGCCCGAAGTGCGGCGAGGGCCACCTCGTCACCCGCCGGGCGCGCCGGACGGGCAGCCTGTTCTGGGGCTGCTCGCGCTACCCGAAGTGCGACTACACGACATCGCGCGAGCCGCTCGGCGCGCTGCACGACACCGACGCCGGGCCGGTGGCGCGCGAGGGCGAGCGCGGCATCTGCCTGCGCTGCGGCGCGCCC
>Ga0299913_10001274_pt1 | contig 18333 bp, 25 predicted proteins | sample RVTome_9_FD_201360 | JGI IMG/M metagenome (GOLD analysis project Ga0299913, IMG submission 201360) | Soil microbial communities from uranium-contaminated site in the Upper Colorado River Basin, Wyoming, United States - RVT155D38 (version 2) ... | reverse complement strand
CAGCCGCTGGTCCAGGGCGAGGCGAGCACGCCGGCCGGCACGTCCTGCCGGAACGGCGGCCGCACCTTCGCGACCAGGTCGTCGCCGGACGTGCGGACGTCGACGACGAGATGCGGCCGCTCGTCGCCGCCGACATAGTCGCCGATCCCGACGCCGCCGCCGGCGGCCGCGCCCGGGAAGACGACCTCGTCGTCGCCGGCGGCCACGGCCGCGTTCCACAGCGCGACGCCGCCCGGGCGCCGGAAGTCCTGCAGCGCGATGCGGTGCGCGCCGCCCTCGAGCTTTGCGATCAGCCCGTCCAGCCGCGGGCCCCAGCCGGCGACGTCGTCGCCGGCTGGCTCGTTGCCGGAGCGGAATGTGAGCCGCGTCACCCACAGCGGCGCCGACATCAGATAGATCTTCTGCTGGCGCGTCCAGGGGTTGACCGACCGCCCGGCGTGCGGGCGCAGGTAAAAGGACTGGACCGGCGGACTTATGTCGTCCGGCCACAGATAATCGGCCATGCGGGAGGGTCCGTCCTAGGGGTCGACGTTGTAGGGGCTGGCGCCGCCACCGCTCGGGGGCAGCGACCCGCCGCCGCTGGTCGCGTTGGCGGGCACGAAGGCGGCGAAGTGACGGTCCGGGGTAGCCGCCGAAGGAAAGGCCTCGAAATAGTCCTCGGTGACCTGGTAGGTCACCGCGCCCCCGGTCCGCTCCGGATCGTCGTAGAAGACGTAATTGTCCTCGGCCTCGTCGGTCCGGGCGATCGTGTCGCCGGTCACCGCCACGTCCTGATCGACGTAGCGGCGGATGTGGTCGCTGATCGTGATTGTGGTCGAGTCGGCGCTGACGGTGAGGAGGGTCTGGCTCGACGTGTTGATCAGCGTCGACAGATCCCGGTCGAGCAGGACCGGCAGGCCCGGGCTGATCGGGTCGACGCTCGGCGGCGCGACCGGCGCCGGGTCGTCGTAGATCGCCTCATTCTCCTCGCGGCCCGCGATCACGACCTTCACCGCGTCGGCGTCGATCGCGAACGACCATCCGGTGACGACGAAGGCATAGTCGCCGAGGCCGTAGCGCTCGGTGTCGAACCGGGCCGTGTCGAGCGCCTGCGCCTTCAGGCCCTCGATATTGGCCGGCCAGACGACCTGCTTCTCGCACTGCGCGCGCCCCAGCATGATCCGCGCGACGCGCTCGGCCTGGTGCTTGTTCGTCGTCCAGCCGAGGTCGAGGTCGGCCTGCCGCACGTCGGCCGGCGCCGGGCTCGCCGCCTGCGTCGCGAACGGCGCCGCCTGGTAGTTGTCGGCCGGCTCGACGTAGCTGCCCTGCACCTCGCTGGCGGCGACGTCGCCGGTGAGGAACGGCGAGATCTCGACGGGCCCGGCGAGCGTGTCCTCCGAAAGGGTGACCGAGACGGGGTTCCAGTAGCCGGGCCGGATCAGGTGCTTGCCGCCGACATAGGCGTAGGAGCCTGCCATGTTGACGATCAGGCTCGAGCGGACTTCGCTCGGCGCGGCGCCGGTGACGATGAAGCCGTTCAGCGCGTAGCGGGGCTGGCCCTCGACCGTCTCGTCGCAGACGTTCGCCTGGGCCGAGATCCAGGCGGGATCGGGTATCTCGTCCTCATAGGCGCCGAAGCCGCCCTCCTCGCGCGGCAGCCGCATGTAATCGTAGGAGACGAGGACCGCGCTGCTGGTGTATTTCTCAGTGTCGTCGCGATAATCGAAGATGTCGTCCTTGCCCTTGACGACCGGCGCCGGCGTGCAGAAGCCCGCCTCGACGATCTTGTCGGTCATCTCCGCTTTCATGTAGATCGCCGCGACGCCGTTGCCCTTGTGAGCACTCGTCCACTTGCCGCCGCACTCCGCGACGAAGGTGGCGTTGGCCGTCTCGGCGTCCAGCCCGCGCTGCAGCCACAGCCAGACCTTGTCGGCATAGTCGCCGCTGGTCACCTTGCCGGCGCCGTCGACCGACACTTCTTCGTCGTTCAGCATCCATGCCGGCTCGCCCTTGATGCGATGGCCGGCGATCGCGAACACGAAGTAGCGATAGTGGCGCTTCCCGACCTTCTTCGAATGGAAGAAGACGAGCTTCAGGTTCACGACCCGGCGTTCGCCGTAGAGAATGAAGCTGTCGGTGATCGCCTGGCGGATGACGACCGGCGAAAGGTTGCCCCGGCTGCTCGGCGCCCCGTTGCGGGCAAAGGTGCGATAGAGATCGCCGGCGACCGCCGCGGCGATCAGCAGCGGGTTTCCCGACAGTGCAGCGAAGGTGAGCGGCACCGATGCGAGCGCGTTGCTCATGCCCCCGGTCGCGAACCCGGGGACCGCCCCGAACAGCCGGCCGACGAACTTTACCGCGGCGCCCACCGTCAGCCCTCCGCGGCAACCGGCCAGGCGATCTCGGCGGCGCGCATCGGCAGCATCGTCGCCCCCTCCCGTCCCAGGAACTCGGCGAGCCCGCCGCGGCACAGGCCGAGCGCTCCCTGCGCCATGACGACGTCGCCCCGGCGCGCCAGGCGCGGCGAGGCGAATGGCGGGCCGAGCACCGCCGACACCGCCTCGGCGAGGCTCCGGACGCCGAGCCGGCGATAGAGCGCGGCCGCCTCGCGCCAGCTGCGGGGACAGCCGCCGAGCGTCGCCCACAGGTCTTCGGCGTTGAGACCGCGTGCGGCGGCGGCGGCGGCGATCGCCGGCTCGGCGCAGTGCTTCGTCCGCCAGTCCGGGATCACCGATGCACCGTCCGGACGACCCATTCGATCAGCCCGCCGACGCCGCCGCCTCCCGGCGCGGCGGCATTCTTCGGCTCGGCCTGGGCCCACAGGATCTCGATCTCCTGCATCTGCGGCACATATTCGAAAAAGCGGTCGCCGGGGTGCCGGCGCTGCTGATATTCGTCGGTGAAGCGCTTGATCGCGGGGCGGCGCTGGTCGATGCCGCGGCTCTCGCCGGTGACCTGGACGTCGATCGAATCGCCGGCATCGACGATCCTGTAGTCGTCGAGCCGCCCCTTCCAGAGCAGCTCGACGGCGACGATCTCCTGGAACGTCTCGTCGACCGCGCCGACATAGACTTCGAACAGGGCGCCGCGCTCCGCCTGTTCGGCGATGTCGTCGCGAAACTCCGCCGGCGCGCCGAACAGCGTCGCGCGCACGCCGGTCGCGCTGCCGTCGCTGGCTTCCTCGATCGGCTCGATCGATCCGAACTGGCCGGCGCCGGTCCACTCGCGCGGGTTGCCGTCGGCATCGTCGAACGCGAGCGTGCCGACGCCGGTCCAGGCATAGACCGGGTCGGGCAGCTCGATCCGCAGCGCGTAGAAGGGCCGGACGACCGGCGCCTCGATCGACGCCGCGAGCTCGGCCGGCAGTTCGCGGCTCATTTAGCCGCTCCGGGGGAGCGGCGGAGACGTGAACGGCTCACCCGGACCTCCGCCGGCTATCGCGCAGCGTCCGGATCGTGTCGGCCTTCATCGTCGGGTGCAGCCGCGTGACGACGATGCCGGCGCCGGCCTCGATGCGCGCGTCGAGCAGCGCGTTGCGCAGCCGGATCTCGACGATTCCGGCGGTCGCCTGGCGCGCCTGCTCCATCCCGGGCCGCCGGATGTCGACCATCTCGCCGGCGCTGACCCGCATCGACAGCAGATTCTGGTCGACGCCGGCCTGGCCGACGACGCGGAACGATCCGCCGGTCGCGAAGCCGGGGGCGAGGCCGCCCGGGTCGCCGATCCACCAGGCGGCGTTGCCGGTTCCGCCGCCGCCGCCGCCGAACAGGTTGCCGAGCCCGCCCCTGCCGCCGGTCAGGTTGAGCAGGGCCTCGGCGAGCGGCTGGATGATCGCCTGCTGGATCGCGATCCTGAGCAGGTCGGCGATGATCCGCCGCGCCATGTCGGAGAAGGCGTCGGCGAGGCTGCGCGTGCCGGCCAGGGCCTCGGCCAGGCCGTCGGTGAGCGAGGCCAGCCCGTCGGCGGCGACCGCCTGCAGCGCCTCGTTCATCTCGGCCGCCGTGTCGGGCAGGTCGAACACGAACCGCTCGAGCGGTCCCATCGTCGAGCGGCGGATGCCGCGCCCCTCGTTGCGGCGCCACTGCCCCAGCGCCTCGAGCTCGCGCCGGGCGCGCTCCTGGGCGACGTGGCCGGCGCGCTCGTCGGCGGCGATCGCCTCGAGCTTCGCGCGCTGGTGCTGGTAGGTCAGATCGAGCAGCCGCAGCTCGGCGTCGCGTCGCTCCGCGGCCGTCGTCGCGAGGTCGATCTCCTGGCGCAGGATGCCGGCCGCGATCTCATAGTCGGCGTCGGCGAGCTCGCCGCGCTCGCGCGCCAGCTCCTCCTGCGTCTGCAGATGTTCGCCCCATCGCCGCCAGCCGTCGACGGTGTCGTGGGCGGCGAGCAGCTGGTCGCGCTGGACGCCCGTCAGCTCCTCGAGGTCGACGCGCAGCTGCAGCTCGGCCGCATATTGGGCGCGCTCGAGGTCGAGCATCTGCGTCCTGAGCGTGCGCCGCTCGGCATGGTCGGCCGCCTGCGCCTCGCGCTCGCGCAGCGCCTCGAGGTCGAAGCGACGCATGTCGGAAGCAAGTTCGTGCTCGCGGCGCAGCCGCTCGCGGCGCTCGCGCTCCGAGTCGTCGCGCGACTTGCGACCGCCGCCGCCGCCGCTCCCGGCGAAGTCGCCGAGGTCGATGGGCGGGATATCCGGAACGTCCGGCGTCGCGGCGGCTGCCGCCGCCGCGGATGCCCGTGCGGCGGCCGCTTCGGCGGCGCGCATCCGGCGGTGAGAGCGCTGCACTCCGGGGGAGTTGAAGGCGCGCCGGACGCGCGGGCTGTTCAGGCCGCCGTGTCGCTCGACGACTCTGGCCCAGGCTCGGTCGCCGGGCGCCGCCCCGAGCAAGCTGCGAAGCGCGACATTGCGCTGTTCCCGGCTCATCCACGCCCTTCTCTGCGCGGCGCTCGCCTCGGTGGAGGCCGCGCGCGAGCCGAGCAAAAAGCCGCCGGCGCCGCCGATCGCGGCGCCCCACGGACCGAACCGGGCGCCGATGCCGGCGCCGCCGAGTCCGCCGATCAGTTGGGCCGCGCGCGTCGGGTTGGAGGCGATAAACTGGACGACGCGCCCGGTCAGGGTGGCGATCGCGGTGGCGAGCCCGAGGATGGCGTCGGCATTCTGCGCGACGACGCGCGACAGATTGGCGCGCAGCGCCGCGTTGAGCTGCTCGATCTTGTCGGCGGTCCGGTCGGCGTTGGCGATTTCGTCCTCGGAGAGGACCATGCCGAGCTCCTCGGCCTCGCGCGTGAAGCGCTCGATGCCGGCGGCGCCCTGCTCGAATAGGGGCAGGAACTGCTGTCCGGCGCGGCCGAACAGCCGGACGAGGACGGCTGCGCGCGAGGCGGCGTCTGGGATGGCGGCGATCTTGTCGGCGAGCTCGCGCATCACCTCGCCGGTCGACTTGATCCGCCCCTCGGCGTCGCGGACATCGATGCCGAGCGCCTTGAAGGCGTCGCCCTGCTGGCGCGCGCCGTGTGCCGCCTCGCCGATCGACCGCGTCAGCCGCTGCAGCCCGCGGTCCATCTGCTCCTGGCTGAGGTTCACCTGCGTCGCCACGTAGCGGTAGACCTGCAGATCGCGGGTCGTGACGCCGAGCTGCTGGGCGACCTCGCCGATCGCCGCCGCCTGGTCGAGCGCGCGCTTGATCATCGCGCCGCTGAACACGGCCGCGAGCGCGCCGATCAGCGGCGCCGCGGCGCTGCGCAGGCCGAGGAAGCTGCGCTGGATGGTGGTCGACGCGCGCCGGGTCCGTCCCTCGGCACGGCGCAGCCCGCTCTCATAGGCGGCGGTGTCGATGCCCATGATGACGCGGATCGCGCCGATGACCGACATCAACGCCCTCCCTTCTTGATCGCTTTCGGCGGCTTGACGCGGCCGCTGCCGAGCACGAGGCGCCAGGCCTTGACCGCCCGCATCATCTCCTCGGGCGACTGCCGCTGCGGCAGGTCGCGCTTGCCGTCCCGCCCGAGCAGCTCGGCGAGCTTCGGCATCTTGCCGGGCTGGTGGTAGGCGAAGGCGGCGAGGCAGGCGGCGAGGTGGGCGGCCGCGACCGCGGCCTCGCGCTCATAGTCGACGCGGTCGCGAAAGCCGCCGAGCGCGGCATTGTACTCGCGCGGCGACGTGCTCCGGAACGCCTCGGGCGCGAAGCCCGCCCGGCACCAGGCGCGCAGCAGCCGGTCGGAATCTATCCGTTCCGGCTCGTCCCGCTCTCCTTTTTTGGGGCGGGCTTCGCCCCACCCCCTTCGCTATTCGGCGAGGTCAGGTCGCCCGCGACGCCGCTGCGGATGATGTCCATCACCCGCTCGGCGCCGAGCTCGTCGATCAGCTCCTCCGCCACCGTTGCCGTGATCGGGCCGGGCGCGACCGAGGCGGCCATCACGTCGCGCACCAGGCTGGCGCGCAGGTCGAGTGCGGCGCTGCGGATCTTCGCCGCGTCGGCGAGGTCCTCGAGCGACAGGCTCGGGAACAGCCGCAGCAGGATGCGGGCGAACGGCTCGTCGTACCGCTCCTCGAGCCGGCACAAGGCGCCCCAGCCGAACTTGAAGCGCCAGGCCTGGCCCAGCGCGTCGAACGTCACCTCGGCCGCGGCCATCAGGCGCTCGCGGCCTGGGTGATCGCGCCGGTGACCGCGACCGTGAACAGCGCCGTCTGCTTGTCGTCGATGACGACGTCGTCGGGCTCCCAACTCAGCGGGATGCAGTTGCCGGTGACGTCCTCGCTGGCGCCGCCGCCGGCGTTGACGACCGCCTTGAAGGTCTCGACGTCGCCGGCGGCGACGGCGGCGAGCAGCAGGTCGTCGGTCGGGCTGCCCGGGACGTAGTGCATCCGGACGGTCAGGTTGCCCGGGTCGGCGAGGGCGGCCATCTTCGTCCTCACCCGGCCCGAGCCGTGATGGGTCGTGTCGACCGTCTCGTTGGTGAGGTTGGGCGGCTTCACCGCCAGCACCTCGGCGCACTGCGTTCCGCCGAGCCAGAACTCCGCGCCCAGTCCAAGCACGCTCATCGCATTCTCCTTTTCAGATTGTCATGGGTCCGCTCACGCGGCCCGCCACCAGACCGCGAAGTCGCGGATCGTTCGAAAGACCTCGATGCCGTCGGCGGTCGTGTCCGGCGCCGGGCCGTCGCTCTCGAATTGCAGGAAGGCGCCGGCGAAGGCGGTGGCGCCGACCGTCTCCTTCGCCTCGATCGCGGGGGTCAGCGCGTCGGCGACCAGCCCCGCCTCAAGGTAGCTCCTGCCCCAGCACTCGCAGCGCACGCGCGGATTGCTCAGCGCGTCGGCGCCCGCGTGCGTGTAGCCGCGGCCCGGGCCGACGATCGTCAGCGTCAGGGCCGGCAGCTCGCCGCCGCGCGGCCGCTGCAGCCAGTGCACCCGCGCGCCGACGATCGCCGCCAGCCCCGCGTTGCCGCGGAGCTTGGCCAGCAGGTCCGCCTTCATCTTCTGTCCTTCAGCCGCCGCGCGCCGACACGCCCGACTGCCGGCGCAGCGCCTTCTCGAGCACCGTCGCGAGGTCGCGCCGGATGAGTTCGACCGCGCCGGCCTTGTGTTGCTCGTAGGCCCGGGTCAGCCAGGCGGTCCCGGGGCGACCGCCCCAACCGAACTCGGCCAGGTGCGCGTAGTTGAACACGCCGGTGCTGCCGTCGCTGGACGGGCCGATGCTGATCTCGGCCGTCGACTTGACACCGTCGCGGCTCAGGCCGCGCTGACGCGCCGTCACGCGGGTCGATACGATGGGCGATCGGGCGAGGTCGCCGGATCGCTTCGGCGCATTCTCCTGCGCCGTCGACCGCATCGGCTCGGCCGACTTCGTCAGCGTCCGCGTCAGCGCCGATTTGCGGGTCCGGTTCGGCAGGTTGCGCAGCCGCGCCTCAAGCTCGCGGAATCCGAGCGCCTGGGCCGTCACCCGGCCGACGATGGCGCGGCCCCTTCCCCGCTCGCTATGAACCGCCCGCCCGGGCCGCGCCGTACCTCCGCGACCAGCCCCTCGTCGATCAGATGCTGCGGCGCCGGGTGGCGGTAGATGTCGCCCGCCTCCTTGCGGTATTTCTCGCCATAGGCGTTGCCGTGCCGGCGCCGGGTGCGAACCTCCATCGGACCCTCCCGTTCAATCCCGCCGCGAGGTGGCGACGATCTCGATCTCGTTGCGCCGGCCGATCTTGTGCGCCGAGGCGATGTCGTAGAGTGCGCCGGAGTCGACCGGATATTCGATCCGGTCCTTCCCGTTCACGTCGTCGACGTCGCTCGACCAGCGGATGTTGAACACGGTCGGCCCCTCGGCCGCCCGTTCGGCGCTGGCGTATCGCTCGCTTCCCGGCGCCGGCGCGACGTTCGCCCAGACGGTGGCGATCGTCGCCCAGGCCGTCGGCCGCGCCTCGCCGAGCGCGTTCTCCGCCACCGTGGCCCGCTGGATCGCGATGCGGCGGTCGAGCTTCCCGGCCCTCACGGATTGAGCCTGTAGTCGGTGAGCAATGTCCTCACGCCGTTCGGCATCGGGGTGACGATGTTGCCGACGTTGGTGTCCTCGCGGTTGGCGAGGAAGTCGCCGGCGAGCAGCAGCATGGCGAGCCGGATCGGCTCCGGCACCGCGGCGCCGGTGGCGCCGAAGCCGCAGACGGCGCTGACGCGGATCGCGTCCCTGACGGCGCGCCCGACCGGCCAGCTCTGCCCGACCTTCAGCCGCACCTCGGGCTCGAGCCCGACCAGCACTGCCTCGTAGACGTCGGCCGGGAGCGTCTGCTCGGCGCCGTCCGTGTCGAGATATTCGACCGACGCGACGCTCGCGATCGGCGCCGCCGGCAGCCGCGCCAGGTCGGCGAAGGCCGAGGCGCGCAGCAGGCGCGTCTGCGTGATCAGCGCCAGGCCGGTATAGGATTCGACGTGCTGCCGCGCCGCCTTGATGTAGATGGCGAGCAGCGCGTCGAAGTCGGCGCCGTCGATCCCCAGCTGCGCCTTCGCCTCGGCCGTGCTGATCGGCTCGACGCCGGGCGCGGCCGTGACGACCGACGGCAGCCAGCTCACTTGCGGCCGCGCTTCTCGGGCGCCGGCGCCTTCGCGGCGCGCTCGACCGGCGCGTCGGCGACGGGCACGGCCTGCCCGCTCTCGATCAGCCGGATCGCCTCGGCGTCGGAGAAGCGGTCGGTCTCCTCCTTCGGCACCAGGTTGAAGTCGGCACCGGAGATTCCGGTCAGCATGCGGATCCTCATAAAAATCTCCCGCTCATCCTGAGCTTGTCGAAGGGGTCCTTTTCGGGTGGTCGCCGCGGCGGCCGCCGGAAAAAGGGGCGCCCGAAGGCGCCCCTCCGCCATGGCCGCGGGCGTCAGTTACGCCGCGGCGGTGATCAGGTGCTTGACCGCGGCGCTGTCGCCGAGCTCGCCGTCGAAGCGGATCAGGCCGACGATGCCGAGGTCGGGGTAGAAGCGCTCGCGCAGCACCCCGACCAGCGGCTGGCCGACCTTGCGGACGAAATACTTGCCGAGGTCGCCGAACAGCATGACCTTCTTCGCCGCGGCGAGCGAGTCCATGTGCTGGTTGATGCTGTAGGCGCGGCCGTTCAGCGTCGACGGCACGCCCTGCTGGACGTTGCCGGCCTGCCAGATGTAGCGGCCCTCGCTGTCCTTCAGCTTGCGCAGCGCCAGCAGCGTGTTGTCGTTGAACATGAACCGGCACTTCGGGCTCGCGCGGTAGGCGGGGTCGACGGAATGCTCGAGCTCGAGCACTTCGTCGAAGGTGATCGCCGTCGTCGCGGCCGCCGTCTTGCCGAGGCTCGACGCGCTGACGATGCCGTTCGGCTGGTTGACGCCGGTGCCGGTCGTGTTGCGGCGATTGGCGATGCGGCCGAGCCGCTCGCCGATCAGGTCGCCGAGCAGCGGCTCGACGCCGAACGCCGAATCCTGCGCCAGCTCGAAGCTGAAGCGGATGATCGGCGTCGCGAAGACGTAGGCGTTCAGGCTCTTCTGCCCGAGCACGACGTCGCCGCTGCCGTCGTCGATCAGGGCGTCGCCCTCGTCCCTCGCCGCCGCCTCGTTGGCGGTGTCGTCGACGGTCGGGATGTTGACCTGGTTGCCGCTGGTCGTGGTGAGGTCGGTGACGATGTCGCCGTCGTACATCGGGCCCCAGGCCTTCATCGAACGGATGATGAAGTTGGCGAGCTCGACCGGGACGGTATAGCCGCCGGCCGCGCCGGTGGTGGTGAGCTGGGCGCGGACCTCGGCCGGCACCTGACTCAGGCCGGCGCGCAGCACCTCGCGCTGCTCGGCGGGCAGCGCCGACGGGTCGCCACCGCAGGCGAGCATCGCGTAAAAGGCGTCGCGATATTCGGAATTGACTTCGCGATCGCCGCCGGGAGCGTCCTGGCCGCGGCTCTCGACGTCGCCGCCGATCGGCCGCTGCTGGGCGCGGCGCTCCTCGGCCGCCTTGTCGAGCTGCGCCTGGCGCTCCTCGCGGGCGATCTGGGCGTCGAGCTTGTCGACTTCGGCCATGATGTCGTCATGGCGCTTGTCGAGCTCGGCCGCGCGGGCCTCGTCGGTGTTCTTGCGGATCTCGTCCAGCGCCGCGCGCGCGTCGGCGATGAGCTTGTCCCGCTGCTCGAGCAGTTCCTTCAGCATGTTACTTTCTCCTGGGCATGAAAAAGCCCGCCGAAGCGGGCCGTGAGGCCGCCTCGCCGGCGGCTCCTCGGGCTCAGCGCCCGGTGATTCTTCTCAGCGGATGCCGCGCTCGAGCTGCGCCTGGCGGGCGCGGCGGGCGGCGATCCGCATCGAGGCGGCTGTTTTGTTGTGGTCGCTTCGCTCCTGCCGCGCATTCTCGAGGTCGCGCAGCCCGACGGTCGTGTCCGGATAAGCGGGGAACGCCGTGTAGGTGATCTCGTAGAGCTCGGCCTCGAGCACGGTCCGGGTCGGCGGGTCGACCGTCTCGTCCCACTCCTGGCGCGTCGTGCAGAAGCCGAACGACATGCCGGCAATGTCGCCGCGTTCGATCGAGACGTTGAGGTCGCGCCCGTCGCTGGTGTCGGGCAGGGGGTTCTCGAAGGCGAGACCCTTCGCATCCTCACGGAGCGTCAGCGTCCCCGCCTTCATCCGACCGACGACTCGGCCGGTGTTGTGGCTGTGCAGCGCGACGACGTCGTTCTCGCGCAGCGATTTGGCGAAGGCGGCGGCGGCGATCTTCTCGCGCCAATAGACCCTGCCGCCGCAACCGATGTCCGTCTCGACGCCGAACAAGGCGGCGTAGCCCGATGCCGTCACCAGCTCGCCGTCGGCCGAGGCAGCGCGGAGCTCCAGCTTCGTCGTCGTGGCGCGCGTCTCGCGACTGCCGGCAACGGGCGCCGTCTCATTCTTTGGGCTTGTCGCCGGCGTCGTCATCGCCTTCGTCTCCATTGTTGGTTTTCGCGCTCGCCGCGGCTTTGAGTGCCGCTTGGGTGCCGGCCATCTCGATCGGCACCGTCGCGCCCTGGATGTAGAGCTTGTCGCCGCCCGGCTTCGGGCCGCGATTCTCCAGCGCGCGCCCCTCGTCGGGGGTGAGCTGGCTGGTCTGGATGCCGCGGGCGATCGCCTCGATCCGGCTCTTGAAGTCGCCGCGCTGGATGGCGTCCAGGTTGTGGCGCACGTAGACGCCGCGCGAATGCTGGCCGTAGAGCTTCAGCCTCAGCTCGTTCTCATATTCGTGGGCCCAATGGAGGATGAGATGCTTGACGAGCTGCAGGTCCTGCTGCTCGGTATTCGAAAAGGTGCCGTGGCTGAGGTCGAGCAGGAAGACTGGCGGCAGCCCCCACAGCCGGCCCACCTCCAGATTCTGGAACAGCCGGGCCTCGGTCATCTGGCCCTTCTCGGGATCGATGCCGATCGCCTTCAGCGCGTGCCCGGGCGGCATGCCGAAGAACGGGCTGCCCGACTGCCTGGCGAGATCGATTGCCCGCTGGATATCGACCTGCGCGCGGCGGAACCCGTCGACGCCTTGGGGCAGCGGCCCCTCGAGCGCGAGCGGTGGGACGCCGCCGCTGGCGAAGAAGGCGCCGGCGAAGTCGTTCATCGCGATCGCCAGCGCGATCGCTTTCGCCCCCTTGGCGATCGGGCCATAGGCCTCGAGCTGGTTGGGCTTCAGCATGAACGGCACGTCGACGACGTCGGCCGCCGGATACTCCTTGTTCTCGAAGTGATAGATCTTGCGGCCGCCCTGCCGCCGCACCGTCGTCTTGTTCGGATCCATCGGCCACAGCGCGACGACCTTGGTGCCGCTGCGCTCGATCCATGTCGGCCCGCGGCCGCCGGTGAAGACCTGCTGCCACACATAGCGCCGCCAGCCCGAGCTGGTCCACTCGGGGTTGGGCGCCTCGCCAAGCAGCATGGCGACGTCGTCGTCGACGCGCTCCAGCTCGCCGCTCGTCGACTTGCGGTAGGTGTGGAGCGGCAGCGTCGACAGGGTCCGTGAGAGGAAGCTCGTGGCGAGCAGCACCGCCGGCACCTCGAGCGCGCTCTCGATCGTCACCCGCGGCAGGCTGGCCTTGCCTGTCGAGACGCCGAAGAAGCCGAGCCAGTCGTCGTAGCTCGCGCTCAGCGGAATCGTCGGGTTCTCGAACGGATTGGAGCGCTGCTCCCGCGCGAAGATCGGGTCGTCCGGGCCCATGTCAGGCGCTCGCCCCGCTCAGGCTGTACTCCGGATCGTCCCAGGGAGACGTCGTCACAGGCGCCTCCTCTCCGCTCATCGCGACGCCCGTCGCCATGATCAGCGCGACCGGGTTGTCGATCTTCAGATGGTTCTGCCCGAACGGCTTGTTGGGGAAGACGTTGTCCTTGAGGTCGAGCTTCGCGACGACGTTCGACATTTCCCATTCCATCACCGGGCAGCCGCCATGGGCGATCGTCCCGGCCCGGCTGAGGGCGTCGAGCTCCTTCATCGGCGCCGACAGGTTCTGCACCGTCATCCGATATTCGAGCATCGGCACGCCCTCGGCCATCATCCGCTGGGCGAGCTGCGTCGCCTGCCACGGGTCGAAGGCGCACGCCTGGACCTGGAACAGCACCGACGCCTCGAGGATGGCCTGCTCGATCTCGGCGAAGTCGGTGACGTTGCCGACGGTGACGTCGAGCAGCGCCAGCGCATCCCACGCCTGATAGGCCGGCACCTCCTCGACCTTCGCGCCGGGCAGGAAGTAGCGGCCGATTCGGATGAACGGGTCGTCGAGCGTCGCCGTCTCGCCGATCGGCGGGAACAGATATTCGAGCGCGGCGATGTCGTTCTTCGTCGCGAGGTCGAGCGCGAGGATGCAGCGCCGGCCCTTCAGCCGATCGAGCTGCAGCGCCTCGGCCGCCCGCTGCGGGATCTCCTCGTCGTGGCAGCGCCGCCACGCCTCGATGTCGAAATAGGCGGTCTTCGCCGAGACCCACAGGTTGAGGTGCTTGGTCTTGAAGACGCCCGCCTTGCGCGGCGTCGCGATCGCGTCGCGCTGGCGGGCAGCGAGGAAGTCGCCGAACACCGAGACGCCGTAATTCGGATTGGCCTTGCGGAGCGCGACTTCCGATTTCCAGTCGTCGCCTTCGTCGATCGTGTATTCGACGAAGAAGGTCTCGTCCTCGAGCGGCGGCCCGCCGGTGTGGCCTATACCGGCGAGCTTCTTCCTCTCCTCCTGAACGAGCGCGTAGCAGGGGCCGGCCAGGTTGTCGCCGGCCGTGGTCGGGATGACCTGCAGCGGCTGGGCGCGGGCGCCCATGCCGGTCTGCATCGTGTCGACCTGCCGGTCGTCCTTGTGCTCGTGATACTCGTCGTTGATCGCGCAGCTCGGGCTCTGGCCGTCGCCCGGGTTGCCGATGATCGTCTCGAATTTGCTTTCATCATCGATGCGGACCAGCGAGGCCGCATTCACCTCGACGCCGAACTTGCGGCACAGCGCCGGCGTCCGCTTGGCCATCAGCCGCGCGGGGCCGAACACCTCCCGCGCCTGCTTCTCGCTGGTCGCGCCCGAATAGACCTCGGCGCCGAACTCGCCGTCGGCGCACAGCATGTAGAGCCCGATGGCGGCCGCGAAGACGGACTTGCCGTTCTTCCTCGGCACGACCAGGAACAGCCGGCGGAAGCGCCTCAGCCCGTCCGCCTTGCGCAGCCAGCCGAAGACGCAGCACAGGACCCAGATCTGCCACGGCTGCAGCCGGATGGTCTCGCGCGAGCGCGCCCACTTGCCCTTTGTGTGGGGCAGCCGCTCGATGAACTTGCAGACCCGCTCGGCCTTGGCGGCGTCGAACCGGAACGGGAAGTCGCGCCGGCGCTGCCGCTTCAGCTCCTCGAGGAACCGCGCCGCCTGCAGCCGGACCGATTGGCAGGCGGGGATCCGTCCCTTCGTTACGTCGCGGGCGTAGCCCTGCGCGATCGCGGCATAGTCGCGGGTCTCCACATCAGTCCGGCTCGTGCGGGGAGGGATCAGCGACGCCGAGCTCCTCGGCGAGATCGCGGCGCCCCTCGGCGTATGCGCGGTCGTACTCCCGGCTCTGAGCCTCGCGGATCTGGGCGAGCATCGCCTCGGTCGTGTAATAGGGCTTCGACATCATCTCGCCCGATGCCTCGTAAATGACCGAACACATCCTGTCTTCGAAGTTGGCGATGACCCGGGCGTTGTGCTGCGCGAAGATGAAGCGAAGAAACCAGTCGCGGACGTCTTCCCAGATGAATTGCAGGCGAAGGCGCCAGCGCTCTGCTCGTCCCATCGCTCGCTCCTCAGAATTCGTCGAAGGCGCCGGCCTCGGGCTTGTGCCCGCTCGCGATCCGGAGCGCGGCCGAGGGGTTGAGCATCAGCTCGCCGATCAGCGACTGCGCCTGGCGCATCGCGTCGGCGAGCATCGCCACCTCCGGCCGGGCCCGGACCATCGTCGAGATGACGTGCTCGACCTTGCCGCCCTTCATGATCGTCTTCACGCTCTTCGTCGCGAACGTGTCGCCCTCGGTCTCGAGCACCGCCTGCCAGCGCTGGACCTGTTCCAGACGCTGCGCGAGCAATGCGACGTGCTGCGCATATTCGGGCGCCGCCCGGTGCTGCGCCTCGAGCATGCCGGCGACGTCGCGGAAGATAAGCTGCGCCAGGTCCGACAGGTGCAGCGGCGCGATCATCGGCGCCGGTCCGTCGCCCGCCGCCGGCACCGCCGCGGTCGCGCCCGCGCCCGCCGGCACGAGCTCGCGATCCTTGCGCCAGGTCCCCGCGAGCTTCTTCAGCTCGGGGTCCTTGCGCTTCCTCCCTGCCCCCGGCCGAGCTCCCCCGCGCGCCATCGGCGGGCGCGATCAGGCCGCGAAGACGGCCGTGCGGTCCGGGCCGGCCGCGAGGTCGAGTCCGATGTGACGGGCCTCGAGGACGTAGCGCAGGTCATCCGCGCGCCGCTCTTCCCGCTCGGCCGCTTTCGAGAGGATCGACCGCACGAGCAGCTGCCCGACGAGACGCCGGCGCGAGATCGCCGCCCGTCGCTTCGTCGGGTGCGCTCGCACCGGCGGCGGCGCGAGCGCCTGGGCGAGGTGCGGCCGCGCCTGGCGCTGCTCGCGATTGCCGAAGGGCGACGTTTCGAAAAGACGCGGCGGCGAGGCCTCCGCGCGCTCGCGCGCACGGCGGACCTGCCGGGACTCGGTCTCGGTCATCCTGATTCTCCGGTCGGTGAGGGATTCGACGAGGCGAAGCTGCGGCCGCCGCTACGGCGCCAACTTTTCACCTTTGAATTTGACCGCGTAAAAAGTGTCTCCCACACGGCGGTGTCCGAGTGACCTAATACACCTTTCGACCCTCCCCCTCCCCTGCTGCGGCGCGGCAGGGGTTGCGGGTCAGGTTGGCTCCGATGTCGGGGTGGCAGGTGCGGCCGCGCGGCGCTTCGCGATCATCTTCGCGCGGTTGCAGGCGCGGCAGACGCCCTGCTTGTTCTCCCGCGCGTCCCAGAGCGGGTCGGGCAGGTCCTCGTCGATGTGGTCGACTTCCTCGCTCGCCCTGGCGAACCCGTGGGCGAGGCAGATGCGGCAGAGCGGCTCCTCGGCGAGGATGCGGCGCCGCTCCTCGACGCCGGCGCGGCCGCGCTTGCGGCGGTGCGCGTTCTTGCCCGGCCGCTCCCAGGCCTTGCGGGGCGCCGCCTTGTAGAAGCTGAACCTCGGCGGCGCCGTCGGCACTCAGCCGACCTCAACCCCGAGCGCGCGCAGATCCCGGTCGAACTCGTCGATCCGCTCGTCGATCACGGCGTTGACAGCTGGCCTCACCCGCTCGACCAGCTCGGCGTCCTGGGCCGTGCCATCGATCATGACGACGATCCGCGCCTGCCCGTTCCGCTGCGCCCGCAGCCGCTCGCGCGCCGCGTAGATTCTCGCCACCATCGGGAAGCTGCCGATCTTCACGGCGCGATTGTTCCCGCCTGCTCGGCCCGCTCTACGAAAAAGGCCTCGCTTTGGTCGACGCGGAAGCCGAGCCCGGCGATCTCGCGGCCGATGCGGGCGCCACTCTCGAGCAGCTTCACCGTCGCCGCCTTGTCGAGCGCATACGAGAATCGCAGCGTCCGCTTCCGCCAGGGCGAGGCGAACAAGGCCTCGGCCGCCGCCTTGTCGTTCTCGAATCCGTGCGCGAGCTTCGGCTTGCCGGCGCGCGTGCCGATCATGCACCCGCCGAGCTCGGCCGACTTGCGGTTGCCGGCGACCGCCGATCCGCCCGACCGCCACCAGGGCTCGAGCTTCTCCCGGATCGTCTCGAGCGTCGAGACGATTTGGGCGAGCTCGGCGTCGGCCTGGGCGTTGATGGTGGCGACCTGCACGTTGCGGACGCCCTCGACGAAGTCGGCCGCGGCCGCGAGCTCGGCATAATGTTCGAGCAGGACAGTCGCCTGGGCGACGGTGCGGGGGGTGCGCGGTCTCATCGCCGCAGCGCCTGCTGGACGGCCGCCACGCTCTTCAAGCCGGCCAGCTCGGCGCGGGCCGCGCGCCCGGCGACGAGCTCGCGTTCGACCTGCTCGAGCCAGACGCGGCTGACGCTCGCAGCGTACTCGGCACCTTCCGGCACCTTCGCGATCGTGCGGCGCAAGCTGTCGAGGTCGATCGGAGTCACCAGACGGCCTCGCCGCCATTGATGAAGAGCGGCGGGTGCCGCGGGTGCTCGGCCGCCGGCCCGGTTCGGGAGGGGGCGCGGAAGACGGCGCGCAGCCCGTCGGCGATCGCCTCGGCCTCGCCGATTCGCCGCTCGACCTCGCGGTGCGAGCCGGCATGGCCGGCCTCGACGTCGGCGATCAGCCGGTCGAGGCGGTCGCTGCAGCGGCGCAGCCGATCGGCGGAAGAGAGAGGAGGGCGCCGCCCCGACGCGGACCGGATCGCGCTGTGCGGGGCGGCGCCGGCGGGGCCAGCGCAGGGGCGCGGCGCCGCCTGGAGCGCGGGACGTGGGGGCATCGCGGGCGCTCCTTCAGGGGACCCGAAACGGCCGAGGCCCCGCCGACACGGAGTCGACGGGGCCTCGCCTCGGGGAAGGTCGGTTCGGTGCTGCCGGCCCCGGAAGGGCGCGGGCGCACCTGTGGCGGGGTCGATTTGGCCGCTTCCGTGGCCGTTTTGCAGTCGGTTTTTCGTCAAGGGCCGGAATTTGGCGCGCTCGGCAGGACTCGAACCTGCGGCCCCCGGGTCCGGAACCCGGCGCTCTGTCCGGCTGAGCTACGAGCGCGCTGCCCCGATCATGCCAATATGCCGGCCTGCGCCGCGGCCAGCGTCGCCGGGTCGATCTCCTTGGCTGCCTCGCGCAGGGCCCGCGGCCACAGGTCGAGCGCGTCGATCAGCAGCTTCTTCGCCTTGCGGTTGTGGATCCGGCGCCGCGCGGCGACGATCGTGAAGCCAAGCGGCTCGCCGCCCGGCGCCTCGCCGACGATCATCAGCAGCACCGCCTGCGCATGGGCCGCGGGCAGGCCCGCGCGCCAGCGCGCATAGGCCACCTCGCGGCGCACCTGGCCGAGCCGCTCGAAGAAGGCCCCGCCGACGCGGCCGCGGTCGATTCGCGTCTCGAGGCTCGCCGTCTTCACCGCGACGTCGGCGGCGATCGCCTCGGCCGCCTCGCGGATCGCCGCCGCCGCGGCGAGCTGGTGCGCGTCGATCGCGCCGGATCGGTAGAGCCGCGCCAGCGCGCCCTCGCGCCGGGCTTCGCGCGCGGCGTGCTCGAGCGTCTCGGCGGTGCCGTCCTCGCGCCGGTCCCATCGCTTCAGCATCGCCTTGCGGGCCCGCTTCAGCCGGCGCTCGGCCTCGGCCGCCTGCGGGTGGCGCCGCGCCCACGCCTCGCGGTTCGCCTCGGCCCGCTGCTGCAGCGCCTCGGCCGCGGCGGCGCCCTTCTTTCCCTTGCGCTGCTGCGAAGGCGAAGG
>Ga0299913_10001273_pt1 | contig 18339 bp, 15 predicted proteins | sample RVTome_9_FD_201360 | JGI IMG/M metagenome (GOLD analysis project Ga0299913, IMG submission 201360) | Soil microbial communities from uranium-contaminated site in the Upper Colorado River Basin, Wyoming, United States - RVT155D38 (version 2) ... | reverse complement strand
ATATCCCTACGTCCCTACCTGCATACCCGACCGGATCGGCTCCTAATCCTCGATATCAGATTCAAATAGTGCAAACCCGCCGGTTAACGGGGGTTAAAGGGTGGGGACACTGCTGGGACGTTCCCCAACCTCAGTCGGTTCCCGATATCCCCAGCTTCTTGAGAAACGCACGATTGTCGGGTTCTCTTCCCAAGAATCGGCGAAGCAGCTCGTCCCCGTCCAACGAGCCGCCCTTCTCGAGTACCTCCCTGCGGTAGGCCATGCCCACCGCGGGATTGGTGACCCCCTCCGCCTCGAAGCGGGAGAACATGTCGTCGCCGAAGGCCTCGGCCCACATGTAGCCGTAATAGCTGGCGTCGTATCCCCCCATGAGATGGCCAAACGAGGCCAGGGGGAAAGTTCCGGCGTGCATCGGCAGCAGAGAGATCTCGATGCCCTTCTCGTGGATGGCGTCGAGGTCGGGGTTGGGCCCGCCGTGGATCCGTTGGTCCCACCACCCATACTGCATCTGCCGGAGCTGCCACATCGCCTTGTTCAGCTTCCTCGCTGCCACCAGTTGGTCGACCAGATCCTCGGGTATGGGCTCACCGGTCTCGTAGTGGCGGGCGAACCGTCGCAAGACGTCCGCCCTCCAGATCCAATGCTGCATGATCTGGCTCGGGGCCTCCACGAAGTCCCTCTCGGTATTGGTCCCCGAGAACCGGGCGAACTCGGTCCTCCCCAGGTTCTGATGGAGGACATGGCCGAACTCGTGGAACAACGTCTCCACTTCTGAATGCTGGAGCAGGGACGGGGCCTTCGAGGTGGGCTTGGTGAAGTTGGCGACCATTGCGCAAACCGGGTTCTGATAGGAGCCGTCCTCGAGTCGGCGCCCGGATATCAGTGGGAATTCGGCGGCATGCCCGAACTTGCCCTCGCGGGGAAAGAGGTCGAGATAGAAGCGCCCCAGTTCCTCACCGGACTCGGCGTCCTCGATGACGAAGAGTTGGACGTCGGGGTGCCAGGTGTCGAAATCCTCGATCTCCCGGAAGGAGATCCCGAACATCTCCGAGGTGAGGTCGAACATCCCGTCGAGCACCTGCTGAAGCGGGAAGTACTTGGCGACCTCGAAATTGTCCACGCCGTAGTCGTTCTTGCGCTGCTGGGTGTCGTAGTAGGCCCAGTCCCAGACCCGGACGGTGTCCTCGCCGGTGTCCTCGGCCAGCCGGTTGGAGACCGCCGCAACCTCTTCCTTGCCCTTCTCGGTGAGCGGCGCCTCCAGCTCCTCGTAGAAGGCGGCCACCCGCTCGGGGGTCTTCGCCATCCGCTCCTCGAGACGGTGATGGGCCCAGGTCTCCTGGTCGAAAGCCTCCGCTATCTCCTGGCGCAACTTGACCGCTTCCTCGAGGATCTTGCGATTGTCCTCCACGGCGACGGTGTTGAACTTGTACCTGAGCTCCTCGCGCAGGTCGCGCCGCTTGGCGTTCTCCTGGAAGGGGATGAGATGGGGATACTGGATGGTCACCTTGAGCTTGCCGGTCTCCTCATCGGCCTCCAGCGACTCGACGAAGCTCTCCGGGAGCCCCTCCAGATCCTCCGGTGCGACCAGGATCCAATCCTCCCACTCGTCGATGTTCTGCTGGAAGCGAACGCCAAGTTCCACGAGACGCTCGGTCTTGGCCTTGACCTCCCCCCTGATCTCGGCGTCGAGCTCGTGGCCGGCCCTGCGCAGGTCGCGCAATGTGAACTCGAGAAATCTCGCCTTCTCGCCCTCGAGAGCTTCGGCCTCACGGGTCCGGGCATACTCCTGCACCGCCTCGTTGAGGTCCTCGCGAAAGACGATCTCCACTCCGAACTTGCTCAGCTTCTCCTCAGCCCCTTTGCCTGCTGTGCGCACTTCCTTGTCGGGATGGACATATCCCATGAAGGCATAGTCGGCGAATGCCCGACTGAGGATGTCCCCCACCTCGTCGAGTGGGCGCATCGTGTTGTCAAAGGTGCGGTCGTCTTGTTCGATCAGACCCTCGAGGACGGCTTCGGCCTCCGCGATGGCCCGGTCGGCGCCCACCCCGATCTGGTCGGCGGTGATGGTCGAATAGTGTTCCATGAGGACCGGACAGGGTACCTCCTGGTGACGTGTGCTCTAATTTGTGATTGTGTGGTCACTGTCGCCGGACATGCACCATCTCAACCACGCTTCGTGGGGTGCGGTCCCCGTGGAGATCCAGCAGAGGCAGGTCGAGTGGCGGCGGCGCTGGGAGGCGAGCACCACGGCCTTCGTCCTAGGGGAGTTACCCGAGGCGATGGGCGTCGCCCGCGCCGCGCTGGCACGGTTTCTCACTGCCTCACCGGAGAGCATCGCCTTCGTGCGCAACGCCACCACCGCCATCGCCTCGGTGGTGCGGTCCGTCGAGCCATGGCTCGAACCCGGTGACGAGATCGTTACCACCTCACAGGACTACAACGGCGTGCGCCAGACGCTGGAGTTCACCGCCGCACGCCTCGGCGCCACAGTGGTGGTGGCGTCGGTTCCCTTTCCCCTGGACGGCCCGGAGACGATCACCACCGCGGTTCTCGACGCGGTGTCCGACAAGACCCGACTGGTGGTCGTGGATCACATCACATCGCCGACAGCCGTGATCTACCCAATCGAGGACATCGTGGCGGCGCTGGAGCCTGAGGTGCCGGTCCTCGTCGACGGGGCCCACGGGCCCGGCCAGGTGCCGCTTGCCTTGGAAGGCATTGGAGCCTCCTGGTACGCGGGGAACCTGCACAAGTGGGTGTGTGCGCCGAAGGGCGCCGCCTTCCTTCACACTCGGGCCGACCGGCTCGAGCAAACCTTTCCCGTGGTGGTCTCCCACGGGTGGAACACCGCGAGCCCCGGAGCGAGATACCGCGCCCTCTTCGACTGGGTCGGGACCGATGACTTCAGTTCCTGGCTCGTGCTGCCCGATCTCCTGGAGCTCCTCGGCGGTCTCGAGCCCGACGGCTGGAGCGGGCTAATGGAGAGGAATCATCGTCTCGCGCTGGCAGCGAGAGGCGTGCTCGCTGCCGCAATGCAGGCAGTCCCCCCGGTCCCCGAGGAGATGATCGGGGCGATGGTGGCCCTGGAGCTGTCCGATGCCCAGGGAGCGGACCCGGGAGGCATGGACTCGCCCCTCACCGGTGAGCTCATCGCGGCCGGCTTCGAGGCGCCGGTCATGATCTGGCCGCTATGGCCACGGCAGGTGCTTCGAGTTTCCGCGCACCACTACAACACCATCGACGAATACGAGGCGCTGGCCCGGGTGCTGGGGCACATGCTGGGCCGGTAAAAGGGGCAATTTCAGCCCTACAGGGTCGAATTGTGGCGCCGTATCCGCTCAGATATGAGCCAGGAACATCTGCTCCGCCTGTTGGCGTGTCAACGCCTCGTCGGGATTGATCCCGTGACGGTCGATTGCCGCGTTGATCCCCACATCTGGGTGGGGGAGCTCGACCGGGCTGTCACTGCCACCGAGCAGGGGAACGCCCGCCTCGGCCAGAGAGCGGAAGGGATAGGCCCGGGTCATCCTCTCCGGCCCCAGCCGTTTCACCAGCCACTCCTCCTCGGAGGCGAGGAACGCCGGTTGCACCGAGGCGACGACCCCCAGTGCGGCCATTCGGGCGACAGTGGGATCGGTGAGGATGGAGGCGTGCTCGACGCGGAGGCGACGCGGATCCGCCCCGTCGTAGATGAGGTCCTCGAAGACATCGAGGACCAAGTCGTTGGCCCTGTCGCCTATGGCGTGGATGGCCGCCACGCCTCCCAGGTCCAGCGTCGTCTGGGCCATGGCCCGGGCCCGCTCGGGATGGAAGCGGATCGTGCCCCGGGTGTCGGGCCGGTCGGCGTAGGGCTCGTACATGGCCGCGGTGTGCCCTCCGAGGCTGCCGTCGACGAAGTCCTTCCAGCCGTGGAACCGGATCCGCCCCTCGGCGGCATCGATCTGACGCTTGGCCTCGGCGAGTTGGGCCCGGTCGTTGGTGATCACCAGGACCTCGATGTCGATGGGAAGGTCGGAGGCGAGACGGCAGAGTGTCTCCACCTCGTCCGGGATACCGCACCAGATCGACTCCCCTGCCGAGACGATCCCGGTCACCGAGCCCAGACCCATCTCCGGGAGTGTGGCCAACGCTCCGAGGATGCTCTCGTCCGAAGGTGGCGGGATCAAGTGAGCAAGGGCCCGGGAGACGCCCTGAACTGCGGTCTCCCGGAGGATGCCGTTGGGGGCGCCGCCGCGATCTCGGTCGAAGGAACCTCCGTCGGGGTCGGGGGTGTCTGCATCCACGCCCGCCAACTCCAGGGTCTTGCTGTTGGCCACGGCTATGTGGCCGCAATACCGGTAGAGGAGGACGGGTCGGTCGGGGACCGCGTCGTCGAGGTCTGACGCGGTGGGAAGTCGTCCCTCCTTTATGCCCTCGTCGTTGAGACGCTGGCCGATCACCGGCCCCGGCACCGTCTCGGCATGGGAAGCGACGGTGGAGAGGACCTCCTCGAGGCTGGATGCGCTCATCAGCTCGAGACCGTTGACCAGTGAGACATAGCCGAACGGGTGGAAGTGGTTGTCGTGGTAGGTCATCGCAGGTGCTCGGGCATCGTCGCCTCGACTATGGCGCGCAGTTCCTCGTGGAGTATGCCGTTGCTGGCCACATAGGCGGCGGATGCCAGGCTGTGGGGGTCTCCTATGTGGTCTGTGAACCTCCCTCCGGCCTCGGTCACGAGAAGTGCCCCGGCCGCGATGTCCCAGGGCTTGATCCCCTCGGGTCCGCCATGCTCCCAGTAGGCGTCGAAGCGCCCGCAAGCGACCCAGGCCAGGTCGAGGGCGGCGGCGCCGAGCCGACGGGTCCCCCGGGTCCTCAGCATCACCGCTTCCACAACGCGCAGATAGGCCCCGGCGTACCTGGTGCGGTCATAAGGGAACCCGGTAGCCACCAAGGCGTCCTCCATGCGGTCGGTGTCCGAGACGCGGATCGGTGAGCCGTTCATCGTCGCACCCTGACCGGCCACCGCCACGAACTCGTCATTACGTGCCACGTCGATGATCACGCCAACCAGAGGCCTGCCGTCTTCCCAGAGGGCGACAGATACCGCCACCTGAGGCACACGGCGGACGAAGTTGACCGTGCCGTCCAGCGGATCGACTATCCACACCCGCCCCGTGCGCCAGTCTGCTCCGCCTTCCTCTTCGCCGAGGACGCCGTCGTCCGGGAAGTGGATGGCAATCACTGATCTGATCTGCTGCTCGGCGTCACGATCCACATGTGTCACCGGATCGACCGCCCCTTTCATCTCGGTCTCGAAATCCTGATAGAAGCCGGTCTGGACGACATCGGCCCCTGCTCTGGCGGCACGGGCCGCCACCCAGACGTCGCCTTCCCACATGACTGCGACTCTATTTGCCCGCTGGTCCCTAGCCTCTCCTGGCGTGATCCCCTGGCTCCTGGTGCTGTCGGGCGCGGCGATCTCGGTCCTGGCGTTCCCGCCGTTCGGGCCGGGATGGCTCATCCTGCCCGGAGTCGCCCTGTTCCTGGCGGCCATTCGGATGTCGGTGAGCCCTCGGCAGGGCCTGTTCCTCAGCGTGGTCCATTGGCTGGGCTTCTTTGGGGGCTTGCTCTGGTGGCTGGCGGAGTTGGACCTGCTTGCCTTGATCCTGGTCCCGTTCGAGACCCTCTATTTCGTGGTCTACGGCTGGTGGTTGGCCCGGCAAAACCATCGCGGGCCGATCGCTTGGTCGGCCCTGGCGGTCGGAGGGTGGGGGTTGACCGAGCTAGTCCGTCATCGCTTCCCGGTCGGGGGCTTCGAGTGGGGCGCCGCCGGCTATGCCCTGTCGGACAGTATCTTCACCAGGCTTCCCGCATCGGTCGTGGGTACCAGCGGGCTGACCATCCTGGTCGTTCTCATCGGGGCCGTCCTCGCCGCCGGAATCGCCGGTCGATTCGATTATCGCCTCATGTGGTCAGGTCCCATCGTCTTCGCCGTTCTCCTGGCGACCGGTGTGACGCTGCTCGTGACAGCGCCAGACGGCGAGACCACGACGGTCGCCATCGTCCAGGGCTCTACACCTTGTCCGTTCGAGCATTGCCCACCCGATGAGCGACTTCGCACCTACCAGCAGCACCTGGAGCTCACCGGCGCCATCGCCGAGGGCTCGGCAGCCTTGGTCGTGTGGTCCGAGGGCTCCACCGGCTCGTTCAACGCCGACCCGGTGCAGAACCCCGAAGTGGGTGAGGCGATAGCCCAGGAGGCGAGACGGATAGGCGCCTGGTTCCTGGTGGGTAGCGACCGACCGGTCAGCGAGACCCAATGGGTGAACGCGAATGTCGTCTTCGATCCAAATGGCGAGATCGTCGGCGAGTACCGCAAGCAGCATCCGGTGCCCTTCGGCGAGTACATCCCGGGGCGACCCCTCTTCCAATGGATCCCGGCCCTCGACCGGGTCCCCCGTGACATGATCCCGGGTGAAGGGCCGGTGGTGTTCGACATCGACACTCACCGATTGGGATCCGTCATCTCCTTCGAGGGGGGGTTCGCCCGGTACGCCCTACAACACCGCCGGGCCGGCGCCGATCTCATCGTCGTCGCCACCAACGAGGCGAGCTACGGGCTCACCCCGGCTTCCGATCAGTTCATCGGGATGACCAGGATGCGGGCAGTCGAGCTCGGTGTGCCCTTGATACACGCGGCCGTGACCGGAAAGTCCACGGTCGCCGACTCCTACGGGGAGATCGTCGAGACCACCGGTCTCGGGGCCGAGGAGATCCTCATCGCGGACATCGGCGCATCCTGGCCCACCCCCTATCGCCTGATCGGCGATGCGTTGGTGTATCTCGCCGTCCTGGTCGGGGGTTTCGCATGGTGGAGGTCGAGGGAGGTAGGTTCGGCAGACCAGAGCACCGAGGAGGAATGAGCCCATGACCCAGGCGTTGGAGAACCTGCTCCAGGAGGACCGCGTCTTCCCTCCTTCTCAGGAGTTCGCCGTCCAGGCCAATGCCCAGCCCGGGATCCACGAGGAGGCCGTCGCCGATTTCGAGGCGTTCTGGAAGAGGCAGGCCCTGGAACGGATCACCTGGTTCACCGAGCCGACCGAGATCCTCGACGACTCGAATCCGCCCTTCTACGAGTGGTTCGCGGACGGGAAGCTCAATCTCTCCTTCAACTGCCTCGACCGTCATCTCGATGACCATGGCCACCAAATCGCATACCACTGGATTGGCGAGCCCGGGGACACCCGGGACATCACCTACTCCGATCTGGCCGCCGAGGTCGGCCGTCTCGCCAACGGGCTGAAGAGCCTCGGCTTGGAGAAGGGGGACCGGGTTGCCATCTATATGGGGATGATCCCCGAGTTGCCGATGGCCATGCTCGCCTGCGCCCGGCTCGGGCTGGTCCACTCCGTCGTGTTCGGGGGCTTCTCCGCCGACGCCCTCTCCAGCCGGATCCTCGACGCCGACGCCAGGGTGGTGATCACCCAGGACGGCGCCTGGAGGGGCGGGAATGTAATCCCGCTCAAGGAGAACACCGACAGGGCTATGGAGAAGACACCGGATGTGAGTCAGGTCGTCGTGGTGAAGCGCACCGACCACGGCGTAGAGATGACCGAGGGCCGCGACATCTGGTACCACGACCTGGTCGAAGGTCAGTCCGAGGAGTGCGAGCCCGAGGTCCTCGACGCCGAGCATCCTCTCTACATCCTCTACACCTCGGGCACGACGGGTAAACCCAAGGGGATCGTGCACACCCAGGGGGGCTACCTGACCGGGATCACCACCACCCACTCCCTGGTCTTCGACATAAAGCCCGACTCCGACGTCTACTGGTGCGCCGCCGACATCGGCTGGGTGACCGGGCACAGCTACATCGTGTACGGCCCTCTAGCCAACCGCACCACCAGCGTCATGTACGAAGGGGCCCCCAACCATCCCGGACATCACCGTCTGTGGCAGATCATCGATGACTACGGGGTGACCATCTTCTACACCGCCCCGACTGCCATCCGATCCTTCATGAAGTGGGGCGATGAGCACGTCGACAAGCACGACCTCTCCTCGCTACGGCTGATAGGCACCGTGGGAGAGCCGATCAACCCCGAGGCTTGGATGTGGTACCAGGAGCATGTCGGGGGCGGCTCCTGCCCGGTGGTCGACACCTGGTGGCAGACAGAGACCGGTTGCATCATGATCACCCCCCTTCCCGGGGTGGTGCCCACCAAGCCCGGATCCGCGACCATTCCCTTCCCCGGGATCTTCGCCGACGTAGTCGACGACGATGGCAACTCGGTCCCTCTCGGGGGCGGGGGGTATCTGGTGATCACCAAGCCGTGGCCGTCGATGGCCCGCACCATCTACGGGGACGACGACCGCTATGTCGACACTTACTGGACCCGGTTCGAGGGGCGGTACTTCCCCGGTGACGGGTGCAAGCGGGACGAGGATGGCTACTACTGGCTATTGGGCCGAGTCGACGACATCATGCTGGTGTCTGGGCACAACATCTCCACCACCGAGGTGGAGTCCGCCCTGGTCAGCCATCCCGTCGTGGCTGAGGCCGCCGTCGTCGGGCGGAAGGACGAGCTCACCGGGCAAGCCATCGCCGCTTTCGTCACTTTGCGCGGGTCCGTCACCGGCGACGAGAAGCTCATCGCGGAGTTGCGCGACCACGTCGCCGATGCTCTGGGGGCCATCGCCAAGCCGAAGTCGATCGTATTCACCGATGACCTCCCCAAGACCCGCTCCGGCAAGATCATGCGCCGTCTCCTCAAGGACATCTCGGAGGATCGCCAACTCGGTGACGTCACCACGCTTGCCAACGCCGACATCGTGGCCGAGATCGCCGAGAAGGCGAAAGGTGCCAGGTAGGGCTGAGCCTCAGCCGATGAGGACCGCGCCCAGCCACAGGGCGGCGATGGCGAACCCTCCGCCCAATTCGATGCCGACGGAGAGGGCGATTGCCCCGAGGGCCACCCTGGTGGCGTGTCCGGCGCGCTCGGTACCAACCCGGATGCGCTGGAGGAGGTAGAGAGAGCCCACGAATGCCAGCGGGCCGCCGATCACCGGTATCGCGAAGAACCCGACGACGCCGGCGGCGACGGCGAGAAGCAGTTGGGCTCGGGGGATGCCTGCCTCCCGCAGCCGCCTCCCCGGCCGCAGATATTTGAGGACGGTCACCGCGACCGCGATCATTACCGCAGCGACGGCGACGCCAGTTGCCAGGCCGGTGCCCTCCTCGAACGCCCAAAGGACCACGGCGACGACCTCGAGCGGGAGGCCGGGGATGAGCACCACCACGATCCCGACCAGCCCGATGGCGATGGCGAAGCCGGCGATCAGGTCGTGGATCTCCATTTGGGCTCGGGTGCGATCAGTCGCCGCGCCGCGCCAGCTCTTCAACCAGGGTGGACGCACTCTCCAACACCGGCTCGCCGTGGCCGAAGAGGACGACCTCGTAATCGAACTCGGCCAGCTTGGCCACCGAGGCGTCGGCCAGGCTCATGTCCTCGCTGAAGTCTGGGTTGGGCCCCTCCACGCCGCCGTTGCCGCCATTGATGGCGTCCCCCGCCACGAGCACGCCGGCGGCCCGATCGAGCACGGAGATGTGACCTGCGGTGTGGCCGGGCGTCTCGATGATCTCGAGCTCGTCGACCCGGTCCCCGTCACCGACGGCCACGCCCTCGACGGGGGCGGTGATGGCGGGGATGTCCCCGGCCCCGGCATACCAGCGGGCGTCGGCGACGGCGAGGACCGCAGGGAGGCTGCCCTGATGGTCGGGGTGCCTGTGGGTGATGACGATCGAGCCCACCGAGTCCCAGCCCAGGCCGATCTCACCCAATGCGGCACCGATGGCGTCCTCGCTGCCGCCCACCCCGGTGTCGACGACGGTGGCCTCACCCGCCCGGTAGAGGATGTAGGCGGAGACGAAACCGAGGTTCACCCGGTGCCACCGACTCTCGGCTGACCGGGTTTCCGACGCGGGCGAGGTCGATTCCGTCACCGACGTCGGACCCGACTCGGTCGAGGAAGTCCCGCCGGCGGTCGACTCCGGAGTCGGGGTGGCGTTGTCCGTCGACTCCGAGGCGCAGGCCGCGGTGCCCAGGATCATCACTGCCAGTCCGGCTTTGCCCATGTCCCGGAGGAGCATGCGACGGGTCGGGAAGACGAAGGCAGTCACGGCCTGAGCCTACGCCACCAGGGGCGCGCGGTGACACTGGACGCGTAGGGTGCCGGCATGGCTATCAAGATCATGCTCTCGGAAGCAGAGATTCCCACGCACTGGTACAACGTGGCCGCCGATCTGCCCAACCCGCCCTCGCCGCCGCTCCATCCCGGGACGATGGAACCCGCAGGTCCGGGAGATCTCGAGCCTCTCTTCCCGATGGACCTCATCATGCAGGAGGTCTCCCAGGAGCGTTTCATCGAGATCCCCGAGGAGGTGCGTGACATCTACGCCATGTGGCGCCCCACCCCCCTCTACCGTGCGCGTGGCCTGGAGCGTCACATCGGTGGGCCCGCCCGCATCTACTACAAGTACGAGGGCGTCAGCCCGGTGGGATCGCACAAGCCCAACACCGCGGTGGCCCAGGCCTACTACAACGCCAAGTCGGGGGTGAAGAAGCTCTCCACCGAGACCGGGGCAGGGCAGTGGGGCTCAGCGCTGGCCTTCGCCTGCTCCCTGTTCGGTCTGGAGTGCGAGGTCTACATGGTGCGGGCCTCCTATGACCAGAAGCCCTACCGGAAGGCGCTAATCGAGACTTTCGGCGCCACCATCTACCCGTCCCCCTCGACCAACACCGAATATGGGCGGAAGGTGCTCGAGGAAGACCCGGACACCCCGGGGAGCTTGGGTATCGCCATCTCGGAGGCGATCGAGGTCGCGGCTAACAACGACGACGTCAAGTACTCGATCGGGTCCGCCCTCAACCACGTCCTCCTCCATCAGACCGTGATCGGCGAGGAGGTGCTGAAACAGCTGGCGATGGTGGACGAGACCCCCGATGTGGTGATCGGCTGTGCCGGGGGAGGCTCCAACTTCGCCGGATTCAGCTTCCCCTTCGTTCGCGAGAAGCTGGCGGGAAGCATGGACCCGGTGATCCGGGCGGTGGAGGCGGCGGCAGCTCCTTCGCTGACCCGGGGGAGCTACCGGTACGACTTCGGCGACACCGGGATGATGACCCCCCTCCTCAAGATGCACACGCTGGGCCACGACTTCGTCCCCGACCCCATCCATGCCGGGGGTCTCCGGTATCACGGCATGGCGCCACTCGTGTCCCAGCTCGTCGACGAGGGAGTCGTCGAGGCCCAATCCCTCAACCAACGGGAGACCTTTGCCAAGGCAGTGGAGTTCACCCGGGTGGAGGGGATCACTCCCGGGCCCGAGCCAACCCACGCCGTCGCTTCGGCGATGCTCGAGGCGGAGAGGGCGAAGGAGACGGGTGAGGAGAAGGTCATCGTCTTCAACCTCTCCGGCCACGGCCACTTCGACATGGCCGCCTACTCCGAGTTCCTCTCCGGGGACATGGTCGACTACGAGCACCCCCAGGAGCGCATCGACGCGGCCATGGAGCGCATCCCGACGGTGTCCTGAACCGTTCTGTGAGGAGAATTGTGAGGTATGGAGTGATTTCTCCTCACAGAAACGTCAAGAAACCGGGCATTCGGGCTCACCGGGGTGGAGCGGACGGACCAGGAGCTTGAGAGGGGCGCCTCCCTCTTCGGGACTCATCCACACAGTCTCCTCGGTGGCATTGGCGAACCGACCCAGGACCTCGGGGCCGTAGACCCGACAGCCCCAACCGTTGCCCAGACTCTCCCATTCGGAGAAATCGGTGGAGCCGAGGGGCCACTCCCTGACGTCCGCCGTCTCCGCGCCCGGCGCACCCGGGCCTGCGACGACCCGGACACGTTCACCCTCGTAGGCGCCGAGACCGGGCCCAGCCGATATCTCTCCGAGAACCGAGATCAGATCCTGCATCGAGGCGTGGATCTCGCTCGGGCCGCCGTCGGTCTCCAAACCGAGGGCGTAGACCCCATAGGTGTGCTCCCCGGCACCGTCCCAATAGGTCACGACCTCGGTGGAGGCGTCGGCCACCATGTCCATGGCGCTGTCGTCGATCTCGTGGTCGATGCCCGGCAACCCGATCTCCTCCACAAGCTCGAGGACCCGCCGCATCTGCTCGTCCGTGGCCTGAACCACCTGGTAGTTGGGGAGCAGGGGCCCGGGGAAGATCATGATGATCGGGCCCGAGTAGATGAGCCTCCCATCGGCGAGGAGGGTGTAGGCGGGGCCATGACCCAGGGCCCACTCCACTGGGACGAAGCCACCTTCGGACCGAACCTGGACCACCGGGGCGTCGGGGTCGTCGGGAAGGCCGGCGCCTCCCTCGGGGGATCCACAGGCTGCCAGAGCCAGGGCGAGCACCGGGACGGTCAGCAGTGTTCTCGATGTCATGGTCATTAGATGTCCCCGGGCCCGGGTCGGTTCCCGGGGCCGCCCTCGTGGTCGGGACGATCGAGGTGATCGAATGCTGGCCCGTCACCTGACGTCAGGAGTGCCGGCGCTCGCGCTCCCAGCTCTCCAAACCCTCGTCGATGAGGCCGATCGCCCAGTCGAGCTCCTCGGCCGTGGTGACGAGCGGGGGGATGAATCGGATCACGTTCCCGTCAGGCCCGCATTCGATGATGATGAGCTCGCGTTCGAACGCGTGGGACTGGACGTGCTTGAAGGCGTTGGCGTCGGGCACCCTGGTCTCCGCATCGGTGACCAAGTCCACCCCGATCATGAGGCCCAAGCCGCGCACGTCTCCAATGGTGTCGTGTCGTTCCGCCAACTCCCCGAAGCCCTCGAAGGCCCGCTTGGAGAGGTCCCGGGCGTGGGGCAGCAGCGGCTCCATAGCCTCGATGACGGCAGTCGCTGCGGCTGCAGCCACCGGGTTGCCCCCGTACGTCGTCCCGTGCGAGCCGACCGGCCAGGCTCCGATGATCTCCTGTGCAGCCCCGTATGCGGACAGGGGGAGGCCGTTGGCGATGCCCTTGCCCATGGCGATGATGTCAGGCTTCGCCCGGTAGTGGTCCGAGGCGAACCACTCCGCGGTGCGGCCGAAGCCGGTTTGCACCTCGTCGTACACCACCATGATGTCGTGGTCCTCGGCCATGGACCGGATCTCTTCCAAGAAGGCCGGGGGTGCCGGGTAGTAGCCGCCTTCACCCTGCACCGGCTCGACCAGGAAGCAGGCCACCTCATGAGGCGAGACCACGTGCTTCAGCAATAGTCGCAACTCGCGAAGCGACATCTCCACCGCAGCCTCCTCAGACACTCCCCAGCGGTAGGGATGGGGGAAGGGGGCGACGAACACCGAGCCGACCATGGGGTGATAGCCGTCCCGGTACCTGGCGTTGGAGGTGCTGTAGCTCACCGACCCCATGGTGCGGCCGTGAAAGCAGCCCCGGAAGGTGACCACACCCTGCCGACCGGTGCTGTGCTTCGCCAGCTTCACCGCAGCCTCCACCGCCTCGGATCCCGAATTGGCGAAGGCGAACATGTCGATGCCGGGCGGGGTGATCTCCCGCAGCCGCTCCGCCGTTTCCACGACCGACTCATACCGAAAGATCATCCCCGAGTGGGCCAAACGGTCGAGTTGGCGGCGGGCGGCGGCCACCACCTCGGGATGGTTGTGGCCGAGATTGGTCACCGCCGTCCCGCTGGCGAAGTCCGCCCAGCGCTTCCCTTTGACGTCGGTCACCCAGAGCCCCTCTGCGGACACCGCGTGGATATCGGTGTCGAAGGCGATGACCGGGGCCATCACCTCCCGATGCCGGGCAAGCAACGGGTTATCTCCGGGGGTGGTCGGCACGGAGCCAGAGCCTACCCGCGGCCAGGTATGTTCGCCCCGTGCCGAGTCTCAGGGCCAGCAGGGTCGTCGTCGACGGTGAGGCGCGCCTCGCCACCATCCATCACTCGGGCGGGGTCATCGTCGAGATCGGAGACGGTCCGGCCGACGACGACTTCGGCGACCTGGTGGTCATGCCCGGACTGGTGGACACCCATGTCCACGTCAACGAGCCGGGGAGAGCGCACTGGGAAGGGTTCGCCACCGCCACCAGATCCGCGGCCGCAGGTGGAGCAACGACCATCGTGGACATGCCGCTCAACTCGGTCCCGCCCACCGTCGACCCCGACGCACTCCAGGCCAAGCGGGCCAGCGCCCATGGCCGGCTCAGCGTTGACACTGCCTTCTGGGGAGGGCTGATCCCCGGTTCTGAGAGTCATCTCGAGAGCCTGGTCGCGGAAGGGGTTTGCGGGTTCAAGTCCTTTCTGGTCGATTCCGGTGTGCCCGAGTTCCCCCCTTTGCCCTTCTACGACCTCGGCGTCGCCCTGGAGGAGATGGGCCGTCTCGGTGTTCCCTCCCTGATCCACGCCGAGCACCCCGATCTGCTCGAGCCCTGGGAGGGAGATCCCCGGAGCTATCAGGGCTATCTGGCCACCCGGCCGCCCGGGGCCGAGACCGAGGCCGTCGTGCAGCTCGCCGGGCTGGCCGAGAAAATCGGATGCCGAGTCCACGTGCTTCACGTCTCCGCGGGTGAGACCGCGTCGGCCATCGGCTCAGCCTCGTCGTCGCTCACCGGGGAGACCTGCCCCCACTATCTCGTCTTCTCTGCGGAGGAGATCCCCGATGGGGCCACCGTGTTCAAGTGTGCCCCTCCGATCCGTGGCGCCGCGCACCGTGAGGCTCTCTGGGAGAGCTTGATCAACGGCACCCTCGGCATGGTGGTCTCGGATCATTCCCCCGCTCCCCCGGAGGTGAAGACGGCCGCGTCGGGAGACTTCGCCGCGGCATGGGGTGGGATCGCATCGCTCCAGCTCCGGCTGCAGGCGACCTGGACAGGGGCGGCGGAGAGAGGGGTGGGCCTTGGCCAACTCACCGGCTGGCTATCGACCGCCCCGGCTGCACTCGCCGGTCTCGATGGGACAAAAGGATCGATCGCCCCGGGGAGGGACGCCGACTTCGTGGTCTGGGACCCCGCCGGCGTCACCGAGGTGAGGGGGCAGGGGCTGGAGCATCGACATCCGATCACCCCTTACGAGGGGATGCAGCTGCGGGGCCGTGTCGAGAAGACGATCCTGCGCGGCGAGACCATCTTCGAGCAGGGACGGGTCGCGTTCGGGCATGGCAGGATGTTGCGACGAGGATGATCGATCTCATCTCACATGCCGTCGGCGGCCGGATGGTCGAGTGCAACGACGAGTTCTTCGCGGTGGCCGACAACCTGCTCAAGACCACAGATCCCGTCTGGAAAGACGGGGAGTACACGGACCGGGGCAAGTGGATGGACGGCTGGGAGACCCGCCGGCGCCGCGAGCCGGGCAATGACTGGTGTGTCCTCGCCCTGGGGATCCCGGGTGCGGTGCGTCGGGTGACTGTCGACACCTCCCACTTCACCGGCAACTACCCGGACGAGTTCTCGCTGGAGGCGACCGGTGCCGCCTTCGACGACCGTGTGGCCACCGCGGTGTGGGAGATGTTGATCCCCCCGACCGAGCTCACTGGCGATTCTGTGGCGTCTTTCCAAGTCGACGACCCCCACCGTGTCACCCATCTCCGTCTCAACATCTACCCCGACGGAGGCGTGGCACGGCTCCGGGTGGAGGGCGACCCGATTCCATCGATCAGAGAGGTATGCCCCGGTGGCCCGGTCGACCTGGCCTCAGCCCTGGTGGGGGGTGCTCCGATGTCGGTTTCCGACCGCCACTACTCCGACCCGGCCAACACCCTGCGCCCCACTGTCCCCGCGGGCATGTGGGACGGCTGGGAGACGAAGCGGCGTCGGGGCCCGGGTCACGACTGGGTGGTGTTCGGGCTCGGCCTGGCGGGTGTCGTCGAGGAGGTGGTCGTCGACACCACCCACTTCAAGGGGAATGCACCAGGCTTCGTCTCACTGGACGTCTCAGACACCGGGGAGACCTGGGCGGGGGTCATCGAGCGCGCTCCAGTCAAGCCCGACGCCCAGAACCGCATCCCACTTCCGCAACCGGCTCATGCCGGGCAGGTGCGTCTAGGCATCCATCCCGACGGGGGTGTCTCCCGGTTCCGTGTCCTCGGGCGGCCCGACCCCGGGACGGCGAATGAGAAGCGGGTCCTCTATCTCAACAGCCTGTTCGACCAGGAGGCAGAGCGTTTCTTTTTCACCGCATGCCCGGTCACGGCCTGGGTCGAGCAGATGATGTCCCGTCGGCCCTATCGGAGGGCCGATGACGTCCTGGCCGCAGCGGGGATCGCCTTCGACTCGTTCGAGGAGAAGGGCTGGTTGGAGGCCTTCGCCTCCCACCCCAGGATCGGGGAGAGGGGCGACGACACCTCCTCACGCGAGCAATCCGGTGTGGTGGGGGTGGGCCGGGCGGTTCTCAGGGAGCTGGCCGAGGTCAACGCGCGATACGAGGAGAAGTACGGGTTCACCTACATCGTCCACGCCTCCGGGAAGGGCGCGTCCGAGATGCTCGAGATAGCCAGAACGCGTTTGGGGAACAGCAGCGAGGAGGAGATCGCCATCGCCGCACAGGAGCAGAGGGCGATCACCGCGACGAGACTGAGACGCATGCTTTGCCAGGAGCCCTCGTGACCACCTTGAGCACCCACGTGCTCGACACCGGCCTGGGAGCGCCGGCCGATGGAATGCAGGTGCATCTCTCCCGCCACGGCGAGGCGGGCTGGGACCGCATTTCCGCGGCGGCCACCGACGGCGACGGCCGGGTCGACGATTTTGGGCGGCTGGAGCCAGGCGTGTACCGCCTCGTCTTCGAGACCGGTGACTACGGCAACGTCTTCTACCCGTCGGTGGAGGTCGTATTCGTCGTCGACACCGACAGGGCCCATCTCCACGTCCCCCTCCTGCTCGGCCCGTTCGGTTACACGACCTATCGGGGGAGCTGATGGCGACGCTGGGCCCGCATCGATGGGGTAAGTCGGAGGTGCGGGTCTCCAAGATCCACCGGGGGGAAGTCGCTGACGAGTTCTCCGACGTCACCGTGTCCGTGCTTCTCGAGGGCGATGTCGCCGCGGCGCACACCGAGGGGGACAACAGCGAGGTGATCCCCACCGACACCATGCGCAACACCATCTACGGTCTGGCCCAGGAGCATCTCACCAAGGATCTGGAGGGTTTCGGTGTCGTCCTCGCCGAGCATTTCCTGTCCCGGGAGTCGGTCGGTCAGGCGACGGTGGGTCTCGCAGAGAGGGTGTGGCAGCGGGAGACGGCCAACGGCTTCGTCGGCGGTGGCTCGGTTCGCCGGGCCGCCCGAATCGTCAGGGGGCGGGAGACCGGGACCCGTGGCGGCGTCGAGGGGTTGGTCGTGCTGAAGACCAGAGGCTCGGCATTCTCCGGGTTTCCCACGGACGAGTTCACAATCCTCACCGAGAAGGAAGATCGGCTGCTGGCTACCTCGATCACGGCCTGGTGGGAGTACGCGGAGATGCCGGGCGACACCGCCGCCACGTGGGGAATGGTATGCCGCTCCATGATCGACAGCTTCTTCGCAGAGCCGTCGGCCTCGGTGCAGCACCAGGGCTATCTGATGGGGGAGGCGGTGCTGGCTGCGGTTTCGGAGATCTCAGAGATCTCCCTCCGCCTCCCCAACCAGCACCACCTCGACTTCGATCTCACCCGTTTCGACATGGAAGACCACGGAATCGTCTTCCAGCCGGTCACCGAGCCCTACGGCGACATCGCCCTCACAATCCGCCGCTAATCCTTTCTGTGAGGCGAATTGCGAGGTATGGAGTGTTTTCTCCTCACAGAACGAATTTGTCGGGACCGGCTGTCATGTTCGCGGGATGGGGAGATCGAACGACATAATCAATCAGATAGCCGATTCCCAGCGTCAGCTAATCAGTCGCTCGGAGATTCTGGAGGTCGGCGGTTCCGACGGCGCGATCAGGTGGAGTTTGGCCACCGGTGATTGGATCACGGTCCAATCGGGGGTCTACCAGATCGACCGTCGGCCAATGGACTGGGAATGCAAGCTCGTAGCCGCGGTTCTTGCCGCCGGACCAGGGTCGGCCGTTTCCCACCGCTCTGCCTTTCGGCTCTGGGGTCTGGAAGGTATCACTACAGAAATCGTGGAATTGACCGTGCCCTACACCCATGGGCCGGTACCGGACGGCGTAGTTGTTCATCGCACGAGGCGGTCCATCGCCGTCCATGAGGTCGATGGGATTCCGCTGACGACCGTCGAGCGCACCTTGCTCGACTGTGCAGCCAACCTGCCCCGTCTGACGTTGGCGAAGGCGCTGGACTCGGCGATCAGAAAAGACCTGACCACGGTCGACGCCGTATATGACCTCCTGGTGGAGAAGG
>Ga0299913_10001272_pt1 | contig 18341 bp, 16 predicted proteins | sample RVTome_9_FD_201360 | JGI IMG/M metagenome (GOLD analysis project Ga0299913, IMG submission 201360) | Soil microbial communities from uranium-contaminated site in the Upper Colorado River Basin, Wyoming, United States - RVT155D38 (version 2) ... | reverse complement strand
TCGCCTGGTCGTCGAACGGGTCGAAGGGCAGGCTGCGGCCCTCGGTGGCAATCCCGAGGGAGAGCAGCGTCACTGCGGCGGCCGCGACCCAGGCCGGATAGACGTTCCGCCGAACCGCCCGCCACAGCGCGTCCGCGCCGGCGGCGGCGAGCAGGGCGAGCGCGAGGGAACTGAAGGTGGCGAGCCGACCGGGCGTCCTGATCGCATCCCACCCCGGTAACGCCTCGTAGAGGACCCGGTACGGCCACAGCAGGCCGTCCTCCTCCCGGAAGCCGAGCTCGAGCACCATGATCGCGACGGCTCCCAGCAGGAGACCGATCCGCGCGCGCCGGTTGAGGCTCCGGCTGGCAAGACCGACCCCGGCGAGTATGAGGATCAGCAGTCCGGGGAAGAGGGTCTTCTCGGGGATGTTCTCGAGGTCCTCGCGGATCTCCTCGGTGAGATCGCCCCAGACGAAGTTCTCCCGGGGCGCGGTGATGAAGACGTCGAGGGGGCCCGAGAAGCCCGCGACCTCGCTCACCTCGCGCTTCGCCTCCGGGAACTCGTCCGCGATCTCCAGGTACGGGCGCGCGATCACGCCGCAGATCCCGACGAAGGCGATTGCCCCGGCGATCCCGCCGACCAGCATCCGGCGGGGAATGGGCAGGCGCCCCTTGAGGAGCCAGACAACGGCCGCGACCACACAGGCGGCGGCGAGACCGTAGGCGAATGGGAGGCCGAGCACGAACCCAAGCGACACCTGCCAGGCCGCCACCAGCCAGGCGGCGAACAGCCACCAGGGCCGCCGCAGCCGGGTCCCGCGCGCGGCGAACGCCAGGGAGAGGGGGATGCCGCCGCTTGCGATCACCTGCATGTGGCCGTCCTGCTCGAGCCGGAACGGGGCGAACGCGAAGGCCACGCCGGCAACCGCCGCCCCGGCTGGCCCGATCCCGATCTCGCGGGCGAGCAGGTAGGCGCCGAAGAAGGCGAGGGCGTAGGAGAAGATGAAGAGGAGGTCGTAGCGGACGAGCGCGTCCTCGGGACCGTCGCCGATCATCCCGGCGGGGGCGTAGCCGATCAGCGCATCGCCGAAGGCGAGCGAGTCGGAGATCGGCCAGAAGCGGTTCGCGTCGAAGAAGTCGAGCGGCTGATTGAGGAGCGCGTGGCCGCCCCAGGCGGGCTGCCACGCGATCGCCAGAGGGTCGCCGATATCCCGAGGCACCACGTCGCCGAGGTCGAGGACGAGGGGCCAGGTCATCACGATCGCGATCACCACCGCGGCGGCCGCGGCGACCAGCACCTCCCTCCCGTTCAGGGGCGTCGTGTCCCCGTCCCGCTCATTCTCTCCAGGCGACATCTGGGCGGGCATCCTCGCAATTCGGGATGCCGAGGGCCCTTTACGTCCGTATGCTCGACGGGATGACCGTCGCCTTGATCGTGATAGGGGTGATCCTCTTCCTGGCGCTCGACGCCTACATCCTCGCCAGGGTGTTCCGCTCAAGGGCGACCGCCGGCGACTACGCCTCGATCCAGGTCCCCGGCGAGACCACCGTGACCGTGCCCTCGGGAAAGCTGAAGCTCAGCTACCAGGAGTCCTACAAGGCGTCGAGCACCGGGGACAGCATCGACTTCGGAACCCCTTCGGCGCTCAACGTCGAGGTGACCTCGGCCGCGGGTGAGACGCTCGAGCTCAAGGGCCCCGGCTTCAGAGGGATGGGAGCTTCGCTGTCAACGGGCAGCGGCTGGAGCCGCGCCTTGATCGGAACCGTCGAGGTCCCCGCCGGCGTCTACACGATCACCGTCGGCCCGGAGCTTCCCAACGCGGTCGAGCCGCAGGTCCTGATCGGAAAGTAGCGCCCTCCAAACGGTGCGGGTCAGGCCCACCGAGACCGGAGACATTCAGAAGCGTCGCTTTGCATGGGAGAGCAGCGGCTTCGCGTCATAATCCATCCGCGGTTTGCCCTGGCCGCGCACTACGTCCGCTGAGCGTGGGGATGCGGCGTGAGTTCGTCGGCTTCCGCACGGCAGGAAATACATGGAGGGCCGGACCGGTTGGCCTGGTTCCGGGTAAACCCGCGCCCTGCACCGCTACCGATTGGAGGAACCGTGCCGGAGGACCTGTTTAGACCGCAACTCGGCGAGCCACATCACCACGCCTACGTCGTCGACGACATCGAGGCGATCGTGAAGCGGCTGGCCAAGCAGCTCGGGGCAGGTCCGTTCTTTCTGGTCGAGGACGTGCCGCTGGAAAACGTCCTATCGCGTGGCGAGCCGGCAGAGTTCGCTCACGATTCTGCGTTCGGCTTCTGCGGCGGCGGCGCAATCGAGCTGATCGAACCGACCCGCTTGACGCCAAACCGCGTCGAGGGGAGATTCGCCGGCGTGCGGCCGAGAATCCACCACCTCGGCTACGTCGTGCCCGCGGAGTCGGCCCGGGAGCTCCGCGGCGAACTCGATGAGCGGAATCTGCCCGAGTACCTCGGCGCCCAGCTGGGTGATCTCGACATGACCTTCCACGACGCGTCGGCCTTGCTCGGCCACGACATCGAGATTCATGTCGACAACGACGGCCTGCGCGAGTTCTTCGGAATGGTTCGCGATGGCGCTGAAGGTTGGGACGGCTCTACACCGCTGCGACCCGCCCCGAGCTGATCCGCCGTGTCGTCCGAAGCGACCAGACCGGAGCGCGGCGACCTAGTCGGTCTCACGGACGAAGCAGGGCCTTGATCGCTCGCCTTTGGTCCATGGCCTCATATCCCTCGGCGGCCTGGTGAAGTGGCAGTTCGAGATCAAAGACCTTGCCCGGGTCGATCTCGCGCTTCCAGATCAGGTCGATTAGCTCGGGCAGGAACCGCCGCACCGGGGCGGGCCCTCCGTGCAGATGGACAAGGCTCCAGAACATCTCCATCCCGGGAATCGCGACGTCGTGACCGACGCCAACGAAGCCGACGTGCCCGCCTGGACGGGCGGAGCGAATGGCCTGCATCATCGACTCCTGTGTGCCGACGGCCTCGACCACGGAGTGCGCACCGAGCCCGTTCGTGAGTTCTTTGACCTTGGCGATGCCATCCTCGCCGCGCTCTTCGACGACGTCGGTCGCGCCGTACTGGCGCGCCAGGCGCTGGCGTGAGTCGTGGCGGCTCATAGCGATGATCCGCTCCGCGCCAAGCTGCTTGGCAGCCAGCACGGCGTGCAAGCCAACCGCGCCATCGCCCACGACGACCACGGTCCTGCCCGGCCCCGCGTGGGCGGCCACAGCGCCGAACCAGCCGGTGCCGAGCACGTCGGAGGCCGCGAGCAGGCTCGGGATGAGATCGTCGGCGGGAAGATCCGGGGTGGCGACGAGGGTGCCATCGGCAAGGGGGATGCGCAGCAACTCGGCTTGGGCGCCCAAGGCCCCCATGGGTACGCGGTTAACGCAGGCGCTCTGGTAGCCAACCCGGCAGATCTCGCAGGTGTTGTCAGAAGCCCAGAACGAGCCGACCACGAACTGGCCCGGCTTGACGGTGTGCACGTCCGCACCGACCTCCTTGACGATCCCGGCGTACTCGTGCCCCATTGGTGCGGGCCATTCGAGATCCTCGACCCCTCGGTAGGGCCACAGATCCGAGCCGCACACACAAGCCGCGGAAACGCGGATGATCGCGTCAGTCGCATCGACGATCTCGGGGTCGTTTCGCTCCTCGACGCGCACGTCCCCGGGGGCATACATAACCGCACCATCCACAACCAACGACCTCCTTCGTCTCGCCACGATGCCGCCGGACGAAAGATGGCTACCCGGATCAGGACTGCTCACGCGGGAGGTACCGCTTTCCATGCAAAGCGGCGATCTGGCGGTCGGCTGCTGCTAGCCGAATGATGACCCTCGCTACCAACCTGGTAGCGAGGGCCACCGGTCCCACACGAGATACCCCTCCCCCTGATCGAGGGTGAGCCTTCGGCGGGCCCCTAGACCAAGCGGAGGTTCCGCAGAACCGCGACCTAATGCTTATCCGGACGGTCCGGGTAGAGCTCGTCGATCGTGACCAGGGGGCGGTAGGGAGCGTCCGCGGCTTTCTCGATCGCCTCCGCGCCGCCCGCGAGCCGGTCGACGACCGACGTCACCCCGGCCACCTCGAGGCCCTCCTCGCGGATCCGCTCAATTGCCCGGACGGTCGACCCGCCGGTGGTGACGACGTCCTCGACGACGAGGCACTTCGTTCCCTGCTCCAACACGGGTCCCTCGATCCAGCGCTGCAGCCCGTGCTCCTTGCGCTCCTTGCGGACGAAGAAGGCGACCAGGCCGTCCCCGTCATCGGCCGCGATCGCCGCGCAGGCGAGCGGGTCAGCCCCCATCGTCATCCCGCCGACGGCGCTCGCGCCGCGCTTGGCGGCCTCCGCGGCGATCAGCTCGCCTGCGGCCCGGAGCCCGGCCGGCCGAAGCAGCGCCCGCTTCGCGTCGACGTAGTACTGGGCCGTCTGGCCGCTCGAGAGCGTCACCTCGCCGATCACCAGGGCGTGCTCGCGGAGTTCGGCGAGCAGACCCTCGCGAGCTCTATCTAGATCGGCGCCCATCTGGACGACCATCGTATGGATGCCTCCGGGCTGGAAGCGCGATGACTAGTCCGGCTAAGCGCTAGCCGTAGACGTGCATCGGGTCGCCGAGGTTGATCCAGTTGTAGATGTAGCGCGCAAACGGGATCGGGTTCCGCAGGCAGCCGTGGCTCGCGGGGTAGGTCGGCACCGGGTTGTACCCGTGAGTCGCGTAGCCGCCGATGAAGTAGACGGAGTAGTACATGCGCTTCGCGTTGTAGCCCGGCTGCTTCAGGTAGAAGCGGAAGTTGCCGCGCACCGTCGGGGTCCCGCCGGCGCCGCTTGAGATGTGGAAGGTGGCGACCGCCTTGTCGCCCTCGACGAGGGCCATCACCTGACGGGAGATATCGGCCTCGACGTGGTGGCCGTCGCTGTAGCGCGGCTTGAAGGCTCCCTCGCCACGGAGGAGCTTCTTGAAGATCGCCGGCAGGTATCCGGTCCGCCGGCCCATCCCGTTCACCTTCCGGAAGGCCATCGTCGCGAGCCGCGATCCCATTCCGAACCGGTTGCCCGCGTGCCCGGTGTAGTACCCCTGTGCGCGCAGCTTCTCGTTGTAGAGCTTCGTGACCGGCCCCTTGCCGAGGCGCCTGGGCACCTTCACGGTGAATGTCCTCGCGGCCGAGCTCTGCCCGGCGGCGGTCGCGGTCACCTCGTAGCGACAGCAGGCGTCGATCACGAACGGGAACCTGAATGCGCCATTGGCGGACGGGGTGACCTTCCCACCGCCCACAGCGCGGCCGCTCGCGCTGACCTTGATCGTGACCTGCTCGCCGGCGAACCCCGGCACCGTCCCCGACGCGATCACCTGGTCGAGCAGGCCGAGCTTCTTCGGGCCCTTCAACTCGAGGCTCGGTGGGCCGCTCGCGGCGCTCGCCGAGCCGACCGGGAACAGAAAGACCGCCGCGGAAGCGGCGGCGATTGATGCGAGGGTGCGCGCCAGCGCAACCCGTTTCACCTTGGTATCCCTGCCTTACGGAGCACGGCGGCATTCTAGACGCCCGAGGACCCGTCCCGCCAGGGATCGCAGGACGGGCTCTACGCGACCAGCTTCCGCCGAAGCGCTCTGACGGGAACCACGAACAGGAGGGCGCTGACCGCGGCCAACCAGGCGGTGCTCAACGCGATCTCCACGAACTCCGGGCCGGTCGCGAGTCCGCGCGTGATCTCGACCAGGTGGTAGAGCGGCATGAACCAGGCGATCACCTCGACCCAGCCGGGGAGCTCGTTGAACGGGAAGAAGATCCCGGAGAACAGGAACATCGGGGTGATCCCGAGAGTGAAGAAGTACGAGTAGAGGTCGATCTTCGGGATCAGGGTCGTGAACGTGTAGCCGATCACCGAGAAGCACAGACCGCCGAGCGCGACGAACGGCGGGATCAGGATCGCCCACCAGGAGGAGACCAGGCCGAACGCCGAGACGACGATCAGGACGACCACCCCGTAGACGGTCGCCCGGCTCGCGCTCCACGCCAAATCGCCGGCGACCACGTCCTGCGGCTCGGCCGGCGTCGAGATGACGTTGTCGTAGAGCCGCAGCTCGTTCATGCGGAAGTAGACGTTGTAGGTCGTCTCGAACGCCGAGGACCACATCGCCGCCGAGGCGATCAGGCCGGGAGCGATGAAGTCCTTGTACGGGATGCCGTTGATCGTCGCGACGTAGGTGCCGAGCCCGAAGCCGAGCGCAAGGAGGTAGAGAAACGGGTCGAGGAAGGTCGGCAGCAGCGCACCGCGCCAGAGCTTCGAGAAGACCCGGGCGTTGCGGAGCCAGATCGCCGCTGCGAGTCGCGGTACGGGGACCATCTCGCGCATCGGGAGGCGGGGGCCGAGCCCGGCGTAACCGGGTTCCTCGAGCATCGCCACCGCTACTCCCTCAGGCTGCGGCCGGTGAGCCGCAGGAAGACGTCCTCCAGGGTGGCACGGCGGACGAGCGCCGACTCGGTCGGGTAAGCCTCGTGGTCGAGCTCGGCGAGCACGGCCTCCGCGTCCTCCGCGTAGAGCATCAGGGTGCGCTCGGATAGGTCGTGTCCCTGGATCCGGCCGTCGAGCGAGCCGACGAGCCGTTCCGCGTCGCACCCCTCGTCGAGCCGGAGCTCGAGCACCTCGCGCCCGACGTGCTCGCGGACCAGGTCGGGCGGGCGGCCGTCGGTGACGATCTGCCCCTCGTCCATGATCACGAGCCGGTCGCAGAGCCGCTCGGCCTCTTCCATGTAGTGCGTGGTGAGGAGCAGGGTGACGCCCCCGCGCCGCAGCCGATCGAGCGCCCCCCACACCGCGAGGCGGGCCTGGGGATCGAGCCCCGTGGTCGGCTCGTCGAGGACGACCAGCTCCGGGTCGCCCATCAGCGCCCGGGAGACGAGCAGTCGCCGCTTCATCCCGCCCGAGAGCGCGTGGATGCGATCACCGGCGCGTTCGGCAAGGAGCGCGAACTCGAGGAGCTCGGTCGCCCTCGTCGCCCCGGTCTCCGAATCGATCCCGAAGTACCTCGCCTGCTGTGCGAGGTTCTCGCGTACGGTCAGGTCCCCGTCGAGGTTGGTCTCCTGCGGAACCACCCCGATCCGCGACTTGATCTGGCGGCGGTCGCGGGTCGCGTCCATGCCGAGAACCTCGAGCTCGCCAGCATCGACGGTCGCAAGCCCGTAGATCATCTTCATGGTGGTTGTCTTGCCCGCGCCGTTCGGCCCGAGGAAGCCGAAGCAGATGCCGGGCTCGACTTCGAAGTCGATCCCCGCCACCGCCTCTCGCTTGCCGTAGCTCTTGCGGACGCCGGTGGCCCGAACCGCTGCTCGATCGCTCAGCACGAGACCACCACCGTGGTGATCGCCAGCGAGTTGTTCAGGAAGTGCGCGGTGATCGAGGGCCAGATCGAGCCGCTCTTCTCGTACAGCCACGCAAGCCCAACCCCGAGCCCGGCGAGCGGGATCGCGGCCGTGGGGCCGGTTGGAGCGTGCACCAAGCCGAACACCACCCCCGAGGCCAGCGCGGCGGGCCAAAGCGGCAAGCGGCTGCGCAGACCGGCGAAGAAGAACCCGCGGAAGAAGATCTCCTCGGTGAGGGGCGCGGCGACGACGATCAGCAGGACGGCGGCGATCGCGATCCCGATCCCCGGATTGCAGACCCCGAGCTCCTTGCCGATGTCCTCCTGCTCGGGCTGGAGCACCAGCGTGGCGAAGATCGCGGCGCCCACGTAGTAGGCGAAGAGCATCAGGAACATCCAGCCGAACGCGCTCAGCTTGAACTGGCGCAAGCCGAGCTGGCGAAGCGCCCCTGTCAGCGGGCGGAACTTCCACGCGGATGCAACCCCGAGCGCGACTGTCACCAGGATGGCATCGAAGATCCACTGCGTCGTGATCAACGCTCCATCGCTCTCCAGACCCGGGTCGAAGGGCGCGACCAGTGCCGGTGCGATGGCGATCGCGGCGAGGAGGCCGAGTCCGAGCCCCCAAAGGGTCTTGCGCAGCGGCCACGGGACCAGCGGGAAGCCGCGATCCGGTGTCGGTACCTGCGGGGCTTGCGGGGGCGAGGGGGCTTGCGGGGGCGGCGGCGCCTGGTACTCCATCTCAGAGATGCTCCACGATCTGCTCGAGGGAGGAGATGTCGCCCCCGCCGTCGCGATCGATCAGCAGGGCGCGGATCCCCGCCGCCGCGGCACCGGCGACGTCCTCCTCGGCGGTGTCGCCGACGTGGATGACCTGATCGGGAGCGGCACCGGCGACACCGAGGGCGGCGGTGAAGATCTCGGGCTCCGGCTTGCGGGCGCCGGCGCCGGCCGAGGTGACCGTGTCATCCACTAGTTCGCTCAGGCCGCACCGCTCCAGCACGCGGGGCAGGGAAATGTCCCAATTCGAGACCACGACGATCCGAAGCCCGCGCTCGCGAAGCGCACCGAGGGCGGGCTCGGTATCGGGATAGGGACGGAAGCGGATCGAGTCGACCAGCTCCTCCACGGTGAGCTCGGTTCCGAGCTCGTCCGAGACGATCCGCGCGCAGCTCTCCCTGAGCTCGGCGAGGCTGGCTTCGTCGCGGCCCTCGTGAGCGTGCTCGCGGTAGTAGGCCATCTCGGCGCGGAGCGCCGCCACCAGTCGCTCGTCGCTGACCTCGGCCGGGACCCGATCGCGCAGGGTCACCGATGGGGGCTCGAGCTCTACCAAGGTGCCGAGGGCATCCAGGAAGACGGCGCGGACCATCACCGCTAATACTCCCCGACCGGGGATTTCGCCCAATGGACCAGACCTTCTGGCAAGAGCACGGCGACGAGATCTCGGCCGCGATCACGCTGGCCGTCGCGATCGTGATCGCGATCGGCGTCGATCGCCTTCTGATCGGCCGGGCGGTGCAGCGAGCAATGGGGCTCGAGACCGGGGAGCTTTCCCGCGAGGCTCGCACCCGCCTCCGTCTCGTCCGCCGGCTCCTGTTCGTCGCGATCATCCTGATCGGGGTCGCCCTCGCCCTCAGCCAGTTCGCCTCGATCAAGCGTTTCGCCACCGGAGTGCTCGCCTCGACCGCGGTGCTGGGCATCATCATCGGCTTCGCGGGACGCCAGGTGATCGCCAACCTCGTCTCCGGCGTGCTGATGGCGATCACGCAGCCAATCCGGATCGGGGACCGGATCACGATTGGGGACGAGGTAGACGGCCGGGTGATCGACATCGCGCTGACGTTCACCCGGGTGGACGGCGGCGACGGCAACCTGATCGTCGTCCCGAACGAGAAGGTGACGACGGACGTCGTCATCAACCACTCCGCCGGAAATATTCACGCGCCCGTCACCGTCGACGTCTGGTTATCCCCGGACGCCGATCTCGACGCGGCCCGGAAGGCGCTCGAGAAGGGCGAGGTGACCTCGGTCGCGCTCACGGAGCTCACCCCCGAGGGGGCGAAGCTGCAGGTGAAGGCGGCGATCGACACCGGCGCCGATCGGCACGCCCACGAGGCCGAGCTGCGCGAGAAGGCGCAAGGCGCGCTGCGAGACGCGGGACTGCTTAGTTCCCCATAAGGACAGCCCGGTTACCCTTCCCGGACCATGAGCGCCCGCTCCCGCCGGCGACTTCGGCGCACGAGCCGAAAGAGAAATCCCTTCCTCCTGACCCTCCTCCTCCTCGGGTCATGCATTGCCCTGGCCACGATGGGGTTCGGGATGTGGGTGATCAGCGTCGCCGCCGAGGCGCCGCCGATCGAGGAGCTCCAGCCCGTCGACGTCGGCGAGAACTCGATCATCTACGCGGCCGACGGCAGCCGGCTCGGCTACATCCAGTCGGACACGGCGCGAACTCCCGTCCCGCTGGACAAGATCCCCGACGAGCTGCAGAAGGCCACCGTGGCGATCGAGGACTCCCGCTTCTACGACCACCACGGCGTCGACGTCGAGGGGGTCGTCCGGGCCGCGGTCAGCAACCTCGAGGCGGGCGAGATCAAGGAGGGCGGCTCGACGATCACCATGCAGCTCGCCCGAAACCTCTACATCACCGATCCGCAGCGGGACCTCGAGCGGAAGATCAAGGAGGCGAGGATCGCCCAGGAGCTCGAGGACGCCCACTCGAAGGAGTGGATCCTGGAGGAGTACCTCAACACCGCCTCCTACGGGACGGTGAACGGCCGCACCGCAGTCGGCGTCCAAGCCGCGTCCAAGATCTACTTCTCCAAGCCGGCCAGCGAGCTGGACCTGGAGGAGTCCGCGCTGCTTGCCGGCATCCCCCAGTCGCCCTCGCTCTACAACCCCCTTCAGAATCCGCGCGGGGCCCTGGATCGCCGCAACGACGTGCTCGATGACATGGCCGATCAGGGCCACATATCCGACGAGGAGGCCGCTGAGGCGAAGGCGGAGCCACTCGACACCGATCCCGGCAATCAGTACTCGAGGATCCGCGAGCCCTATTTCTTCGACTTCGTCGAGCAGCAGCTGATCGAGGAGTACGGCGTGAACACGGTCCGCCAGGGCGGGCTCAAGATCCACACCACGGTCTTCCCCGAGCTTCAGGATGCCGCGCGGGCCGCGATCGAGAACAACCTCTACTACGAGGACGATCCGTCCTCGGCGGTGGTCTCGATCGACCCGAACACCGGCTTCGTCCGGGCGATGGCCTCGAGCGGGGCCTACGAGGACCAGCAGTTCAATCTCGCGGCGCAGGGCCACCGGCAGCCGGGATCGGCGTTCAAGACCTTCGCCCTGACGACCGCCGTCGACCGGGCGATCGATCCCGACGCGACCTACTACACCTCGAAGCCCCTGAACCTGAACCTCCCGGAATGGGGCCGCTGGGAGGTCGCGACCTACGGCGAGAGCTATGCGGGAACGATCTCGCTCGCCGATGCGACGCTGGCCTCAGACAACACCGTCTACGCCCAGCTCGCCCTGGATCTCGGCCCCGAGTCGATCGCCGACATGGCGCACGAGATGGGCATCGACACCCGCCTCGACGGGATCCCCGCCGAGACCCTTGGCGGCCTCCGACTGGGCGTCTCGCCGCTCGAGATGTCGAACGCTTACGCGACGCTCGCCTCCGGCGGCATGCGCAACAAGCCGATCGCGATCCGGAAGGTGGTCTTCCCCGACGGCAACGTCGACGAGACCGGCCAGCCGAGGCGGAAGCGCGTCTTCCAGGATGGGGTCGCTGCGGAGGTCACCGAGATCCTCTCCGACAACGTCGACGGCGGGACCGGCACGGCGGCGCAGACCGACTGCAGCTACGAGGCGGGCAAGACGGGTACCACCGATGACTTCAACGACGCGATGTTCATCGGCTACACGCCCCAGCTCTCCACCGCGGTGTGGGTCGGCTATCCGAATGAACTCCGCTCGATGACCTCGGTCCATGGCATCTCCGTCGCCGGCGGAACCTTCCCGGCGCAGATCTGGCACGACTACATGCAGGTGGCCCTCCATCGGCCCGAGGTGAACAAAGGCGAGTTCTGCCCGGCGTTCCCCGAGCCCAAGGACCCGGTGGAGTGGATCCCGTTCCACGGCTCCTACAGCTCCGATTCCGGCTCGTCGTCCTGCCCGGACGCCGACGTGACCGGAACCGGCAGCTCCGAGGGCTCCTACTCGTGCTCCGACTACTCCTACGACTACGACACGACCACCACCGAATCGGACGACGATGATGGCCGGGACGAGGGCGCCTACGCTCCGGGCCGCGGGCAGAAGCCGTCGCCGAAGCCGAAGCCGACTCCCGCGCCGCCCGCGGCACCGCCGCCGGAGAGCGGCGGGGTCACCCCGTAGCCTCAGGGTCGAGGCGCTTCAACATCCTCAACGGATCGGGCCATCGGGGTCATCATCCCTAGCCTTGGCGTATGCCGGCGAGCGAATTCGACCTGATCGCCGCGATCAACGAGCGCCTACCGGCGCCCGGCGAGCGGGTGCGGGTGCCGAGTGGCGACGACGCCGCCGTGGTGAAGGGCGATCCCGCGTCCGTGGTCTCGGTCGACGCGATCGTCGACGGAGTTCATTTCGTGCTCGAGGGGTTCGGGGCGGAGGCGGTCGGGCGCAAGGCGCTCGCCGCCGGCCTCTCGGACCTCGCCGCGATGGGAGCGGACCCTGGTGAGGCTTACGTCGTCGTCGGCGCCCCGGCTGAGATGCCGGACGAGCAGCTGCTCGAGATCGCGGATGGTCTCGCGGGGGTGGCGACTCGCGACCGGGTATCGATCGCCGGCGGGGACCTGGTCTCCTCACCGGTGCTGGTCGTCTCGGTCACGGCGATCGGGTACGAACCGGACGGGGCGAGTCTGATCGGTCGCGGGGGCGCCTCGCCGGGCGATGCGGTCGCGGTCACCGGCGAGCTGGGCGGCGCCGCGGCGGCCCTGTCGCTGCTCGGCATTGGGGAGGGAAACCAAGACCAGATCGAGAGCGCGGTCCCCGCGGAGCTCCGCGAGTCCCTGCTCGCTCGCCAGCTCGATCCGCGGCCGCGTCTGCGCGAGGGACGCGCCTTGGCGGCTGCGGGCGCGAGCGCGATGATCGACGTGAGCGACGGCCTCGGCGCGGATGCGGGCCACGTGGCCCGGGCCAGCGGCTGCCGGCTCGAGGTCGACCTCGATCGGGTGCCGATCGCCGACGGGGTGACCGCCATCGCCGGCGGTGACGGTGCGGCGCTCGAGCTTGCCGCCTCCGGGGGCGAGGACTACGAGCTGCTCGTCGCGATTCCTCCCGAGCGGCTCGCTGAGGCCCGGGAGACGACCGCAGCCGCCGGGTCGGCCCTCACCGAAATCGGCTACGTCACCGAGGGCCAGGGCGTCGCGCTTCGGCTTCCGGGCGGCGGCGAGATCGCCCCCCGCGGCTTCGACCAGAGGCGTGGATCCCGCTCGGGCTCGGTGGGCTGAGGCTCGGCCGGAGGGTCGCCCGGCCCCTCCGTTGGCTCGGGCTCCGGCAGCGAGTCGGGTGGCTGGCGACGTACCGAGATCTCACCTTGCGGCTCGCCCGACTCCGGCTCCGGCTCGGGCTCCCGGGGGGTCCTCCCCCTGAACCCTGGTTCAGAGGGAGTAGGCCGATTGCCGGAGACGGCCACGATCGCCACGCCCGCGCCCGCCAGCACGCACCCGATCAGCACCAGCGTGAAGCCGATCTGACCATCCGCGAACATCAGGACGAGGTCCTGCCAGACACCCAGGCCGGCGTCGAATCGACCGGCCAGGTCGGCGAGCAGCGCGGCCAGGGGCAAGAGCCCCACCAGGATGAGCCCGGCAGCGACCAGTTGGCCGCCGGCGATCCGCGCGGCGGCCACCAGCCAGGCCTGCAGGCCGATCGCCACGAGCAGGCCGAGGTACGGGTTGATCAACCACAGCCCGAACGCCGCCAGGCAAGCCACGAGGAGGGCCGCAGGAGCCGCGCTCGAGGTTGCGTCCCGCGGCGGCGGCCGAAGCGGCCGCAGGAAGAACGCGATCGCGGCGTAGGAGAACGCGACGACCGCGACCGAGACTCCGCCGACCAGGCCGAGTCCCTCGATCCTGGGATCGAAGGGGAATTCCGGGCTCGGGACCAATCCGACCACGACCGCGAACGAGAGCACGACCAGGGCGCCGAGGAATGGAAGCGACCGGAGTGCGGTCCAGACCACCCCCCGCGCGGCCTCGATCGGGCTCCTGGCCGCGGAGGCCAGGCCGACCCCCGCGGCGAGAGCCACCGGGACCAGGAAGGAGAGGGCCAGAAGCGCAATCGTCCAGCCGGGCAGCAGGTTCCCCACGACGCCGATGTAGCCACGCGGCCCGTGCTCGATCGGTTCACTGGAGGAATCCAGGGAGAGGACCAACGCGAGGGTCGCCCGGCCGAACCGATCGAAGGTGTCGGTGCCGAAATTCTCGACGTCGTCCTCCGCCGGATCGATCGGGAGCTCGCCGTCCGAGGAGAGCCGGACCGCGGGCAGTCCGGCCTCGACCAGGGGACCCTGCTCGCCCAGGGCGGCGGGAAGGGCGAGCCTGAAGAGATCATCGAACGGTCCCTCATCGCCGGCTGGCGTGTCGGTCTCCTTCGAGACGGTCGAGGTCGCGGTCTCGGCGAGCTGGCTGGCGGTGCTCTCCGGGCCGCTCGACCAGGGGATCACCAGTGGCGGCCTCGGCTGCGGGGCGGCCGGCTGGCTCAGATCGATCGCGGCATCCAGCAGATCGGCATCGCTGTAGTCGCGTACGAAGCGGCGCGCACCGAGAGCGCCGATGCTCGATCCGTCGGTGGAGACGAACACGAGCGTCTTGTTGTGCACCGCTCCCGAGAAGCTATTCGCGATCTCGAGCAGGACGGCCGTCGCGGCGATGCTGGTCAGGGCACCGGTGCCGTGCGCAGCGTCTCTCGGGGCGAGCAGAGCGATCTGTCGCTCGGATTCGCCGGGCACGGTGACGATCAGATTGCGGAGCTCGACGTCGTCGCCTCGGAAGGTCGCGTCGAAGCGCTGCTCGGAGACGGCCGCGCCCGGGATCGACTTGAAGCGGTCCTCGACCTGCTTGCCGAGCAGCTGATCGGCCTCCGAGCCTGGGCGCGGGTTCGGTGCCTTCTCCGCGAGCTCCTTCGCGAGCGGCGCCGCGGTGGTCGGGTCGAAGGCATCCGGCGGGATCCCCGGCGAGAGCTCCTGGGGTGCCTCGCTCAGGGAGAACATCGCGATGGTGATCACCACCGGAACTGCGAGCAGCGCGATTCTCCAAATCCGCAGATCGATCATGGATGGCCCACTGGCGTGCCTTCTAACCTTCAGGCATGGCGCGAGGACAGGCGCGGATCCTGCTCGTGGACGATGAACAGGCCGTGCAAACGCTTCTCACCTACCCGCTCCGCAAGGAAGGTTATGAGGTGGTGGGGGCCATGGATGGGCAGGAAGCCCTGGATCGCTTCACAGAGCAGCGGTTCGACCTCGTGGTCCTCGACATCATGCTGCCGAAGCTCGATGGGATTGAGGTGTGCAGGCGGCTTCGCACCCGAAGTCAGGTGCCGATCATCATGCTGACGGCAAAGGGGGACGAGATCGACAAGGTCGCGGGGCTCGAGATGGGCGCCGACGACTACATCACGAAGCCCTTCTCGGTGAGGGAGTTCCGAAGCAGGGTCAAGGCGGCCCTGCGGCGCGGCAACATGGCCGGTCCGGTGCATGCCGGTGACGAGCCGATCCGGGAGGGAGGCCTCGAGATCGACCTCGAGCGCCGCTCGACGAAGCTCAGCGGCAAGCCGGTGCGGCTCACCTACGTCGAGTTCGAGATCCTGGCGGCGCTCGCCGGGTCGCCGGGCCGGGTGTTCACGCGAGAGAACCTCCTCGAGCACATCTGGGGCGATTCCACCTATCGCGACCCCCGCACCGTGGACGTCCACATCAGGCACCTCCGCGAGAAGCTCGAGTCCGACCCGAAGGTACCGGAGTATCTCTTCACGGTGCGCGGTGTCGGCTACCGCTTCCGTGACTCGGATCGCGATTGAGGCTTCCACGTCTCAACACCCTCCGCAACAGGCTGGTCGTCCTGATCACCCTGATCACGGCCGGGGCGATCGGGTTCGTCTACCTCTACGTCGTCCCGCAGCTCGAATCGAGCCTGACCGCGGAGAAGCTCCGCCGCCTGGAGAGGCTCGGCGGTGAGGCGTCGCCGCGGCTCGCGCGAGCGCTCGCGGACGGGGCATCCCAGGAGGAGGTCGAGGAACTCGTCCGGACCACGGCGCAGACGACGGAGAGCCGTGTGACCCTGCTCGCGGTGCGAGAGGGAACGAACGGCGCGGAACCCTCCTTCGTGATCGCGGACTCCCAGGCCGAGGCGACCGCGATCCAGGGCAGATATCCACACGCCGACGTCGCGGTCGAGGACGGCGAGGTGGCCTCAGGCGTCGAGAGCATCGCCGGCGCCGAGGTCGCGAGCTCAGCCTTTCCGATCGAGCTCGAAGGCGAGACCCGCTGGGTCGAGGTGCTGAGCAGCTCGCTTGCCGAGGTAAGCGACGATGTCGCCCTGGTCAGGCGTCAGATCCTGATCGCAGGAGCGATCGCGCTGGTCGCCGCCTCGCTGATCGGGTTCTGGGCCGCGGGAGCGGTCTCGCGGCGCCTTCGCCGCCTGCGGCGGGCGGCCGAGGCGGTGGCGGACGGGCGCTTCGACCAGCCGATCCCGATCGACTCCTCGGACGAGGTCGGACAGCTCGCCCGCAGCTTCAACGACATGCAGCGGCGCCTCGCACGCCTCGACAGCTCCCGCAAGGAGTTCATCGCAAACGCCTCGCACGAGCTGCGCACGCCGATCTTTTCCCTGGGCGGTTTCGTCGAGCTGCTCGAGACGGAGAAGCCGAGCGCCGCCGAGCGAAAGGAGTTCGTCGCCGAGATGCGCGGACAGATCGAGCGACTCCAGAAGCTGACCATCGACCTGCTCGACCTCTCGCGCCTGGATGCCGACGTGATGGAGATCAGGCGGGAGCAGGTTGACCTGACCGAGGTGGCGAGGGAGGTCACCACCGAGTTCCGGCCGGCCGCGAGGAGCCACCGCTCGAAGCTTCAGGTCCGCGGCCGAGGCCATGTCGTCGCGCTCGCGGACCTAAATCGAGTCTCACAAATCATCCGTATTCTGATCGACAATGCGCTCACTCACACTCCCCAGGGCACGACCGTGACCGTGACCGCGGTGCGCGGCGAGCGGAACGCCGAGTTGATCGTCGGCGACGACGCGAAGAAGGGGATCGATCCCCGCGTGATAGACAAGGTCTTCGACCGCTTCTACACCGGCGACGCGGCGATCGGGTCCGGCTTGGGCCTCGCGATCGCCGAGGAGCTCGCGATGAGGATGGGCGGCCGGCTCGAGGTGGCCTCGAGGCGGGGGCACACCGCCTTCACGCTCAGCCTGCCCCTCCCCGAGCGGCGTCGCCGGCCGCGCGAGCCGGCGGGAGCGGCGGCGTGATCAACCTTCGGTTCATGCTGGCAGCCGCGCTGGCGGCCGCCCTGATCGCAGGCTGCGGCGGTGATGACGACGACAGCGGAACGGTCGCCGCGGAATCCGGCACGACCACCGAGGTGGTGGTCCAGGCCGCCGACGGCGGCGACTTCAACCCGGCCCAGATCTACAAAGACGTCGCACCGGGCGTGGTGACGATCACGTCCGTCTTCGAGGGAGGGGGGGAAGATCTCCTGGGCGGCGCCGCCGCCGGTCAGGGCTCCGGGATCGTGGTCTCCAAAGAAGGAGAGATCGTCACCAACGCGCACGTGGTCACCGACGGGGGCAACCTGAACGGCGGCGGCAGCCCGAAGGAAGCGAAGCAGGTATTCGTCGAGTTCGGCGACCGAAACCGCGTTCCCGCCGAGATCGTCGGCTTCGACGCGGACTCGGACCTGGCCCTGATCCAGGTGGAGCCCGACGGGCTCGACCTCAATCCGATCCCGCTCTCGGACCGGGACAGCTTCGCGGTCGGCGAGCCGGTCGCCGCGATCGGAAGCCCGTTCGGCGAGAACCAGTCGCTCTCCATCGGGGTGATCTCGGCGACCGATCGGACCGTGGAGGGCCTGACCAACTTCGGAATCGGCGATGCGATCCAGACCGATGCGTCGATCAATCCCGGCAACTCTGGCGGGCCGCTGCTCGACGCAAAGGGAGAGGTGATCGGGATCAACGAGCAGATCGCCTCGAGTTCCGGCACCAACGCCGGCGTCGGGTTCGCGATCCCGGTCAGCTCCGTCCGGTTCGCCCTGGAGCAGCTTCGCGACGACGGCGAGGTCGATTACGCCTTCCTCGGCGTTACCAGCGAGACCGTCTATCCCCAGCTCGCAGACCACCTTGACCTCGAGACTGACAGCGGCGCCCTGATCACCGACGTCGTCGACGGCGGACCGGCGGACAAGGCTGGACTGCGCGGCTCTGACGACGAGACGACCTTCCAGCTCCAGCGCGTGAAGACCGGCGGCGACCTGATCGTCGCGGTCGAAGGCAAGCCGGTGGTCGCGAACGATGACCTCTCCGAGCTGGTCGCCACGCACCAGCCGGGCGACGAGGTCACGCTCGACGTGATCCGCGACGGCGAGCTAGCGGAGATCGAGCTCACCCTCGGGGCGCGCCCAGAGGACGTCAACCGGTAGGTGGAGGTTCGAGCGCTTGTAGTTGACCTCGCCGCGACGCTGCGCGAGGAGGTCCTGCCCCACCTGGGGGCCCACGCGGAGCGGGTCCACTCCGGGGAGGCCGCGGGCGGGGACGTCACCTTCGTGATCGATGAGCGGGCAGAGGGGCGGATGGAAGCGTTCCTCTCTGATCGGGCACCGGGAATCGCCTTCTACTCGGAGGATCGCGGCCTCGTCTCCCCCGCCGGCGACAAGGCGGAGTGGGTGCTGATCGTCGACCCGATCGACGGCACGCGACCGGCGCTC
>Ga0299913_10001271_pt1 | contig 18359 bp, 7 predicted proteins | sample RVTome_9_FD_201360 | JGI IMG/M metagenome (GOLD analysis project Ga0299913, IMG submission 201360) | Soil microbial communities from uranium-contaminated site in the Upper Colorado River Basin, Wyoming, United States - RVT155D38 (version 2) ... | reverse complement strand
GACGCGGTAGGCCGCCGCCGGTCCCTCGCCGGGGCGCGTTGGCGGCCGCCCGGCGATCGTGATGCTGCGCGTCCAGATGTCCCCGTCGAGGGGCAGGTGGTTGATCGCCGAGACAGCCTCGACGTCCGGCAGCCGGCCCAGGCGCTCGGCGAGCTCGGCGAAGAACGGCGCGCGCCGTGATGGCTCGGCATGCGGCGTGCCGTGAACGGACACCGACAATGCAAGGATGCGGGCGGTGTCGAATCCGGGGTCGATGGCCTGGAGCGCGGCCACAGTCCGCACCATCAGGCCGGCGCCGGCGAGCAGCACGAGCGCCACCGCGACCTCGGACGCCATGAGCAGATCGTGCAGTCTGAACTGGCGCCGGTCGCCGCTGGCCCCGCGCGACGCCTTCAGGTCCTCGCCGGGAGCGGGGCGCGCCGCCTGCAGCGCCGGAGCCAGTCCGAAGACGAGACCCGCGAAGAGCGATATCGAGACGGTGAAGAGCAGGACGGTCGCATCGAGCCGGATATCGGCCACGCGCGGCAGCTCCGGGGGTGCGAGCCCTGCAAGCGCCTGCACCGCCAGTGCGGCGAGGCCTACGCCGATGCCGCCGCCGAGCGCGGCGAGGATCAGGCTTTCGACGACGAACTGCCTGACGATCTGCAGCCGTGTCGCGCCGATTGCGAGCCGCACCGCCACTTCCCGCCGCCGCGCCGTCGCGCGCGCCAGCAGCATGTGCGCGACATTGGCACACGCGATGAGGAGGACGAACCCGACACCCGCCATGAACACGACGAGCGCCGGTCGCGTATCGCCGACGACGCGTTCTTTCAGCGGCACAACACGCACGTTACGGTTGGTTCCGGGAAATTCCGACTCGAGGCGCGACGTCACGGCGTCCATGTCCGACTGTGCCTGCGCGACCGTGACGTCTGGCGCGAGCCGCGCGAACACGCGCAGGCTGTTCGCGGTCCGGCCGCCGGAGCGGCTGGCGCGCGGCAACGGCGCCCACAGCTCCGCACCGACGGCCCAGAACGGCGCGAAGGCAAAGGACGACGGCATCACGCCGACGACCGTGTAGAGATCGCCATCGAGCCGGATGGATGCGCCGACCGTGTCAGGGGCACCGCCGAACCGCCGCTGCCACAAGCCGTGCGAGATCACGACCTGGCGTTCATCGTCTTCCCGGTCCACGTCCAGCAGCCGGCCGGCGGCCGGGGGCACCTGCAGCAGGGGAAGCAGCTCGGGTGTCACCCGCAGTCCGAGGATCCGCTCCGCGCCGTCCGCGAGACCGACGTTGGCGCGCCAGTATTCAGCCGCCGCCATCGAGGAGAACGAGCGGTTCTGCCGCCGCCAGTCGTCGAAGTTCGCATGCGACACGGGGAACTGCCCGCCGTGCATGACGACGACGAGCTCGTCGGCGTTGCCGTACTGCAGCGGCCGCAGAAGGATCGCGTGCATGGCGCTGAACATCGCCGTATTCGCGCCGATGCCCACCGCGAGGATGAGCACGACGGCCGCGCACAGGGCCGGCGTGCGGCGCATCGCGCGGATGCCGTAGCGCACGTCACGCCAGAGGTTCTCGATCCACCGCGCACTCCTTGCGTCGCGATGCGCCTCCCTGATCTGGTCGAGCCCGCCGAACGCCCGTCGTGCCGCGAGCCGGGCCTCCTCGTCCGACAGGCCGGCCGCGCGCGCATCGCGCTCGGCCATCTCGACGTGCGCCGCCATCTCGTCGTCGAGCTCACGGTCGAGGCGATCGTGCCGCAGGAGGGCGAGCAGCCGCTGGAAGGCAGCTCTCATGGCCGTGCTCCGAGGAAGCGGGCGACCAGCGCCGTGGAGTGCTCCCAGCCGGCGATCTGTTCGCGCAGCTGTTTCGCGCCGGGCCTGGTGAGCTCGTAGATCTTCACCGTGCGCCCGGTTTCGGAGATGCCCCACGTGGCCCGAATCCATCCCTGTTGCTCGAGGCGGATCAGGGCCGGATAGACGGCACCCTGGCTGAGCCGCATCGTCCCTCCGGCGGCCTGCTCGATGCGGCGTGCGATGTGGTAGCCGTGCAGCGGCCCCATCGTGTCCAGCGTGCGCAGGATGAACAGCGCAAGGGTGCCGTGCGGGATCTCGGATTTTTGTTTAGACATGTCTAACTCAGACGTGTCTAAGTGTGTATCGATCGCCCGGGCAGGGCAAGTCCGTTCTGCTGACTGCGCCGCCCGCGCTCAGCTCAGCGCAGAGCCCGCCTGATCCGACGAACCGCCGCGGCGGCAGCCGTGCCTTCGGGCATCACGAACGGCACCGCGTGCGTGGGTGTGGTCATGCAGGCCGATCGCACGCGGACGGAGAGGTTCCGCCTCGTCCCCTCAGTCATCCCTCAGAGCGAGCATGGGGTCGATTCTCGTGGCGCGGCGCGCCGGAATGTAGCACGCCAGCATCGCGATCGCGAACAACACGCCCGTCACAGCACCGAACACGAGCCCATCGGTCGCGGCCACACCGTACAGCATGCCCTCCAGGTACTGAGAGAGTGCGAACGCGCCCGCGAGGCCGAGCGCGATGCCGGCGCCGACGCGCCGCAGCCCCTGCCCCAGGATCAGCCGGAGGATGGAGCGGCCGTCCGCGCCGAGCGCCTGGCGGATCCCGAGCTCGCGCACGCGCTGCGTGATGCTGTACGCCAGCACACCGTAGATGCCAACCGCAGACAGCGCCAGTGCGACGGCACCGAAGATGGTCAGCAGCGCCATCGGCGCGCGGCGCGTCTCAAGCGACCGGTCCATCCACCCTTTCATCGTGCGCACGGCCGACACCGGCTGCTCGGGATCGATCCCGCGCACTGCGCTTCGCACCTGGGATACGACCTCCTGCGGCTCGATGCCGGTCTTCACGACCAGCGCCATGCCGCTCGTCGGCGTCTGCGAGGCCGGGCGGTAGATCCGCTCCTTCGTCACCGGCTCGGCGAGATCGATGCTGTTGATGGTCGTCACGACCCCGACGATGCGGATCCGCGGACTGGCGGGACCGCCGCGTTGAATCTCCTGCCCTACAGCACTGCGGCCCTTGAGATACCGGTCCACGAGATACTGATCCACGATGGCGACGGGAGCGCTGTCGGCAGTATCACCCGCGTTGAACACGCGCCCCTCCACGAGCCCGATCTGCATGGCCTCGAAGTAATCGCCGCCCACGACCTCCTGTCGCGCATGCGGCCGCGCCTCGCCAGGCGCGGGCGTGTACCCGACGATCGAGTACGAGCCGGAGCTGACGTTGCCGCTGAACGGCACGTTCGAGGTGAGGCCCACCGCGAGAACGCCCGGGATCTGCTGCGTCTCCTCGACGAGCCGCTGCCAGAAGGCCCAGCGCTCGGCTGCAGCAGGGTAGCGGGCGGAGGGCAGCACCAGCTGCGCGGTCAGCACGTTCTCGGGATCGAACCCCGGATCGACGCCGCGCAGATTGGCGAAGCTCCTGATCAGCAGGCCGGCGCCGGCGAGCAGCATGAGTGCGACCGCCACCTGACCGACGACGAGCGCGGTCCGCATTGCGCCGGTGCTCCGCCCCGCCGAGCCGCGCGTGGCGTCCTCCTTCAGGAGGGAGGCCGTGTTGCCGCGAATGACCGTGAGCGCCGGAACCGCGCCGAACACCAGGCCGGTGAGGACGGCGAGTGCCAGCGCGAAGCCGAGGACCGGCACGTGCAGGGCCGCCGTCGTGGATCCTGGCAGCTGCTGCGTAGTGAGAGCGACGAGCACCCGCGCCCCGAGGTAGCCTGCCGCGAGGCCGGCGAGCCCACCGGCCAGCGACAGCACGAGCCCTTCGGTCAGCATCTGCCGGACGAGGCGCCATTCGCCCGCCCCGAGCGTGGTCCGGATCGCCAGTTCACGGCCGCGGCCCGCGGCGCGCATCAACAGCAGGTTCGCCACGTTGGCGCAGGCGATGAAGAGGACGAGGAGCACGCCCCCCTGCAGCACGAGCAGCGGCTGGCGCGTGTCGCCGACCAGCTGCTCGCGGAAGGGCCGCGCGAATCCGGTGAAACCGCTGGTCTTCACGAACTCCGCGCTCTGGGGGAGCCGTTCCAGGTTGCGGGCGACGATCGTCCGCATCTGGGCGTTCAGCTCCTCGATCGTCGCGCCGGGACGCACGCGCGCAATCATCTGGCTGAACTCGTTCCCGCGGCCGGCATCGGACATCTGCTCCGGCGTGAAGGCGAACGGCACCAATGCGCCCACGTCCCGTCCCGGCAGCTCGAGATCCGCCGGTAGCACGCCGACGACCGCGTAGGTCTCTCCGTTCATCCTCACGTCACGTCCCACGACGGCCGGGTCGGCACCAAAATGCGCGTGCCAGAGGCCCTGCGTGAGGATGACCTTCTTGTCCGCGCCCGGGGTCGCCTCCTCCTCCGTGAACGCCCGGCCGTGCGCCGGCTGGCGGCCGAGGGTCGAGAAGAACGACGGCGTGACCGCCAGCGCCCGGACCTGCTCGGCCTGACCCGACGCGGCGAGGCTGAGCGCCCGCCCGGTGAAGAGCGCGGCGTCCTCGATCGCAAGCGCCTGGGTCTTGCGGTCCAGATAGTCGGGGATCGACACCGACGCCTGATCCAGCCCCATCAAGGGATAGCTGTTCCAGATGAAGACCAGGCGATCCGCATGAGGATACGGCAGCGGCCGAAGCAGGATCTGATAGAGCAGGCTGAAGATCGCGATATTGGCGCCGATCCCGAGGGTCAGCGTCAGGACAGCGACGAGCGTGAAGACGGGTTGTTTACGGAGCGCCCGGAGCGCGTAACGGATGTCCTGCATGGGCGGTTGGACGGTCGGACGGTCTTGAAGGTTGCGTGCGCGCGGGCCGAGGAGCCCCGCCCCTCGACCCGCCCGACGCCGTCACCAGAGAAACTTCAGCCCGAACTGCAGCTGGCGCGGCGCATTCGCCTGGCCGCTGATGACCCCGAACGACGACGAGGTGACGCTCGTGTTGGGGGCGGAGAACTGCACCCGGTTGAATGCGTTGAGCGCCTCCACGCGGACCTGCGCCGTCACGCGCGAGGTGACGCCGACGTTCTTGAACAGCGAGAGGTCGAAGTTGCGCACGCCGTGCGCGCGGAGGTAGGGCGAGAAGTTCGGCTCGTTGCCGAAGGTGAACGCCGCCGGCTGGCTGTACACGCTCGTGTCGAAGTACCGGTCCAGCCGCTCGCTGACGGGCCCGTCGAGCCTCGGATCGCTGCCGGTGCTGTTCGGCTGCGTCCGGGCGCCGAAGATCCCGGCCGTGTTGTTCGCCGTGATCGAGAGCGGCGTCCCCGACTGCAGCGTCGTGATGCCGTTGAACTGCCAGCCGCCGATGATGGCGTCGACCACGCCCGACGCGCCGGAGGCGAACCGCCGGTTCCGCCCGAACGGGAGCTCGTACAGATAGCTGATGACGAAGCGGTGCCTGATGTCGTAGGACGCCAGGGCCCAGCTCGCCTCGATGTCGTAGCTGTTCTGGTGGCTCGTGCCAATCTCCCGGGTGTTGGCGAAGGTGTACGACCCTTCGAACATGAGCCCGTGCGAGATGCGCTTGCGCCCCGTCATCTGCAGCGCATGATACCGGGACTTCGCTCCCGACGAGTACAGCGGGATGACGTCGGTGAACTGCGGGTACGGCCGCAGGAGCTGGGCGCGGCTCACGGTCGGCTGCGTCAGGACGCCGTTGTTGACGATGCCGAAGAAGGGATTCGGCACCTGCTGGTTGAGCGCCGACCCGAGCGACATGTGCTGGGGATCGAGCTGGTTCAGGCTCAGGCCGCTTTCGCCGACCCGCGACAGGTCGTAGCCGCGCGTTCCCACGTAGCCGATTTCGAGGAACAGATCCCACGGCAGCTCCCGCTGGACGTTGATGTTGTACTGGATCGTCCACGGGGACGGCGTGTCCTGGAGCGGCGCCTGCAGGTTCGCACCCGCCTGCGTCAGGAGTCCCTGCGATGCGCCCGGCGAGGGCACGAACCCGTTCGGATACGGATTGCGCAGCGTGTTGAGCGGCGTGATGCCGTCGATCGAGGTGACCCAGAGGTTCTCCGTGCGGAATCCGAAGGGTCCGACCGTCCCCTGCGCCCCCTGGTTCGAGGGGCCGAAGATGTGACTGTAGCCGGCCCGCACGACGGTGAGGTCGTTGACCTTGTAGGACAGCCCCATCCGCGGCGCGATGTTGTTCGTGTCCCAGTCGTACTGGTAGCGGCTGCGCCCGTCCACGCCCACGAACACGACCCCCCCGCGCAGGTCAGGGAACCCCGGTACGACGTCGGCCAGCGGCGAGCGTGTTTCGGGATCGAAGTAGTTCATCCGGTCGTAGCGCTCGGTGCGCGGCACGTCGATGTCGTACCGCACGCCGAGGTTCAGCGTCAGCCTTGGGCTCAGCCGCCAGTCGTCCTGCGCGTACCCGGCCCAGTAGAAGCTGTTGGCCGCGACGTTCTTCCAGTTCTGGATCAGCACGTCGTTGGGCTGGCCGGTGCCGAGCAGGAACGAGGCGAACCCGAGACCGGCGGTGCTGCTGGCCGTCGTGGGATTCGGTCCCTGCGTCTCGTTCGCGCGGAAGTTGAACGTGCCCGCGCTCCGGGCTTCCCACACGTTGACGCGGAGCATCCGCCCCTCGAAGCCGATCTTCCACGTGTGTGCGCCTCGTACGGTCGTCATGCTGGCCGCGGCCGTGTAGCTCATGAACGCGTTGTACCGGTGATCGTTGCCGCCGAGCGTCGCCATGCCGCTCACGCCGAATCTCGGGAACATCAGCCGATCGACGTTCTCGTCGATGGCTGCCGGCAGGCCGAGACTCGAGGGCCTGAAGCCGAGGCCCTGGTTGTCGAAGAGGAACAGCGTCCGTGCGAACCCGAGCCGCGCGCTCATCACCGTCGAGTTCGACACCGTCTGGCTGTAGTCGGCCACGAAGTTGTGTGCAAGGTTCTGCTGGTTGACCCGGCCCTCCGCGATCGCGATGTCGGCCGGGAAGAAGCTCGCGGGCGCGCTGTGTGTCTTCCGGTACGAGTAGCGCCCGAAGACCTTCTTCGTGTCGGAGATCTGGTGATCGACACGCCCGTCGTAGTTGTCGACATTGAGCTCGGCCGTGCCGGTCGCGAAGTAGTTCTGGGCGCCGGTGACCGGGTTGCCGGGCTGGTTCGGCATTGGGAAATAGTTCAGCACGCGAAGCGCCACCGGATCCATCCGGTCGAGCGGGATGACGTTGCCGGGGAACTGGTCGCGCATGAAGCCGCCCGCGGGGTTGGGCCGCGTGGTGAACGGATCGAAGATCCGGATCGGCTGTCCGTTCTGGGCGAACGTCTGCGAGAAGTCTCCCTGCCGCTGCGCGAGCGTCGGCACGGTGGTCGTCGTCTGGGCGTGGCGCCGCTCGCGCAGCCCTTCGAAGGACGTCATGAAGAACGTCTGCCCGCGCTGGATCGGCCCGCCCAGGACGCCGCCGAACTGGCTGCGGCGGAAATCGCCGAGCGGCTGACCGGCCCGCTTGGCGAAGTAGTTGTTCGCGTCGAACGCCGAGTCGCGGAAGAACTCGTACGCGCTGCCGCGGAACTCGTTCGTGCCCGACTTGTAGACGACGTTCAGGACACTGCCGAGGCTGCGGCCGTACTCAGCCGGGTAGTTCGCGCCGAGGACCTTGAACTCCTGGATGGCGTCGACCGACGGGAACACCGAGATCCCCGTGAACCCGTTGACCGTGGGGAACGACGCCGTCACGCCATCGATGACCGTGTCCATCATCGTCGGTCTGGCGCCGTTGACCGTGTAGCCCATCGAGTTGTAGTTGTTCCCGATCGATCCGGCGACGCCGGGCGTCAGGAAGATGAGCGAGTACACGTTCCGCGTGTTCAGCGGCAGCTCCAGGATGCGGCGGTTGTCGACGACCTTGCCGATAGTCCCGCTGTTGGTCTCGAGCAGGGTGGCGGCGGCACTCACCTCGATGGCATCGGTCAGATCGCCCAGCTCGAGGGTGAAATCGATGGTGGCCGTGCTGGCCACCTGCACGGTCACGTCGGCGCGCGTGGCGCGGCGGAAGCCCTGCAGGCTGGCATCGACGCGATACTCGCCGGGCGGCAGCGGCAGCGATGTATAGCGGCCTTCCAGGTCGCTCGTGACGGTCATCTGACGATCCGTCTGCTGGTTGGTGACGACGATCGTCGCATGGGGAATGACCCCACCGCTCGTGTCACGAACCGTTCCGGTGATCGTGCCGGTGAAGGACTGCGCGAGCAGGATGGATGGGCAGAAGACGAGTACGGCCCAGAGAAGCAGACGAGTCAGGCGCATGGCGGCCCTCCAGTTCGGCTGGATTATACGGCCGCCCCGCAACTCCTCGATGACAAACGTCCAACAGCCGCACGACAGGAGGGCCAGCGATACTGGGGCGTAGTACCAGACTCCTAACCCCGGAGCTCACTGGGTTTGACGACGTCGCGCAGACCTTCAGGTCTGCCTACTCGTCCCTGAGCACAACGTTTGGATCGAGTCGCGCGGCCCGCCACGCCGGCACCCAGCAGGCGATCGCCGCGACGATCGTGATCGTCGCCACGACGCCGGCGAGCGTCGGCGGATCCGTCGGCTGGACGCCGAAGAGCAGGGCCGCGATCAGCCGGTTCAGCGCGAAAGCGCCGGCGAGTCCCGCGACGACGCCGATGGAGGTTGGCGTGAGACCCTGCTTCATCACCTGCGCGAGCACGCGGCCCCGGTCGGCCCCGAGCGCCATGCGGATGCCGATCTCGCGTCGGCGTTCCGCGACCATGTACGACAGCACGCCGTAGGTCCCGATCGCGGCCAGCAGCAGCGCCAGCCCGGCGAATCCCCCGAGCAGCTGCGCCAGCAGCCGCGGCCGGCGGATCGACTCCTCGAACACGGCCTCCATCTCGCGCAGCCGCACGACGGGCACCGACGGATCGGCCTCCCGCACGATGCCGTCGATCGTCTGCCGAAGCGTGGCGGCCGGCAGCGTGGTGCGCAGAACGAGGTTCATCGTGGCGGGCGCAGTTCCGAGCGGGGGCGGCGCGAGCGCCGTCTGATCGACGAAGACGTACAACTCGGTCCCGGTGCGCTGATCGACGCCACCCTGCTTCACGTCCTTCGCGACACCGACGACGGTGAACCACGGAATCTGATCGCCGCAGCAGGGCCGGAGCCGCTGGCCGACGGGATTCAGCCCTTTCCAGAACGTCTGCACCAGCGTTTCGTTGACGATTGCGACCATGCCGCCGGAGGCGACGTCGCCGGGCCGGAACGGCCGGCCCTCGACGATCGGGATGCCCATCGTCTCGAAGTAGTCGGTCATCACGTTCTGGTAGTAGTCGACGTTCTCGTACGGTCCCTCGGGCGGGGCGGTGTAGTTGTCGATGTCGGTATCGTTCGCGTTCAGCGGACGGTTGGGCGGCAGGCCCGACATCGCGGTCGCCGCCTGAATGCCCGGCGCGGACCGCAGCCGGTCGAGCAGGCGCTGGTAGAACTGCGCACGGGCAGTGGGCTGCTGATAGTTCGCGATGGGCAGCGCGGTCGCAAACGTCACGAGGCGGGAGCGATCGAACCCCGCATCCACGGTCGTGAGGTTGGCCACCGTGCGCAGCAGGAGGCCGGCACCGATGACGAGCATGACCGCGAGCGCGACCTCGCCGGCGACGAGGGCCCGGCGGAGGTGATGGCGTGCGCCACCGGTCGCTCCCCTGGCGCCGCCGTCCTTGAGCGCCGCCAGCAGCCCGGCGGCGCGCGTGTGCAGCAGCGGGGCCAGCCCGAACACCACGCCCGTCGCGATCGAGATGCCCAGCGTGAACAGCAGCACGAGCGGATCGACCGTGACATCGGCCGTGCGGGGCAGGCTCGTGGGGTAGGCGAGCACGAGCGCCTGCACGCCGGCGCGAGCGAGCAGCACACCGAGAATCCCGCCCACGAGCGACAGCAGCACTCCTTCCGTCATGAACTGACGCAGGAGATGGCTGCGCCTGGCCCCCAGCGCCGTGCGGACCGCGAACTCCCGGTGGCGCGTCTCCGCGCGGGCGAGGAGCAGGTTGGCGAGATTGGCGCAGGCGATGAGGAGGACGAAGGCGACCGCGGCCTGCAGGACCCAGATGGCGCGGCGCGCGCCGCCCACGATCTCGTCCTGGACACGCTTCATCTGCAGGATGTGTCCCGCGCCCGGATTGGCCGTGCGCTCCACTTCGCTGGCGGGAGGCGGGGAGAACACGTGCTGTTTCACTCCGGCCCTCGCTCCCCAGGTCTGGACGAGCGCCGCCAGCTCGCTCTGCGCCTGCTCCACCGTGATGTCGTCCTTCAGCCGCCCGACCAGGTAGAGGAAATGGCTGCCGCGGTTCCGGCGGTTCGCGGGGTTCAGCCCGAGCGGCATCCAGATGGCCGTACGGTTGTCCATCACGTCTGCGCCAGGCGGCATGATGCCGATCACCTCGCGCGGCAGCCCGTTCACCTCGATCGTCCGGCCCACGATCTCCTCGCCTCCGAACGCGCTCTGCCAGAGCTCGTGCGACAGGATCGCGATCGGAGGCAGGGGGACCGGGGGGGATCCCGGCGTGGGGGGGGGGCCGCTCAGATCCGCTTCCCCCTTGTTGAACAGCCGTCCCCGTGCGGGCTGCACGCCGAGCGCCGTCAGCAGCCCATCGTCGACCGACGCCGACCGCACGCGGAGCGGGCGGTCGCCCGCGGTGAGGTTGACCTCGCCCGTCGTGAACGCCCCGACGGCCGCGAAGGACTGATTCATCTCGCGGAACTCGAAGTACTCGGGCGGGGAGACCCAGAACTGCTCGAAGCCGAAGGCCGGGAACTGCGTCGTGAGATACATCAGCTGTTCCGGCTTCGGATAGCCGAGCGGCCTGAGGATGACGCCGTTGACGATCGAGAAGATCGCGGTGTTCGCGCCGATGCCGAGCGCGAGCGTCAGGATCGTCACGGCCGTGAAAACCGGCGCGCGGCGGAGGCTCCGGAGCGCATGGCGAAGATCGTGGCGAAGGCGGTCGAGGCCCATGCGGGCTTCGACGAGAACGGGTGGGCAAAGGTTTGCGGCCGATCAGGTGGCGCGCGTCGAGCATTCGTAGGTACAGCGGCGGGTGAGCGGGCAGGCACGGCCCTTCAGTTTTGTCGGTTGGGCAGCTCGTACGCCCGCCGGGCGTCGTCCAGGTGCCCTTGTTCGCCCTGCGGGTGAGGTTCGATCTACCGGCTGGTCAGGAGGATCTCGTCCAGCACCACGCGAGACGGGAGCGTGGCGGCGAGCCAGACGCAGGCCGCGAGGTCCTCGGGCTGCAGCATGCGGTCGCGGACATCCTGTGGCGGTGGCTGCGGGCGCTTGTCGAGCAGCGGCGTGTTGATGTCGCGCGGGCAGATCGAGGAGGCGCGCACGCCGTGATGTCGTTCCTCGGCGTTGATCTGCTGTGTCAGGCCGCGCAGGCCGAACTTGGAGGCAACATAGGCGGCGCCCGAGAGATCCCGGGCGGTCATGCCCGCGTCGGAGTTGATGTTGATGATGGTTCCCGTGCGCCGCGCGCGCATGTTGGGCAGGAACGCGCGCGTGCAGTAGTAGGCGCCGTGGAGATTGGTCGCGAACACGCGGTGCCAGTCGTCGACGGAGAGCACGTCGAGGCTGCGGCGGGACACGTTGATACCCGCCGAGTTCACGAGGACGTCCACGTCGCGGAACCGATCGAGCACGGCGGCGCCCATCGCGTCGACGGCCTCCGCATCGCCGACGTCACACGGGAACGCGGCGAGGCGGCCGTCCGCCGCCACCCCCGCCAGCCGAGCCGTTTCCTCCAGCGACCAGGCCCGGCGCCCCACGACCGCCACCCGCCACCCTTCAGCCGCAAACTTCAGGGCCACCGCCCGGCCGACGCCGCTCCCCGCACCGGTGACGACAATCGTGCTCATCGCGGCCTGTCCACCCGCATGATTCATCATTGTGCTCCAGACGGCAGCGGCCGGCCCGTTGGACACCCGTCGGCCGCCAGTCTAGAATCTTCTGGCCTGTCGTGACCGAGCCAGGAGGACCATGACACGTTCGGGGTTGTGCGTCGCTGGCGCGGTGGCGCTCGCGTCGCTGCTGACCGTCCATCTTCCCGCTTCCTCTCCGGCCCGGGGTACCACGCCGGCGTCGGTCCCGCAGCGGACCTTCCAGAAGTATTGCTTCGACTGCCACGGCACGAAGAAGCCCGAGGCGGGCCTGAGCATCGAAACGCTCGTGGGCGAGCTGTCGCTCGGCGCCCACTGGGAGCAGTGGGAGAAGGTCGCGGACATGCTGGAAACGGGCATGATGCCTCCCCTCGAAGCCGACGAGCACCCGACGGACGCGGAACGCGACGCCACGGCTGCGTGGATCCGGTCCTCCTTGAAGGAGTACGAGACGGCGCACGCGGGGGAGCCGGGGCGCGTGACCGTCCGCCGGTTGACCAGCGCGGAGTACGGCTACGCCATCCGCGACCTGACAGGCGTGGAGATCCCGGTTGCGATCGATGCATCGAGCGATGCCGTCGGAGGTGAAGGGTTCGCGAATTTCGGCGACGTGCAGTTCGTCCAGGACGAGGTGGTCGAGCGATTTCTCGACGCCGCCAAGCTGGTGGCCGATCACGCCCTCGTGGGATCCGGGCCGCTGGAGTTCTATACGGATGCAGGCAGGACCGGGTTGGAGCTCTCCGCGCTGAACCGGATCAACACGCTGTACGAGACAAAGGGTTTTCGCGTCGTCTCCGGCGAAGGAGGCCGTCCGTTCGGCCTGGAGCGGTACGGCAAGGCCTTCTATGTGGCCTGGCACTACAGGCATCGCGCCGCACTCGGCGAGCCCGCGGTCACGATCAGGGCCCTCGCGGAGCGCGAAGGCATCACCGGGCGTTTCGCCGAGCACATCTGGACGGTCGTCAACACGCCGAACACCGGCTACCCGACGCGTGAGACCGTGACGCGCTGGACACGCCTGGCCGCTCCCACCGCCGACCTGCAGGCCGCGATGGCCACTGCGCGCGCCGCGTGTCACGAGATTCAGCAGGCGCTGACCACATGGCCGAGCTGGTTCTTCGCGCGGGGAGATCTCGCAGCTGGCGGTGCGGGCGACGAGAGCCCGCTGGCCTTCGACGACGAGACGCTGAAGGTGGAGCCGGCACGCCAGCTCACGTACCGGCCCGGCGCACCGACCGGCCGCGGCCGCGGCGGGCCGTCCCGTCCGGGTCCGCACACCGTCCACATCATTTTCAACGACGTGGCTCCGGGTGCCAGCAGCCAGCCGGTGGTCGTCTGGCGGAACGCTCGCATCGTGACTCGGGCCGCACCTGCTGGAGGGCGAGGCACGCCGGACGCGCCGGTTGGTGCCGTGGCGCTCCCAGACGTGACGCCGGCACAACCCGGCGGAGGCCGTGGCGCCTCTGGTCCCATACTCTGGACGCGGCCGCTGCGCGATCTGCTCCCGCCGGACGTCGCCGCGGATCTGGCCTTCGGCGCCAGCCCGGACGGCACAGCACTGGGGCGGGACGATTTCGCCACGATTGGGAGCGTCTCGTTTCCCATCGACGTGCCGGAGGGTGTGATCCTGGAGTTCCACGCCCAGGCGGAGCTCGGCGCAGACCGGAATGCCGTCATCCGGGTGATGCTCTCCGATCGGGCGGAAGGCACCTCCCGCGACGCGCCGCAGCGCGTCGTGCTCGGCGATGCGCAGAGCGCCGGCTACAGGACCTTCCGCGCGAGCATGGCGGAGTACGTCGCGTTCCTGCCGCCGAACTCCCACGGCGAGGCCAATCCCGCGGACAAGGATCCCGTGCCCGCGCCGTTCGACAACACGTACAACAGCCCGGAGCACGATGCGTTCGTGCTGAAGGTGAAATATCAGCGCAGCGACGACTTTTTCACCGGGAACATGGTCGATGGTGCGGATCGGGATCGGCTCGACCAGGCCTGGAACGATCTGTTCGGCTCGTGGCCCTATCACGACGCCTACCTCGGCATGCTGATCGAGCACTTCGATCTGAAGCTCGAGAGCCGGCGGATCACCGACCTCGATGCCGCCGGTATCGCGGCGCAGCCGGCTGCGGCCAGGCCGTACCTGACCACGCTGCATGCGCATTACGACGACGTGATGAAGGCACTCGCGCGCGCCGAGCCTGGGCACATCGAGGACGCGCTGACCTTCGCGAGCCGCGCGTGGCGAAGGCCGCTGACATCGGCGGAGAAGACCAGCCTCCGCGGGTTCTATCGCCGCGCCCGCGCCGAGCACGGGTTGGATCATGACGATGCGGTCCGCGCGGTGCTCGCACGGGTGCTCGTCTCGCCCGCGTTCCTGTATCGCGTCGAGACGCTGCCCCGAGCCGGGCGCGAGGCCCGGCTCAACGACTGGGAGCTCGCCAGCCGCATGAGCTTCTTCCTGTGGTCGTCCCTCCCGGACGATGAGCTGCGTCGCGCGGCGGCGGCGGGAGAGCTGCGGAATCCGGCGCTGCTCGCGCGCCAGGTGCAGCGCATGACGGCGGATCCGAAGGCACGGCGTCTCGCCACGGAGTTCTTTGGTCAGTGGTTCGGCTTCTACCGGTTCGACGAATACCGCGGCGTGGACACGGGCCGCTTCCCCGAGTTCACCGGCGAGATTCGATCGGCGATGTACGACGAGGCGGTCTCGACGTTCGAATATCTCGTCCGGGAGCGCCGGCCCGTGAAGGAGATCCTCCACGCCGACTACACGTTCCTGAACAAGCCGCTGGCCGACTTCTACGGCATCCGCGCCGAGGTGCCGTCAACTGGTGGCGTGGTGAAGGTAGAGGCGGCCCGCACCTTCGATCGCGGCGGCGCGCTGCGCCTCGGATCCGTCCTGACGACGACCTCTGCCCCGCTCCGGACGAGTCCCGTCAAGCGCGGCGACTGGATTCTGCGGCGGGTCCTCGGCACGCCAACGCCGCCGCCGCCCGCCGACGCGGGTACCCTGCCCGGCGACGACAAATCGTTCGAGGGCATGACGCTCCGGCAGCGCCTCGATCAGCACAAGCGCGACGCCACGTGTGCCTCGTGCCACCTGCGGATCGATCCGCTGGGCTTCCCGCTCGAAGGGTTCGACGCCGTCGGGCGTGCGCGAGACAGATACGCCGACGGCCAGCCGGTCGACGTCGCCGGCGAACTGCCGGGGGAGCGCACGCTGACCGGCGCGGAGGGGTTGCTGGAGTACTTGCGGTCCAAGGACTCGCAGGTGCTGACCACGCTGTCGAAGAAGATGATCGGGTATGCGCTCGGGCGCACGGTGCTCGCGTCCGACCGGCCGCTCATCGCGGAGATGACGGCGCTCGGCGGGGATGCGTCGTTCTCCGACCTCGCTGCCCGCATCGTCACGAGCCGGCAGTTCCTCAATCACGCCGGCGACACGGGATCCACGGACGCGCGGGTCCGGCCACGCTCCCGAGCGGCCACTCCACCACAGCTGCTGACAGGTGTCCGATGATCATCGACCAGACTCTCCGCCACGCCTCCCGGCGTCATTTCCTGCGCAGCGTGGGTGTCGCCCTCGCACTGCCCTGGCTCGAATCGCTGCCGTTCGCAGGACAGGCCGCCGCGGCCGCGAAGACGAGCGCGCCACCGTTGCGGCTCGGCGTGGTCTTCTTCTCGAATGGCGTGGAGCCGATTCACTGGTGGGCGAAGGGCACGGGCGCCGACATGCAGATCGGACCCGGGCTCCTGCCGATGATGCCGCATCGCGAGGACATGCTCTTCCTGAAGGGGCTGTATCACCAGGCGGCCGAGGCGTCGACGAGTCCGCATCTGGGGCGGATGAACGTGCTGTCGGGCTCGCCGGTCAGCCTGGATCCGAAGGAGATTCGCGTCGGCACGTCGATGGACCAGATCCTGGCGTCGCAGATCGGCAGCCGCACGGCGATTCCGAGCCTCGTGCTCGGCATCGAGCCGAACGAGCTGCGTCTGGAGGACGGGCTGTCGATGATCTATGGGTCGAGCGTCTCCTGGATCTCGCCGAGCAAGCCGGCGACCAAGGAGATCTACCCGTCGAGGACCTTCGACCGGCTGGTGGGGGACGGCTCGGGACGTCCCCTCGACCGCAGCATCCTGGACGAGGTCCGTCGCGATGCGCAGAGCCTCAGGCCGCAGATCAGCCGCCACGACAGCCTGAAGCTGAGCGAGTACTTCGAGTCGATCCGCGACATCGAGCTGCGGATCGAGCGGGCGTCGAAGGAGGAGCGCGTCGAAGGCTGGCGTCCGTCGCTCTCGGAGCCCGACATGCCGCGACCGGCCAACGAGCTGCCGCAGGACGTGCCCGATCACATGAAGCTGATGCTCGACCTGACGGTGCTCGCGTTCCAGATGGACAAGACACGTGTCGCGACACTCATGCTCAACAACGACCTCTCGCAGATGAACTTCAAGTTCCTCGAGGGCGTGCAGGGCGCGCTGCACCTGGACCTGACGCACAACGGCCGGGCCGCGGACAAAGAGGAGATGTACCTCAAGACCAACCAGTTCCACGTCGCGCAGTTCGCCTACCTGACGCAGCGCATGAAGGAGATCGAGGAAGGCGAGGGCACGCTCCTCGATCACTCCATCCTGATGCTCACCTCCAGCCTGTTCGACGGCGACCTGCACAGCGCCGAGCAACTGCCGATCCTGCTGACCGGCAAGGGTGGCGGCACGCTGACGCCCGGCCGGGTGCTCGACTACTTCGAGAGGGGGAACGAGCAGCGGAAGGCCTGCAGCCTGCACCTGTCGCTCATGGATCGCATGGGCGTGACGCTCGATCGGTTCGGCGACGCGCAGGAGCGCCTGGACGATCTCCAGGTCTGAGAACCCTCTAGCAGCTGAGAGCTGAGAGCCGATAGCTTCGCTTACGCGTGCACCCCCGGCGCCTCGTGCCCCGTGCGTGCCACGTACTCCACGTACGAGCCGGGGAACAGATGCGGCTCCCGATCGGTGCCGCTCTCCCCGCCGATCTCCAGCACCCGATTGCTCAGGCCCCGCAGGAACATGCGATCGTGGGAGACGAACATCATGGTACCTTCGAAGTCCGCGAGCGCGTTGACGAGCATCTCCTTGGTCGGCAGATCGAGATGATTGGTCGGCTCGTCGAGCACGAGGAAGTTCGGCGGATCGAGGAGCATGCGCGCCATCGCCAGGCGCGTCTTTTCTCCACCTGAGAGGGACCGGATCCGCTTCTCGACGTCGGCGCCGGGGAACTGGAAGGCGCCGAGCAGGTTCCGCAGCACGCCGGTGGATTCGTGCGGGAAGTCCCTCTCGATCTGCTCCCACACGGTGAGCTCGGGATCGAGCAGGTCGAGCGCCTGCTGCGCGAAGTACCCGAGCTTGACGCTGGCGCCGATCGTGACGCCGCCGCGATCCGGCGGGAGCACGCCGGCCACCATCCGCAGCAGCGTTGTCTTGCCGGCGCCGTTACGGCCCATGACACACCAGCGTTCCTTCCGGCGAATGTTCAGATTCAGGCCATCGTGGACCACGCGGGTGCCATATGCCTTCGTGACATCGTCGAGGACGGCGACCTGATCGCCGGAGCGCACCGGCTGCCGGAAGTCGAACTGCACGACGCGGCGTTTGCGAGGCGGCTCGACTTTCTCGATCTTCTCGAGCGCTTTCACGCGGCTCTGCACCTGCGCCGCCTTGGCCGCATGCGCCGCGAAGCGATCGATGAACCGCTGCTCCTTGGCGAGCATCGCCTGCTGCCGCGCGTGGGCCGCCTCGCGGTTCGCCTCGCGCACGGCGCGTTCACGCTCGTAGAGGTCGTAGTTGCCGGAGTACACGGTGATCTCGCCGCCGTCGATGTCGGCGATGCGCGTGACGAGCCTGTTCAGGAAGTCCCGGTCGTGAGAGGTGATGAGGAGCGCCCCCGGGAACGAACTCAGGAACGCCTCGAGCCAGATGATCGACTCGATATCGAGGTGGTTGGTCGGCTCGTCCATGAGCAGCACATCAGGACGGCCGACGAGGACGCGCGCCATGGCGACGCGCATCTTCCATCCGCCCGACAACGCCCCGACGTCGCCATCGATGCGGTCGCCGTCGAAGCCGAGGCCCTGCAGGACCTCCCGCGCCTGGCTCTCGAGCGCGTATCCGCCGAGATGCTCGTACTCCTCCTGCACCTCGCCGAACCTGGCGAGGATGCGGTCCATGTCGCCGGCGCGCGACGGATCCGCCATGGCCTCGTTCAGCGCCTCCAGCTCGTGATGGAGATCGCCGGCACGGCCGCTTCCCGCGATCGTTTCGTCCAGGACTGTCCTGCCGGACATCTCCTCGACGTCCTGGCGGAAGTAGCCGATCGTCATCCTGCGCGGCACGGACACGTCACCATCGTCAGCTGTCTCCTCGCCGGTGATCATCCTGAACAGCGTCGTCTTTCCGGAGCCGTTCGGTCCGACCAGGCCCACCTTCTCGCCGGCGTTGAGCTGGAAC